>OJMM01000018.1_pt1 | contig 89530 bp, 73 predicted proteins | sample 1597231 | NCBI WGS metagenome assembly OJMM01 (sample SAMEA2452128, study PRJEB22498) | human gut metagenome | reverse complement strand
TAACCCAGGGCGTTGCCCTGGGCTAAGAGCTTCTGCCCTTTCAGGGCGTGTGGGGGAAAACAGGCGAGACATCAGTAACTTCTAACGACTGTTGAGAGTGATAACTTCTAACGAATGTTGGGAGTGATAACTTCTAACGACTGTTGAGAGTGATAACTTCTTTAACTCCTAAACTTGCGAAAAGCATAAGAAGGGAATGAGCATTAATACTCATTCCCTTCTTCTTTGATAACACTGGGACCGTCGATCAGTTCGGGCGCAGGCTTGTTGCGGTTGACGTCACGGTAAGCCTTGCGCAAATCGCCCAGTCCTATGTCGATGCTCTTGTTGACAGGACGGTCTTTATCCACCAGACTATGAGAGAAAAGCCACTCATAGGTTTTCTTGAGATAAAAGATACGGGCAGGTGCTCCATGATTGGCACCAGGTAGCCAGTCGTACAGCAACCGGCTGTCGTTGCCACTCCTTTTCAGTTTCTCCACCACCACCTTCGACTGCTTCACGGGCACGGCTCTGTCGGCAGTGCCATGAATAATCCAGAAAGGCAACTTGCCCAGTCCACTCACATCCTTGAGCGAGGTACCTCCGCAGAGTGCCATTCCTGCAGCAATGCGGTCGGGATAGGTGCCGCAGACATCCATAGTGCCATAACCGCCGAGACTCATGCCCAGCACATACACACGGGTAGAGTCGCAGGCGTAATGTTTCCTTACCCAGTCGAAGACATCCATCACCTTCTTCGGGCTCCAGGCTCCACCGGGGTTCTGAGGCACAATGGTGAGGGCATCAATATCCCTGCCTTTCACGATGGCATCGAGAGGACCATAACGGCGAACACGCGAGAGGTCTCTTCCGCAAAGGCTTGCTCCATGCAGAAAGATGATGACAGGAGTCTGCTCCTGAGAATAAAAATAATCTACTGGTGTATAAACCCAGAAGTTGTAGCCTCCGGGGATAGAATCTTTAACGGCTCTGAGGAAATCGTAAGCCGATACCTTCAGAGCCGTCAGAGACAGAACGATTGCAAAAAGTATTTTCTTCATATTTTTGGATATTCGTTATCAGTAAACTTACGAATGCCAAAATTACAAATTATCTTTCTGAATCGCAAATTATTTCAATTACTTTGAAACACGTTAATAGGTGTTCACATACTTCTCACTCATTCTGTGATTCATTATTTCTTTCGCTTGAAGCTTATCTGCGCAGGAACTTCTGTGCACCTGTGCTTCCATCCTTGCCCTTGATGAGCACGATGTACATGCCCTTGACAAGGGCTGAGGTGTTGACAAACTGAGAGTCTGTTGAGCCTGCCACCTTCTTACCGTCAGCGCTGAATACATTGAGTGAGGCAATGTCACCATAGACGATCAGACCATTGGTGGTCTGGTACATCTGATAGGTCTTTGTGGCGCTCTCCTTCTCTACTTGCTCAATGCCCGTAATGATTGGGTTGCCATCTTCGTCCACCTCCTGGTAAACGCCCAGTGTCAGGTCGGTAAGGTACATATCGCCACCACCTTTATTGGTCAAAGTCACAACAACAGGCTTCTTCTCTATCTTGCCTACCTTTGCTTTCACGTCAACTAGAGTAACACCTTCTGATAAGGAAACAGATGCTGTTCCTGAGTTGGAGTTATCTGCATAATGCCAGTCGATAGCGAGTGTACGACCACCCGTGCAATATACATAAGACTTCATCTCGGCAAGAGAAGGCAGCGTGAACTCTACGTTGGTTGCCTTTGGAATCCTGTAAGCACCATAAGTAGCAGAGTACTTCTTGCCTCTCGTCGTAGACTCATCTACGTAGGTCACCGAACTCTTGCCATCAGATGACTTACCATAGTATCTTGGCTTCACGCCTTCTGCCGTTCCGCCTGTGATATACTTCTTCACCTCATCGGCAATTACCTCATCCTGGAAGAGATAGTTGTTGACTACGGTTGTGGTCACCCAGTTCTTTCCATCGCTTGGCTCAGGTATGGCATCTTCCACCGTACCGTCGTTCACAGGCATTTTGAGAGTATAGGCATTGTCATCGCCACCATATTCGTATGGACCATAGTCAGGAGCCTTGCCTACATAAGGGATGTTGAGGGTTACTGACCAGTTCTGTGGCGCATTGTCCGCATATTCGTATGCAGCCTTATGAGCATCCACCGTCTTGAAATCTGTAATCGGAGTACCTGCATCAATCAGCTTGCTGCCAGCTTTCAGACGACCGAACTTCAAAGGCAACTCTCCGTTATCCTGACGGGCACTGATGCCTGTCTCGTAGGTCAAGTCCTCATATTCAGAAGTGTAGTCGGCGATAGTCTTGTTATACCCCTCACCACCATCTCTATCACTCAGAGGGTTCACATTATCCAAGTCTGTCCATGTGCAAGACTTCACGTCAGGCAAAATCTCGAATTGGTGATTACGTTCACCGCCAAAGCCCACGCAGTTACGCAGCACCCAGTTGCCTAGATCAGGAGCCTCCATATTATAACCATAGTTTACACCATTCTCAAAGGAGAGGTCATTGATCAGATAAGAACCCTCGCGATGATGGTTTTGGTCGAAACCTTTTTTGGCGTGGAAAGCTGCAATACAGTTTTTGAATACATGAGCGCCTGTTGAGGTACCGCCCTGCTTGCATCCTCCCATCTTGAATCCGTTGGCATTACCCTTGTCGAAACCATTCTTCAAGCACCAGCAGTTGTCAACCACAATAGGGAAAACGGTGTAGTACAAGTCCCAGCCGTCGTCCGAGTTGTGCCAGGCACGGCAACCATGAAACTCATTACCAGGACCCGGATACAACTTAATGGCGAAACCATCAGCGTTGCCTCCGTTTTTCCATGGGTCGTGGTTATCATAAGCATCGCAGTTGACGATAATATTGAATCTTCCGTATTTGAACTCGGTATTGCGGGTGTTGTTGCCTTTACTGTCTTTACCGAAACCTTGCTGAAGACCCGTGTCCTCATTGCCATAGAAGCGGCAGAGTTCCACTACGCAATAACTACCCTCGAGTTTCATACCGTTGTCAGCAGAATGGCAGATATCGAGACCACGATAATGCCAGTAGTTAGCACCTATCTTGTGCATGATACCTCGGTTGTTAGCAGCCTCTGTTGCAGTACTGCGTGGCTGTCCAGCGAAGTCGAATACTGGGCGCTCTGTGTCACCAGGATAGGCAAACACACAGATACGCTTGTCTGCAGTACCTGTCTCAGTCACATTGATGGTTTGTGAAAGATGGTAGGTTCCTCCTCTTACATAGAGAATGTCGCCAGCCTTCAGTGCTGCAAAAGCCTTTACCGGGTCACCAAAAGGTTTGTCGACACTCATACCATTACCTGCACCATTAGGTGCCAAGTAATAATCTTTAGCCATAGCTCCGTGCGAAGCTAAAAGGCACAACGCTACAAGCGCTACCTTTGTCTTTGTTTTAGTTTTCATTTTCACTGTTTTGTTTTTAGTGTTTGTTTTTTGTAGTTTATATTTGTTTTTTTAATTAGTTGTGTGTGAATCCATTTTTTGTTTGTTTTTAGTGTCTTGAGTTTTTGATGCTACAAAAGTAATATTATCATCCGAAAAAGCCATGATTTTCTTTGACAATTAAACATGTTTAACCTTAGGGGCAGTAATATCCCCCCAGTTTCACATGTGGTTCAAGTACGGGCTTTGTCTCAAGTCGCATTTTGGGGTAAGGGGATATTGTAGGCAGAAGTGGGTATTTCAGCCTCAATTTATCTGATAATTCAGTAATGAGAGGACGTGTACACGCAAGAAGGACGTTGAAGGGCTTAGTTGCGGATTTGAGGAACTTTATTTGTAACTTAGCGTTTTTAATTTGCTAAGTTACAAATAAAAAATAGTATGCCAAAGTCTTTATATAAAATAATTATCCCCAAACCTCCTTGGTAATTGGGTATTATTGTGATAGGCGACTCTCAATTTATTAATCTTTATTCTTGAGCTTCATTTATTGTTCTTTGCTGATCGTTAATCCACTTGGTTATTGTCTCCAGCACTTCAGGTGCAATGGTTTCTTCTATTTGCTGATATTCCACAACGCTGCCAGTTGAGCAATGCTGGAACAGATGGTTTACACCATCAATCTTCTTTATAGTGTGCTTGCAGTTGGAGAGCCCAGTTTCAAGTATAGTTGTATTGGCGGCGCAGTCCACTTGAGTGTCTTTTGTGCCGTTGAGTGCCAACACTGGGCATTTAATCTTGGGCAACTGCTTGCCAGCATCTATAGTTATGAAATGGCGTATGTATGACGAGCTGGCTTGCTCTAATGATCTCTTTAGGATAGGCTTTAAGTTGTCTGGCACTCCATCGATGGTTATCTCACTTGTCTTCTTGCCATTGGCAATCTCGTCGAGAATATTTGATATGTTAGTGCAGTAGGAATCCACCATCTCCTTAGGCAGACCTAAGGATGACATTGCCTGGCGGTTCTGCATCACGAGAGTTTCTTTACCAGATATAGCCATGCCAGCGAGCGACACAATGAAGTCGGCTTTGCCTTCAGCGGCAAGCATCATGGCTATTGTGCCTCCCTCGCTATGTCCTAATATTCCAACCTTATTGAAGCGCTTGCGCAATAATGGTAAGGCAGATGCGGCATCTTGGAGGAAGTCGGCTGTTGTGAATTGACCGAAATCAATATTCTTATCATTCCAACCACGGTCGTCATAACGTAAGGAAGCAATGCCTTGACGGGCCAATGCATCTGCAATTACGGCAAAGGGTTTATGGTCAAACCATTCTTCGTCGCGGTTCTGCTGTCCGCTACCAGTAACCATCAGCACTACGGGAGTCTGCTTAGAATAGTTTTGTGGTAGGGTGAGGGTACCGTTGAAAGTATATCCTGCATTTGTGAAGCTTATGCTTTCTTCCTTATATGGAAATGGAGCAACCGGAGTTTGCGGACGTTTAACTACAAGTTTGCCGGGCTTTAGTGTAAGAGGGATGTGGAAACCATTTTGGGTGTATGTACCTTTAATTTCGCCATTCTCCATCTTTCCCTCAAATGTGGCTCCAATCATGGCAACCGAAACTTTTATTGTACCATCGTCCTTAATAGTCTTCTCGGCTGGTATTCCTTTAGCACCTTGCGAAGGCGAATCCATGGTGCAGCCGTCGCCAGAGAAGTTGAATACTAAAGGCAACTTAGTTCCCATTATGTTTAGTTCGCCGTTCCATGCTCCTTCCTGTGCATGGGCTGCAAGTGAGGCAAGCGCAATAAACACTGTTGTGATGATTCTTGTAGCTTTCATAATTATATTTATTAATTGTATGTATTAATGGATTTTACTTTTTCAGTGCCCCCCTGGGCTAAGAGCTTCTGCCTTTTCAGGGCGTACTTAAACCGCAAGCGAAACTTGAGTCATGTTATTCGAAAATTTCCGATTATTCCTCTTGCTTCTTCACCCAAACCTTGTGAGAACCTCTTCCTTTTGCAGTGATAGGAGAAGAAGGGTCATCTGTCAACGTTTTCAATTCCATGGAGGCGGCAGTCCGGCTTAGATGATTGATGGCTGCATAATCGGTGAGGGTGATGAAACCGTTTTCATGGATCTCTTCCAAGGCACGACTGACACGCTCTTCTTTGGAGTACAGCTCGCGTTTGATAACTTTTACACCACTCATATCACGTTCCAGATCGGAGTTGACAAGTAGTCTTACTTCCTTTATCAACTCGGGCGAGGTCTTGAAATTGATATTCTTTACTCCCACTGTACGATACGCCATCTTGTCATCGTCATGCTGCATCCCGGTAGGTTTTTCGTCTTCGAACCCCAGGGACAACGAAAAGGTTCCCAATCCATCCAGGTTGACATTGTACCCCATTGCCAACATACGGGCCAATATGTTACACATATCCGTTAAAGCAGCCTCTATCGCGCTCGTTGGTAATGCGTTGTTGTACCACTTCATCTTTTTTATAAACTCTTCTGTAGACAATGTCCGATAGGTCACCATTTTAGGATAAACCTTGCGTGTGCCGGTCTTATCCATGTCTGCCATTTCTACTAATTTGTACTTTGCCATAGTTATATTAAGTTTTTTGTTATTAGGAAATGATTGTCTATCACTTATGATTGTTTTGCCAAACACCTTTAAAATCTCCGTTCAAAGGCTTTGAACGGACATTCAAAGGCTCTGAACGGACATTCAAAGGCTCTGAACGGACATTCAAAGGCTTTGAACAGAGATTTATCAAGTGCAAAGATACAATTTAAAAGGGCTTAATGCAAATTTTTAATGCTATTTCAGCAAAAAATCTTTTAATTCAAGATTTTTATTTCCTATATGGCTAAAAAAATAAGGGAAGTTAGACTGGTAAGAGGTTCATTGCTTATTGTTTAGTTTTCAAACAATAAAGCATTTGTCTCTTAACCCATCTAACTTCCCTTAACTTCTTTATTTTACTCTAAATTTCCGTGCGACCAGAGGAAGCGATAGCTTCGCCTGATCGCTATTACTTACATGTCTTAGAACTTATATCCCAAGGTCATGAGCAACTGATGACGGTTGTTGGAAACCTTGGTTGCTGAGACCTCATTGCTGATGGCTGGAGTGAAACCCTCTTTAGTGCCAAAGTTCTTGCTGCTCATAAAGGGATAGAAGTCACCGTCCTGAGCGCTGTACTGGTAAGCCAGGTCGAGGAACATCTTCTTGTAGTTGAAGCCAAGACCCAGAGTGAAGCGGTTGATCGCCTTCCAGTTGGTGTAATCGGTAGAAGTTGCCATGTTGACACCTGTATTACCATCAGCATCATAAGAGCACATCAAAGTCTGGTCGCGCACACCGTCTTCCTTATACAAAGCCGACACATAGTTGTAGCCCACGCGTACAGCCAGCATCGGAATTGGCTTGTACTCCATACCCAACTTCAGGGTGCTCACACCATTCAGGGTTGCCTTGGTGTGGTCGTTCATAGGCTTGTCGCTGCTGCTCGACTCGTAGTAGTCCCATCCGTCATAATAACCACCGTCTTTGATACGATTGTCCATGTGATTGTACCAGGCATATTCGTAGGTAGCACCGAGAGCGAAGTAGTTGCCGATGGTGTGCCCCAAGCTCAGACCTGCTTTCCAGGGAGTATTGAGTCGATAGTCGTAACCCACGTATGACGAGTTATGTCCGGCAGCATACTGCCCCTGGTCGTTGACAATATTATTGTCGATAAGAAACAGATCTGCAGTACCCTTCATAGTCAGGTCATAGAATACAGGCGAGTTGACATAGACACCGATGCGGAAAGGAGAACTCTCCACAGGACGGAAGATGACACCCGCCTTTACATCAAATCCAGTTCCGTCAATCTTCAGACTCTCGCACGACTCGCCATAGGCTTCCTTTTCGGCAACAAAATTCTCAGTATAGTAAGAGTCGCTGTGGTAATTGACATCATGCAATCCCAAGGTGACACCCCACCATACGCGGTTCTTGATGCTTCCGCTGATGTTGAAATCGTAGACACCGATGTAGCCATGCTGATACTGTCCGAAAAGGAAGGAACGACCATCATAGAAATTCTGCAAGTTATTCTCGTCCTTGCCCATCAACTTATGATAATTCTCGTCCACACCGTTCCAGATCAGGTCACCCGCATTGCGGATGTAGCCATCATATCGTGTGTCGATATAGTTGCTGTAGTCAGTCTTGTTGGCTGCCAACTTAGACTGTGAGGCACCGTTGAGCATACTGGTTGCCGTGAGAATCTGCATGAAGTCGGTACTCTTATGGAAGTTGAATGCCAGGTTGACGTAAGTCTGGTTGCGCTGGGCCATAGACCATACAAAACCAATCTGGTCGAAGCTCACCTTCGAGTTCTTTCCATCGATGTAGGCATTGGTGCCATCAAAAGTGAAGTTCTTGTCGGCCGACGACTGCGCCAGCACACCGGCAGAAAGAGCTGCCTGACTCTTGCGGAACATACCTATACCTGCAGGGTTAGTGCTGATAGTAGAAAGGTCAGCACCTAAAGCCTCCATGGCTCCACCCATGCCCACATAACGGGCGGTACCCGTGAGAGCAGTCTCAGCCAGTTTGGCATCCTGATAAGTTTCCTGTGCCATAGCCGGAATTGTCATGAGTCCCAACAAAGCCGGCAAAATGATCTTTACACGTTTCATATTCTTGAAATATTAAAAAGTTTCTATCTTCTTCCACTACCATAACTGCGCGAACCGCCTCCGCCACCGCTGAAGCCTCCGCCACGGCTGCCTCCAAAGCTTCCACCATGACTCTGGTTGCCAAAGTTGCTGTAGTTGAAACTGCGGTTGTTGTTATAATTGTAGTTTCGGTTGCTGTTGGTATTTGTGCTCTCGCGACGGCCAAAGCGATTGTATTGCCCAGGATAATTATTCCTGTAAGAGCTATTTACGTTAGAGCCTGATGCTGAATGGCTAAAGCTACGATAGCCGTTGCTTGGGCGCACGTAAGCCACAGCCGGACCTCCCCAATACCAAGGATAATAACCACCCCATCCATACCAGGGACCACCATACCAGCCTGCATAGCCATAATACCACGGGTCGAACCAGGGATCAAACCAGGGATCGTACCATCCTGCATAATAGCCATAACGCCATGGATTGTGCCAGCGCCAGTAAGAACTGCGCCAGTAGTATGGTCCGCAGCCGTAATAACTATAGAACCAAGGATCGTAAAATCCGTCCCAACGGCTCAGGTCTCGGGTGCAGTCGAAATCATCACCCATGCCACGCATGTACTTCTCGGCAAAAGCCTCGTCATCGTAGATGGAATCGGGAGCCACGCCCTTGCCCACTCTGAACGATATGATGTCGTTGCCCAAAGAGTCGGCTCCGATGTTCTGATAATGGCTCAACAGTTTACCGCCACGATTGTATTCATCCACATTTCGGTCGCTTCCCGACCAGTAAAGGGCATATATGCTGTCTTGACGTGCACGCTGGGCAGCCAACAGCTTTGCCTTCTGCACACGTTCCTCGGCTGCCTTCTTGGCTTCTTGCTTCGGGTTGAAGTAGAGGTCATCATCTTGTGCCATCATTGTCAATGGCAGGGCAGCCATAAAGACTGAAAGGACTAACCATTTTTTCATATTCTTTTTCTCCTATTTATTATTGTTGTTCTTCTTATATCTGTTATCTATGTCTATAGATACAATGAATCAAGTGCAAAAATATTGCTTATTTACATGCAAAAATACAGAAAAACCCTAAATAATGGTAGGTTTTTCCCTATTTTTTATATTTTTGCAGTAAAATTTAAAACGAAATTCAATGAAATACTTAGTAGCGACATTCAAAATCGAGGTAGAAGCCGACCTGATGCAGGTGTGCAGAGACCTCTTGGCAGACAGCTCGGCTGAAGCGGGATTCGAGTCTTTCGAGGAAACGGAGCAAGGACTGGAGGCCTATGTGCAGAAAGATTTCTTCGACAAGGAGGCCCTCGACAACAGTATTGCCGATTTTCCCATAGAGAGTGCCCACATCACTTATGAAGTGAAGGAGGCTGAGGACAAAGACTGGAACCAGGAATGGGAGGAACAGGGGTTTGAACCCATTTGCATCGACGACCAGATTCTCATCTACGACGCCAAACATCCCGACCTGCACCCTACAACCTCGCCCGACCATATAGAAATAGGTATAGAGGCGAAGCTTGCCTTTGGGACGGGCAATCATGAGACCACCCGTATGATCGTCTCTACCCTTCTTGGTATGAACTTAGCGAAGAAGCGCGTTCTCGACTGTGGTTGCGGTACGGGTATTCTCGGTATTGCCTGCGCCAAGATGGGTGCAAGCGAGATTGTGGGTTATGATATTGATGAATGGAGTGTGAACAATGCGCAGCATAATGCCCAACTGAACGGCGTTGACAATATGGAGGTACTCTTCGGCAATGCTTCGGTCATCAACCACATCAGCGGAATGTTCGATCTGGTGATGGCAAACATCAACCGCAACATCTTGTTGGCTGACATGAAGTCGTTCAGAAGCGTGCTCAACGAAGGCGGCTATCTGATACTGAGCGGATTCTATAACGAAGACATTCCCGTGCTGATAGAGAAAGCAGAGGAACTGGGACTGAGAGAGGTAAACAGAAGAGACGACGAAAGCTGGGCGTGCCTTATTCTGACCACTCCATAAACTTGCGCTCGTTGTTGTTGGCTCCGATGCACAGCTGGCGCAAATCATAATAGCTGCCATTGTAGATATTGAAGTCGACATAACCCTTAATACCTGGCAACTTACCGGCATCGGTATGTTGCCAGAACTTCCATTTTCCCTTGTATTGTACCTTGTCTACATAGTAGTGGGCTATCCAATAAGGATAGTCGTCGAAAACAGGAGCACCAAGGTACTGCTCCTTAAATTTATAATAGGTGTAAATGATGGGCTTGACATGATAACGGTCTTCCACGATGTGAAGCCAAGTCAGCACATCGCGCTGGAATTCCTCCACACTCTTATCGGCAGGCTTGTGTTCTATGTCGAGAACAGGAGGAAGGTCGCCTTCTGTAAGATGCACTTTATCGAGGAAGAAATAAGCCTGTTCGCGTGCCGACGACTTGTTGCTCCAGAAGTGGTAAACGCCTCTAATAAAGCCATAATCGCGTGCCTGATTAAAGTTTTCTCTGAAATTCTCGTCAAGACGTGAGGAACCCTCAGTACTCTTGATAATGATAAAGCGCAGGGGACAACCTTTGATCATGGCGTCCTTGAGTTGTTCCCAGTCGATAGTGCCTTGATAATGCGAGATGTCGATGCCTCGTATTTCGTATCCGTCAGGATACTCGGCATCGCCATAAAGCGCACGCCAGCGGAACCCCGTAGGTCCCACAAAGAAATAATAGAACGCACCCACGTAGAGAAGCACAACAGCAATACCTCCTATCCACCATGCCCAGCGAGGGTATCGGTCAAAGAAGCCATGGCGGGTACGAGAAGTGCGACGGCGCCTGACGGGCTGTCGACTTGTTTTGCGTTTTTGTGGTTTACGTTGGGTTTGTACCATTTGGTTTTATGTGCTTTTATGAAGAAAAGCAAAGAGTGAAAAGCAAAGAACCGCATGGATTTAAAATAAAAGCATTTGAATTCTTCACTCTTCACTCTCCTTATTTTATAGGGTAACTTTATTTACCTTCCTGTTCCAGCTTCAGAGTCTTTGTGGTCTGATCACAAACCTCAGCAGGACCCCAGTACTGGATAGGACCAGGATAAACGTAAGAAGTTTCTCTTGCCCAAACATCACGCTTGGCAGCGAAAGCCTTGAATGGAGCACCATCAAGCTCGACGAGAGCCTTGCGGATAACAGGCTTCATCTCGCCATTACGCTTCTCCATGTTCATCATCATGGTGATTGGCACACCTCCTGCCTTCCATTCGTCGGTATTGGCTGTTGTGTTCTTTACGATGGCCATGTAACCAGTCTTGCCGTTAGCGATAAGCTGTGCAGCGCTGGTTCCAAGTGCGTAGCAGTAGTCTGCATCAAAGTTGGATGGAGCAGCACAACGACCTTCGTAACCGAAGAAGTGATGCTGAGCGGCAAACTTACCTACGTACTTGCCTTCCTTCTTCCATTCGTCCAACTTGGCAGCAACCATCTCAGAGAGCAACTTCTCTGTCTCGATGAGAGAAACCTGAACGTTTCCGTGTGGGTCGCGGTCGAGAGAGAGCTGACGGGCAACACCCTCAGGAAGAGTAGCGAATGTCTCGGCATTCTCCTTAGAGAGGTGAGCCAGAATGTACTCACGCTGAGCATCCTTGTCCAAATCCTTATAGTCAGCACCATGAGCAGCCAAGAGGTCGTTCAATTCCTCAATAAGACGACCGATAGCAGGGATAAATTCTATCAATCCTTCAGGAATCAGCACAACACCGAAGTTGTTACCGTCAGCAGCACGGTCGGCTACTACCTGAGCGATATTCTCTACAATCTGATTCAAGGTCATATCCTTGGCCTCTACCTCCTCTGAAACAAGGCAGATGTTAGGCTGTGTCTGAAGCGCGCACTCCAAAGCAATGTGAGAAGCCGAACGACCCATCAACTTGACGAAATGCCAGTATTTACGTGCAGAATTGCAATCGCGCTCAATGTTACCAATCAACTCAGAATAAGTCTTGCAGGCTGTATCGAAACCAAAAGAAGTCTCAATCTGATCGTTCTTCAAGTCACCGTCGATAGTCTTAGGACAACCGATTACCTGTACACCACATTTCTTGGCAGCATAGTACTCAGCCAATACGCAGGCATTGGTATTAGAGTCGTCACCGCCGATGATAACAACAGCCTGGATGTCCAACTCGCGGATAATCTCCAAACCCTTGTCAAACTGGTCGGTCTTCTCCAACTTGGTACGGCCAGAACCAATCATATCGAAACCACCAGTATTACGGTAGTCGTTGATGAAGTCGGCTGTAATCTCCATATAGTTATGGTCAACCAAGCCACCAGGACCCATGAGGAAACCATAAAGGCGGTTGGCTGGGTTCAACTTCTTCAATGCATCAAAAAGACCACAAATGACATTGTGACCGCCAGGAGCCTGACCGCCACTGAGGATAACACCCACGTTCATCTTGGTGTCGTGAGCCTCGTCACCAGGTACGAACTCTACGAGAGGCATACCATAAGTGTTAGGGAAGAGTTTCTTGATTTCTTCCTGATTGTCTACACTCTGAGTAGGAGCACCTTCTTTCACTTTTACGTTGCCCTGTAATCCTTTAGGGAGTTTGGGAAGGTAGGCTGCTCGTGCTAATTGCAATTCACTTTTTTCCATGTCTTTTAGAATTTATAATTTTTTATTTACTGAAACTTCAAAACATCTGCAAAAGTAATTTATTTTTTCCACATAAAGAAACAAATAAAGCTAAAAATGAGTTAAAGAGAACTTTTTTTTCATTCTTGTGCACGAATTACGAATAAATTTACTATCTTTGAGCATTGAAATCATATTGTCATTCATTTAAAGATAAAAACTATGGCTAATAAAAGAGATTTAAAACGCACAATCAATTACATCACCAGCGATATGTTCGCCGAGTGTGTAGCAGCTTCATTGTATAGCAGCAAACCAGCAGCCGAAGACGTCGACGGCATTCTGACTGCTATTGTCATGATTCGCACAGACTTTATCTGCCGCGTGTCACATCCAGAGCCAGGCATGGAGCAGAAAAAGTACTATAAGAAGCTCATTGAAGACTTCAACAAGCAGGCCTGCGAGATTATTGACCAAATCAACAATCTGGATTAATTATTGGAAGGAATTCTGATTCTTACATTATTATATATAATATAAGTTTTCTAACCAAAACTTCGAAACACACTGTAATGATTCAACAATTATCCAAATGGATACTCTATAAGCGCTTGGGATGGACCAAGGAGATTACCATAGCCCATCCCGAGAAGTATATTATCTGTCTTGCTCCACATACCAGCAACTGGGACCTCCTCATCGGACAACTCTACGCTCATGCCGAAGGAATCAAGAGCAACTTCCTGATGAAGAAGGAATGGTTCTTCTGGCCATTGGGACCCATCTTCCGCAAGATGGGAGGAATACCGGTATGGCGAAGCAAGCACACCAGCATGACCGACAACCTGGCTGAGGAAGCCCGCAAGCGAGACCACTTCTGTCTCTGCATCACACCCGAGGGAACCCGTTCGCTCAACCCCGACTGGAAGAAGGGATTCTACTTCATTGCCCTCAAGGCAGGAATTCCTATCCTGCTCTATGGCGCAGACTATCAGAAACGGCTCATTACGTGCACCAAGCAGATTATACCATCTGGCGACCTGGATGCCGATATGCGAGAAATCAAGTTGTACTTCAAAGACATCAAGGGAAAGAAGCCCGAGAAGTTTACGATAGGCAACATATAAAAACTCTGATGAAAGAAAAACTCTACATGATACGACTGTTGACTTGCAGTTTAGCTGCATGCTCATTCCTTTCCTTGCCCGTCGCAGCTCAGTCTGTGACGGGCAAGGTATACCTTGACGGCAACACAAGAGCATGGGAAGATATCAACTACGAGGGAGACCCATGGGTCTTCAACATGTCTCGCCCCTACTTTGTAACGCGTGGACTGCAGAACAGACACCTCTCGGTATGGGCGTCGCACGGAAGATATTATGATGGAGACCAGAGAAGATGGAAATGGCAACGCCCCAACCTCTTCGGCACTACCGAGGACCTCTTCACGCAAACCATCGTGGTGCCCTACCTCATACCCATGCTGCAGAATGCCGGAGCCATTGTCTTCACTCCACGTGAGCGTGACTGGCAGAAGCATGAAGTGATCGTCGACAACGATGATGCCTTCAAACGCCCGTATTATGTAGAGACCGTCAACAGTAAAAAATGGAAAGACTGTGATTCCATAGGTTTCGCTGCCAAAAGAAGATATTATGAAGACAATCAGAATCCCTTTACCGACGGAACTGTAAGGAAGGCAAAAGCCACCAAGAAGAAAAACCATAGCGAGATAAGCTATCAGCCCGATCTGCCCGAAGCAGGCAAGTATGCTGTCTACGTAAGCTACCAAAGTCTGCCCAAGAGTGTGACCGATGCGAAATACATCGTCTACCACAAGGGAGAAGCAACCGAGTTTTCCGTCAACCAGCGCATGGGCGGAGGAACATGGGTCTACTTGGGCACATTCGACTTTGACAAGGGCTGCAATACACTCAACCGTGTGGTTGTAACCAATCAAGCTTCCAAACGAGGAGTGGTGACCAGTGATGCCGTACGTTTTGGTGGCGGCATGGGCAACATCCTGAGGGGCAACAACTCGAGCGGTATGCCCCGCTGCCTCGAAGGAGCACGATACTATGCACAGTGGGCTGGTGCTCCCTATCATGTATACGGAGGAAGAAAAGGTGCCAATGACTACGCCGACGACATCAACACACGCTCGCTGATGACCAACTGGTTGGGAGGCGGAAGTCCCTATATGCCTGCGCTTCAGGGAAAGAAGGTTCCTATAGAACTCTCACTTGCCGTACACAGCGACGCGGGTTACAACAAGGACGGAAAGACAACCTGGGGCTCCCTGGCCATCTGCACCACCAACTTCAACGACGGCATGCTGAACAGCGGCATCTCGCGCATGACATCCAAGGACTTGGCCAAGGCTTTGCTCAAGAATCTGGTCAGCGACCTTAGACAGCAGTATGGCGAATTCTCAGAGCGTTATCTCTGGGACCGCAACTACTCCGAGACCCGTTTGCCCGAAGTTCCTGCCGCCATCATCGAGACCCTGTCGCACCAGAGTTTCCCCGACATGAAGATTGGTCAGGACCCGATGGGCAAATTCACCATAGCACGCTCGCTCTATAAGACCATCTTGAGATTTGTATGCACCAACCACTGTCTGCCCTATGTAGTTCAACCCCTTGCACCCAACAATTTCTCGGTAGAGATTGACGCCCAAGGAACAGCCCACCTGTCATGGAGTCCACAGACCGACCGCAGCGAGCCTACAGCCCAGCCTACATCGTATATTCTGTATACAGCTATGGGTAAAGGAGACTTTGACAACGGACAGATCATTAAGGGAGCCTCTTGCAGCATGAACTTGAAGCCGGGCGAACTCTATACTTTCAAGGTGGCGGCTCTCAACAGCGGTGGGGAGAGTTTCCCAACCGAGAAACTTTGTGCGCGATACGAGCCAGCAGCCACCAAGACGGTCTTGATCGTCAACAACTTCCATCGACTGGCAGCGCCTCAGGTGATCGACAACGACTCCCTGCAAGGATTCGACATGGAACAAGACCCTGGCGTAAGCTATGGATTGTCGGCAGGATGGAGTGGTAAGCAACTTGTCTTCGACCGACAGAGGATGGGCAACGAGAGCAGTTCCGGCTTGGGCTATTCTGGCAACGAACTGGCAGGAAACTTCATTGCCGGCAACGATTTCAGTTATGTGGAAGAACATGCTCGCAGTATAGTTGCCAGCCAAAAATACAATGTGGCAAGCTGTTCGAGTGAATGTGTCGTAGCAGGAAAGGTGAAGATGAATGCCTACCCCGTAGTCGATCTCATCAATGGTTTGGAACGCTACGACGGTTACACACCCACCTATTACAAATCGTTCACCCCTACCCTGCAGCAACGGCTCAAGGCTTATACACAGGGAGGCGGAGCCTTGCTGGTAAGCGGTTCCTATATAGGCAGCGACATGACCACACCCGATGAGAGGAACTTCCTGAGCGATGTGCTGAAAGTAAGTTATCCAACCAATGACAGCATCACACAGACAACCGACAGCGTATCGGGCTTAGGTCTACGTTTTGCTTATTACAACACGCTCAATGACAGGCATTATGCTGCCACACATCCCGATGTACTCTTGCCGACAACGACAGTTGTTACCGCTCCCTTCAGCGCCATGGTTTACACATCAGGCAGTAGTGCTGCAGTAGCATACAGGGGAAATGACTATCGCTCATTCACCATGGGGTTCCCCCTCGAATGTATCAACGAGGAAAAGACTCGCACAAGCATCCTCTTGGGAATACTCCGTTTTCTGACAGAGTAGGAACAGAGGCGCTAAGTTTGCGCTTGTGTAAGCTAAAGCTAAAAGTTCAATAAAGATAAAAACAACAACATAAAAACAGAAAGACTATGTACAAAATTCAAGCAAATCAGTCAGGCACACGTTCTATAGAAGTGAGCGACCTGCACCTTGAGACCATCGACAAATACCAGTTGCTCCGCAACCTCGTAGACAGCAACGGCATCATCGACGAGGGAGTATTGGAGAAACTCAAGCTCAACGTACGTGCCCTGCTCGAAGCGGACAACTGCCAGGACAAGGCATTGCTCGACTTGTGTCTCGACGTCATCTACAACAGTAACATGAAGGCACTCGGCCTTCACAACCTCGTCCTGCTCTATGTGGACTGGCTCGACAAACGTGCCGCCAACGAGGCAGAAGACACAAACGCAATAACAGACTAAAACGTAAGAATGGAATACAGACTGACAGATTTTCTGCCTACCACTAAGAAGGAATGCGAACTGCGAGGATGGGATCAGCTCGATGTCATCCTCTTCTCGGGTGATGCCTACGTGGATCATCCATCCTTCGGTCCTGCCGTCATAGCACGCACGCTCGAAGCTCATGGATACAAAGTAGCCATCGTACCTCAACCCGACTGGCATGGTGACTTTAGAGATTTCAAGAAACTGGGACGTCCCCGTCTCTTCTTTGGAGTTTCGCCAGGCGCAATGGACTCGATGGTAAACCGCTACACAGCCAATCGGCGTATGCGCAGCGAGGATGCTTTCAGTCCAGACTCACGTCACGACATGCGCCCCGACTATCCTTCTATCGTCTACACACAGATTCTCAAGAAACTCTATCCCGATGTTCCTGTATCATTGGGCGGCATTGAAGCCAGCATGCGCCGCATCAGTCATTATGACTACTGGCAGGATAAGCTGAAGAAATGTATTCTTTGTGATTCGGGTGCCGACATCATCCTCTATGGTATGGGTGAGAAGTCTATCATCGCCTTGGCCGAAGCACTCGACAGCGGTCGCACAATCAAGGAGATAAGAGACATTCCGCAGACAGTCTTTCTCTGTCGCGAGGACGAGATTCCCGGCGGTATCAAGGAAGATGACATCATGCTTCACAGCCATGAGGAATGCCTGCAGAACAAGAAAGGACAAGCAGAGAATGTACGTCATCTGGAAGAAGAATCGAACAAGGTTCATGCCCAGCGCATGATCCAGCCCGTGGATGGCAAGGTGGTAGTGGTCAATCCTCCATTCCCTACCATGACAACGGAGGAACTCGATGCCTCCTTCGACCTTCCCTACACCCGATTGCCTCACCCTAAATACAAAGGTAAGACCATACCTGCCTACGAGATGATCAAGTTCTCGGTCAACCTTCACCGTGGCTGTTTCGGTGGCTGTTCCTTCTGCACCATCTCTGCACATCAGGGCAAGTTTGTAGTTTGCCGCAGCAAGGAAAGCATCCTCAAGGAGGTGAAAAAGATTATCCAGATGCCCGACTTCAAGGGTTATCTGAGCGACCTCGGCGGACCATCAGCCAACATGTATGGAATGCATGGCAATAACCTCAAGGCATGTGAGAAGTGCAAACGACCTTCTTGTGTGAATCCACAGATTTGTCCCAACCTCAACACCGACCACAGCAAACTGCTCGACATCTATCATGCCGTGGATGCTCTGCCCGGCATCAAGAAGAGTTTTATCGGCAGTGGTGTGCGCTACGACCTGTTGTTGCACAAGAGCAAGGACGAGAAGATCAATGCCGCAGCCCGTCAGTACACCCGCGAACTCATTACCAAGCATGTGAGTGGTCGACTCAAAGTGGCACCAGAGCACACCAGCCCTGAAGTACTGAAGTTCATGCGCAAGCCGTCATTCGACCTGTTCTATGAATTCAAGCGCATCTTCGATCGCATCAATAAGGAGGAAGGACTCAACCAGCAGATCATCCCTTACTTCATCAGTTCGCATCCCGGCTGTCATGAGGAGGATATGGCTGAGTTGGCTGTCATCACCAAAGGACTCGATTTCCATCTGGAGCAGGTGCAGGACTTCACTCCTACACCCATGACCATCTCTACCGAGACTTGGTATACTGGCTATGATCCCTACACGCTCGAACCGGTGTTCAGCGCTAAGACTCCAAAGGAAAAACTTGCCCAGCGCATGTTCTTCTTCTGGTACAAGCCGGAGGAGCGTCGAGCTATTGAGTCAGAATTGAAGCGCATTGGCCGTTCCGACCTGATAGCCAAGCTCTACGACAAACCATTGAGAGGTGGAAAAGGCAGAATGCCTCAAGCTCATTACGACGACAAGGCCATTGGCTCTACTTACGACAACCCAGGAGTAGGACGTGGAGCCAGAGGCAAGCGTGGCAGCAACCGACAGGAGAATCAGCGTGGAGCCTACAGACAAGACTCACAACGAGGCGGTTATCGTCAGAATGTACAGAGAGGAAAAAACGAATATGCTCCAAAGGGTTATGGCAACGTGGGTTGTTACGACGAAGAGAAATATCTTAATGATGGCAAACCGCTGAACGGAAAGTCTGCCAACATCCGTGATGTTGTGGCAGCTGCCAGGGCCGAATTGCACGAAGCCAAAGCCAAGGGTGCCGGCTTCTTCAAAGACAAAAAGAAGAAAAGCTTCAATCCCAACTTCGACAGCAACAACCGAAACAAAAGAGGAAAGAAATAAAGGAGTTTTATAAAGGATAAAGGAGTTAAGGAGTTAAAGGAGTTAAGACAAATGTCCCATTGCTTAAGCTGTTGGACATTTGTACTTCAACTAAACAAAATACTAAGTAATAAAGCTATTGTCTTAACTCCTTTAACTCCCTTGACTCCCTTAACTCCTTATTAATTAATATACACCCGTGCGTAAGTATTCCAATAATTACAAATGATATTTGTTGGAATATTTGCGCTTGGCTTTTACTGGTGCACCATGAAAACCGCCACCGATACTTCCGCCACTAAAGCCTCGGCTGCCGCCAGCCACACCACAATAGTCAGCCCACCGCGCACGGATACGGTCTACATAGTCGGCAGTTTCCGAACCACGCATATATCCATATTTCACTACTGGGTCGCTGTAATAAGCAGGCTGAGACAATCGCAATACAAACTCGCGCACATCACCCCAGTTGTATGCATTCCTGCCATGTTTACGTGCCAAAGACATGGCATCACGCACATGATGGAATCCACCATTATAGGCAGCTAAGGCGAAAAGTACACGCTGCGATGGGTCTCCGACATCAGCGAAATGCCCCTGCAGTTCAGCCATGTATCTTGCAGCAGCAGCCACATTAGCCTCAGGTTCATGCACCTGACTCATGGGCAAACCTAAGTGAGCGGCTGTAGAAGGCATAATCTGCATCAGTCCGCAGGCACCAGCCCACGACTTTGCATTCGGGTCGAAGCAACTCTCCTGATAACACTGGGCAGCCATCAGTCGCCAGTCCATACGGGCAGCTCCGGCATACATCTGGAATAATCTGTCGTATTTAGATATCACACCTTTAGAACGATTGAGGAAAGGAGAGTAAACATGACGGCTGATGCTGCGTGAAGAAAGCAAGAAACTCTCCTCCTGTTTCACCTCTGCTATCATCTTAGGCTTGAACCAACTGTTGAGGGTATCGGCAAGACTCTTGTTGCCAGCAGCTACCGACCATTGTTCATCATCCGTTTTCACACCACAGAAGAGCAACCCGCCCTTCGCCTTCACACGAGCCAAAGGTACGGCTATCAGATCGCCTTCGCCTTTCTGCAACTTACTCACCATTTCAGCCGTGTCCTTACATTCCTCCACACGTAACGACACACCAATCTGTTGCGCGAACTTCTCGCATAACAGATATTGCAATCCCATTCCATGCCCATGATAATCATAATAGGTGGTAGGTCCATTCACGGTCAGCATGATGAGTTCACCACCCGACACGATATCATCGAGCGACAAGCCCTTGCCTTGAGACTGAGGAGCAGGCTCATCAGAAACCTCTACTTCCCCCACGGGCGTACCCCATGGAGTAAGCTCTGGTTGTTCCTTTTTTGAGGAGCATCCCAAGAGCATAAAACCTGCAACAAATACAAATAAATATTCTTTCTTCATGTTTAATGCTACAAAAGTACAAATATTCTTGCATATTCGGGCAAAAATCTGTACTTTTGCATTGATTTTTAATAAAAATGAAGAAATATGTTACGAATAGCAGTGCAGTCAAAGGGTCGTCTCTTCGATGACACCATGAATCTTCTCTCGGAAGCAGACATTAAAGTAAGTGCCTCGAAGCGTACGCTCTTGGTACAGTCAACCAATTTCCCTATCGAGGTGCTCTACCTTCGCGATGATGATATCCCTCAGAGCGTGGCATCAGGAGTAGCCGATATCGGTATCGTTGGCGAGAACGAATTTGTAGAACGTGGCGAGAACGCTCAGATTATCGACCGTCTGGGTTTCAGCAAGTGTCGCCTGAGCCTTGCCATTCCTAAGAAGATCGACTATACCGGTCTGAAATGGTTCGACGGCAAGAAGATAGCCACCTCCTACCCCAACATCCTTCGCAACTTCATGAAGAAGAACGGCATCAACGCCGACATTCATGTCATCACAGGTTCTGTAGAAATCAGCCCCGGTATCGGTTTGGCAGATGGTATCTTCGATATTGTCAGCTCAGGCTCTACCCTTATCAGCAACAATCTGGCTGAGGTAGAGGTCGTGATGAAGAGCGAGGCTCTCCTCATCGGCAACTGGAACATGGACGAGCAGAAACATCAGATTCTCAACGAGATGCTGTTCCGCTTTGAGGCAGTACGTTCAGCCCAGGACAAGAAATACGTGATGATGAATGCCCCTAAGGATAAAATTGATGCCATCACTGAGGTGTTGCCAGGTATCAAGAGTCCTACCATCATCCCTCTTGCCGACGAGAATTGGTGCTCTATCCATACCGTTCTCGACGAGAAGCGTTTCTGGGAAATTATCGGTAAGCTGAAGGAATTGGGAGCACAGGGCATTCTGGTAACTCCTATCGAGAAAATGATTTTGTAACAACCAATTGCAAATATCTTTGCATAAATAGTAAACCGAAGTTTCGCATGTGGTTCAAGTACGGGCTGAAGGCCCAAAAGCTCCTAGCCCAAGGCATCGCCCTGGGTATAATGGCAATCAGCAATGCGCCCTGTAAGGGCAACAGCTTTATATATTGCCTGGAGTTTTAAAGCTTTTGCCCTTACAGGGCGACAGGTTTCCGCCCCAAACAACCCAGGGCGATGCCCTGGGCTAAGAGTTTCTGCCCTTTCAGGGCGTGTGGGGCTTACTTGCGAAACTTGAATATATAAAACTTAAATTGGAATGAAGGTAATAAAGTATCCTGCAAAGGAAGAATGGAAGGAACTCGTTAAGCGTCCGCACCTCGATGTATCGCAGCTCAATGCGACTGTTGAGGGAGTTTTGGAAGACGTAAGAAATCATGGCGATGAAGCCGTGAAGCGCTATGAAGAGAAATTCGACCATGCCCATCTCGACAGTTTGTCTGTATCCGAGGCTGAGATGGACGAAGCAGAACACATGGTGTCGGCTGAGCTTAAACATGCACTGGAGCTCGCCCATCATAACATTGCCCGATTCCATGAAAGTCAGAAGTTTGAAGGAAGCAAGGTGGAAACCTGCCCTGGTGTGGAGTGCTGGCAGAAAAGTGTCGCCATACAGAAGGTGGGTCTCTATATACCTGGAGGTACAGCTCCTCTTTTCTCTACCGTACTGATGCTTGCCACACCAGCCAAGATAGCTGGTTGCGAGGAGATAGTTCTCTGTACCCCTCCTAACGCAGAAGGTAAAGTAAACCCAGCCATCCTCATGGCTGCCAAGATAGCCGGAGTCAGCAAGATTTTCAAGGCTGGTGGTGTTCAGGCTATCGGTGCCATGGCTTATGGTACAGAGAGTGTGCCAAAGGTGTATAAAATCTTTGGTCCTGGCAACCAGTTTGTGATGGCAGCCAAGCAACATGTCTCACTACACGATGTGGCGATAGACATGCCAGCAGGTCCATCTGAGGTTTGTGTCATTGCCGATGAAAGCAGCAACCCTGTCTTTGTCGCTGCCGACCTGTTGTCGCAGGCAGAACATGGTTTCGACTCTCAGGTGTTCTTCATTACCACCTCCGAAGAGATGATTTCCAAGGTGGTAAAAGAGGTTGAACAACAGTTGGAGCGTTTGCCACGTAAGGAGATGGCACACACATCGTTAGACAACTCGAAGTTCATCCTCGTCAAAGACAAGCAGGAGGCCATTGACCTGAGCAATGCCTATGCTCCCGAGCATCTCATCATAGCCACAAGCGACTTCGAGCAGTTGGCAGAGAAGGTGGTGAATGCAGGAAGTGTATTCTTAGGCAACTATGCCTGCGAGAGTGCCGGCGATTATGCCAGCGGTACCAATCACACCTTGCCGACTCATGGCTATGCCTTGGCATATAATGGTGTAAATCTCGACAGCTACAATCGCAAAATCACATTCCAGCATCTCAGCAAGGAAGGCATCCGAAGCATCGGCAAGGCTGTAGTCACAATGGCAGAGAACGAACAGCTCGAAGCCCACGCCAACGCCATGCGACTGAGAGTGGAAAGCCTTGGTGAAAGGTAAAAAAGTAAAAAGGTAAAAAAGTAAAAAGTAAAAAGGTAAAAAAGCGTGTAAAAACACTTTTTTACCTTCAATTTCTGATAGAAGATGAAAGAACTGAAACAACTTTGCCGAGAGAACATATGGAACTTGGCACCCTATAGTTGCGCCCGCAATGAGTTTAGTGGTCGCACAGCCCGCGTATTCCTCGACGCTAATGAGAATCCATACAACGACCCATACAACCGCTATCCAGACCCCTTGCAGCTCGAATTGAAGAAACAGCTCAGTAAGGTGAAGGGCGTGGCAGAAGACAAGATCTTCTTGGGCAATGGTTCAGATGAGGCCATCGATTTGGTTTACAGAGTGTTCTGTCGACCAGGCAAGGACAATGTAGTGGCCATAGCTCCCACTTATGGTATGTATGAAGTATGTGCCGACATCAATGACGTGGAATACCGCCCAGTATTGCTCAACGAGCAGTTCCAGACAACAGCCGACCATCTCTTGGCAGCCTGTGATGAGAACACCAAGGTCATCTGGTTCTGCAGTCCCAACAATCCAACCGGCAATCTCATCTCACCCGACACCATTGATGGTGTATTGTCACGCTTCGACGGCATCGTAGTAGTCGATGAAGCCTATGGCGACTTTGCCAAGACCCGCCCCTACCGCCTGCAGCTGGCAAAATATCCCAACCTCATCGTGCTCAACACTATGAGTAAGGCATGGGGTTGTGCAGCCATCCGTCTGGGCATGGCATTTGCCAGCAAACAGATAGTAGATATATTCAATAAGGTGAAATACCCTTACAACATCAACCTCCTCACCCAGCAGCAGGCACTCGAGGTTCTGAAAGATCCCTATCAGGTAGACGACTGGGTGAAGACCATTCTGCAGGAACGTGGCAAGGTGATGGCAGCCTTCACCGACCTGCCTATCTGCCAGAAGGTGTACCCCACAGAGGCCAACTTCTTCCTCGCAAAGATGACAGATGCTACAGCCGTCTATAACTATTTGGTCAATCAGGGCATCATTGTGCGCAATCGCAACAATGTGCAACTTTGTGGCAACTGTCTGCGTATCACAGTCGGCAAAAAGAGCGAAAATATCGACCTTTTGGCTGCACTCCGCCAGTATTGAGAAAAAAAGCCATGCTCCTTTACAACAAATTACACTATTTAGAGTTATTATATAATAAGAATAGAATATTAATAGCATAATTATCTAAAAATTAGCATACAATAAACAATGAAGAAATATATCATTTTTGCGCTCATGCTCTTGTCTGCAGGTTCAGTTATGGCACAGTCAGGCATGACGGATGATCAGGTGATGAGTTTTGTAGCCAAGGAGCATAGTGCAGGCACCTCTAATTCGCAGATTGTCACCAAGCTGATGCAGCGTGGTGTCGACATTTCTCAGATTCGCCGAGTTCGTGAGAAGTATGAGAAGATGCAGAAGCAAGGTTCTTTGGCCAGTGCTACCGACCGCACAGGAAATACAAGTCGTCTGCGCAGCAATAATGGCAAGACACGTTCCGACTATGGAAAACAGTCCGACAAAGAAGCTGCCAACTACTCCAACTATCGTGTGCAAGCCCAGCGCGACTATTCTTACAGACACACTTACGACAGCAATGACGAGGAATATGGCGACATGCAGAACGAGCTAAACGGCATTGTGCCCGATTCCACACAGATGCTCAAACAGTTGTTGGCTCAGCAGGCTAAAGATAAACATCGCGTTTTCGGCCGTGACATCTTCAATAACAAGGAGTTAAGCTTCGAGCCTAACATGAACATCGCCACCCCACAGAACTATCGTCTGGGGCCAGGCGATGCAGTTATCATTGATATTTATGGAGCATCTCAGCGCACCATTCAGAGCACAGTTTCTCCCGATGGCGAAGTAACCATCGAAGGTTATGGCCCTGTCAATGTCAGTGGACTGACTGTAGCACAAGCCAATGCCCGCTTACGCAATACACTCGGAAGCCGTTATCGCAGCAGCCGTGTGAAACTGACCGTAGGACAGACCAAGACCATCATGGTCAATGTGATGGGCGAAGTAAAGGCACCGGGAACCTATACCCTATCAGCCTTTGCCACCGTGTTCCATGCCCTGTATATGGCAGGAGGCACCAACAACCTCGGAACCCTGCGCAACATCAAGGTTTATCGTCACAACCGACTTGTAACCGTAGTAGATATCTACGACTATATTCTCAACGGCAAACTGACAGGCAACGTTCGCTTGGCCGATAATGATGTCATCGTGGTGGGCCCATACGACTGCTTGGTCAACATCAGCGGAAAGGTAAAGCGCCCTATGTTCTACGAGATGAAGAAGAACGAGAGCCTTAACTCCGTACTCAAGTATGCCGGTGGTTTTACAGGAGATGCCTATACCAAGGCCGTTCGCGTGAATCGTAAGACAGGCAGAGAGTATTCAGTATTCAACGTAGAAGAATTCGATTACGCCAACTTCCGTATAGCTGATGGCGACTCTGTTAGCGTAGACTCTATCCTGCCACGTTATGCCAATACCGTAGAAATCAAGGGAGCCGTATTCCGTCCTGGCATGTACAACTTGGGCGAACAGATCAACAGCGTTCGCACTCTCGTAGAACATGCAGAGGGACTTACTGAAGAAGCATTTACAGCCCGTGCCGTAATGCATCGCATGAAGACCGACCGCTCTTTGGAGGTAATCAGCGTCGATATTGCAGGCATCATGAGTGGTAAGGTGGCCGACATCCCATTGAAGGAGAATGATGTGCTCTTCATCCCTACCCGTCAGGACAAGATGATAGAGCGCACCATCACCATCCGTGGCGAAGTAAACTATCCTGGCACATACAAGTATGCCGACAATGAGACCATCGAGGACTTCGTTCTTCAGGCAGGCGGACTCACCGACAGGGCTTCTGTTGTGAAAGTCAACGTAAGCCGTCGAGTCAACAATCCCAAGGCATTGCGTCCTGACAGCATCATTGCCAAGAGTTTCGAACTCACCTTGAAGGACGGTTTCGTAATCGACGGCACACCAGGCTTTACCCTGATGCCATTCGATGAAGTCTTTGTCCGCAAAAATCCAAGCTATACCGAGCAGCAAAATGTAAGTATCGAAGGAGAGGTTGTGTTCCAAGGTGCCTACACCATGACCAAGCGTCCTTCACGTCTGAGCGACCTGTATCACATGGCAGGCGGTGCTACCGACCATGCCTACATCAAGGGAGCCCGTCTTCTTCGCCGCACCAATCAGACAGAACGCGACCTGATGTACGCTATCTATAAAAAGGAACGCGAAAACCAGCAGAAGAACCTCCTTCAGTTGGCTGCCAGCAGCAACAACGGCTCCGCCATTCAGCAGTCAGCCGAAAGTGCCAAGAATGCAGAACTTGAGAAGTTCAATATTCCAGACGAATACCCAGTAGGTATCGACTTGGCAGAAGCACTCAAGAATCCTGGCTCTGACGAAGACTTGGTTTTGCGTGAAGGCGACCGCCTCATCGTACCACAGTACGACGGAACCGTTAAGATTAATGGTGCCGTCATGTTCGCCAACACTGTGGCATACGTCAAGGGCAAGCGAGCAAGCTATTACATAGACGAGGCCGGTGGCTTCGCCTCAGATGCAGTCAAGAGCAAGGCATACGTCATCTACATGAATGGTAAGGTAGCAAAGGTAAGTCATGGCGCCCGCATCCAGCCAGGTTGCGAAATCATTGTCCCATCCAAGCTGAAGCGCAAGATGAGTGTTGCTGAGACTATGAGCCTTGGTTCCAGCATGTCGAGCATCGCCGCCATGATAGCTACCATCGCCAATATGACGAAGTAAGAGCATGACGAGGAGGAAACTAATATGAAATATCCTATAGGAATACAAAATTTCGAAGACTTACGACGTAACGGTTACGCCTACGTTGACAAGACACAGTTTGTATATAAGCTCGCAGATGAGGGCAAATATTACTTTCTGAGTCGTCCACGCCGATTCGGCAAGAGTCTCTTCTTGTCCACCCTGGAAGCATATTTCCAAGGCAAGAAGGAACTCTTCGAAGGCCTTGCCATTTATGACTTAGAGACAGAATGGAAGCAATACCCCATATTCCATATAGACCTGAACACAGCTAACTTCAGGGAAGAAGGCAGTTTGTATACCGTGCTCAACGACTACCTCTCAGCTTGGGAGGACAAATATGGAACCCGTGAATCAGAAGTCATACTCCCCCTTCGCTTCAAGGGAGTGATAGCAAGGGCAGCAGAGAAAGAAGGCAGGAATGTAGTTATCCTTGTCGACGAATATGACAAGCCTATTCTTCAGACACTGCAAAACGAGAAACTTCAAGAGGACCATCGTAATCAGCTGAAAGCATTCTACTTGGTACTGAAGACCCAGAACCGCTACATCAAGTTCGCATTCCTCACAGGAGTAACCAAGTTCGGCAAGATCAGCGTGTTCAGCGACCTTAACCTGATAGATATATCAATGGATTACCGCTATGTCAATATATGCGGAACTACTGAAGAAGAGCTGAAGTCATATTTCAAGGAAGGCATTTCTGAATTGGCATCAGCAAATGGAGACAGCGAGAGCGAAACCATTGATAAGTTAAGAATGCGCTATGGAGGCTATCACTTCGAAAAGAATTCAGAAGGAATATATAATCCTTTCAGCGTATTGAACACCTTAGCAAAACATCGCTATAAAGACTACTGGTTTGAGACCGGCACACCAACATTCCTCATTGAACTTCTTAAGGAGCATGGATATCGCCTCCCCGACCTCAATAAGGAGCAAGTATCGGCTATTGTGATGAGCAGAATGGATTCCGCTCCAACTAATCTCATCCCCTTCATCTACCAGACTGGTTACCTCACCATCAAAGGTTATGACGAACGATTTAAGAAATACCAGTTAGGCTTCCCCAACAAAGAAGTTGAAGAAGGTTTCCTTAACTTGCTCCTACCCCTCTATAATTCTGCAGGAGACCGCTCCTCTTTTATGGTTGACAGTTAGAAGCCTGAAGAGTAGAAAGTTGGATTGTGGATAATTAGAATAGAATACATATTTTATAATTATGTATATAACTCAACTCAGTATTAGTATAATCATCAAATATAAAAAATAGGAAAAAATGGAAAAAAAAGACGGTTACATAAATGTGTCAGAAATACTAAAGGCTGTGCTTAGCAAAAAGAAATTGTTTCTCATATCTCTTCCCATTGCTATCGTAGTATCTTCGCTAATTATAATTTGTGTTCCACGTTCCTATACATCAAGTGCAATGCTTGTGCCAGAAGTAGAAAATCCAATGGATATGGGAAGTGTAGGTTCTTTGGCCTCAAGTTTTGGCATTGACCTTAATCACATAGGTGGAACAGATGCTATCTCTCCGCTTCTTTATCCAGAGTTACTTAATGACAACGGCTTTATTGCCAGCCTTCTCAAGATACAAGTGAAAACACAAGATGGTACTTTAAAATGCTCTTATTATGAATATCTTAAGAAGCATCAGAAAATTGCATGGTGGACAAAGACCATGGGAGTAGTGAAGCGTATCTTCAAATCAAAAAAAGTTAGTACGCAAAGAGGAAACAATAAGGGAGAATTAAATAATCCTTATTATTTATCCAAAGAAGATGATGATATTTTAGGAGCAGTAAGAAGTTTAATCGGACTGACAGTTGACAAAAAGACTGGAGTGATAACGATACAAACAGAAGCACAAGATCCATTAATATGCAAAAACCTCGCAGATTCTGTCTCTTCAAAACTTCAGGTATTCATCACCAACTATCGTACTCAAAAAGCGCGTCACGATGTTGAATATTACAAGTCGCTGACAGCTAAGACTAAAGCTGATTACGAAAAAGCTCGCCGTTTATATGGTGGCTATTCTGATTCTAATATGGATCTTGTTCTTGAGAGCGTTCGCTCAAAGCAAGCTGATCTTGAAAACGATATGCAGCTAAAATTTAATGCTTACACGGCAATGGTTACTCAACTGCAAGCATCAGAAGCAAAACTTCGTGAACGCACCCCTGCTTTCACAACCTTGCAAGGTGCTAGCGTGCCTGTTAAGCCCGCTAAACCCCGTCGTATGATTTTCGTTCTTGCCATAACAATACTTGTATTTGTTGGCGATTTGACTTATGTTTTAAAAGGCTATATTTTAGGTAAGAATTAATGTTATTGTCGAAAGAAAAAATTATTATAGCATATTATTATATTGCACTCATTGCATTTGCCGTGAGTGCATGTGCTGTAATGTTTGATCAGGAATCCAGTGGAGGTATAGCATACACCAACTTTATAATAGCTTTTGCCTTTATAGTGTGGGGCGTTTTTGTATTGCGTCCCTTTACGAAAGGCTATCTTATAGAGATACCATCAAAGACTATCTTATCGTTAAATATTTACATGCTATGGGTGCTAGTAGTAACAATCATTAATCCTGTTGGTATTGAAGGTATATCGTCATATATGAACAGCCTGTTTTGGTCAGCATTCCCTATTCTCATTCTTAACGCGACCTACTATTTTGTCTTGCATAAAGGCGATAGTAAATGGTTGAAAAAAATATTTCTTGTCATCACCGCTTTGTTTCTGTTAACTTATTACAGTTTTTACGATGTTGACAATATCCTTATGAATGTGCATTTAGGATCATCCTATTACTCATTATACATGCTGCCTTTAGTTTTGGTTTACCCCTCGAAGATAGGAAAAATATGTTGGACTATCATCATCTGTATAGCGGTATTTTCTTCTGTAAAACGTGGAGGCGTACTTGCACTTGCACTTGCTATGTTAACATATATAATAACCACCCAATTGGTGTCTAAGAGAGGTAAGTTCACGAAAATTATTATCGGTTTCTGTATATTCACAGCATTTATTGCCGTCTTTGCTTATATTGGAACCATGGGTGACAACAATATCTTTGAACGTTTTGAATCAATACAAGAAGATAATGGAAGTGGGCGAACGGACGTATGGAACGAGGCATGGCGACTTATAAACAATCAGGGTATTGTTACTTATTTTGTCGGAAATGGATTCAACACCGTGGTTCGCAATTCGCGTTATGTACTTTCTGCTCATAACGACTATTTAGAAGCTTGGTTCGATTTTGGATTGGTAGGCATGTTACTCTATATAATCTCATTGCTTCTTCTATTTAAAGATATATTAAAATGTCTCAAGACAAAGAAAGAGTATGCCCCCGCAATGTCTATTCTTGGTGTTTTAATAGTTGTGCTCACCATGATTTCGCATATTGCTATCTATTATTGGTTTAACGTCATTGTGCTTTGCATAGCTTATTTTGAAGGACGTTACAACAGAGAAAAGAAAGAACTTGTAGAAAAAGGAAATAACAATGAGTGAGAGTAAAGTAAGCAAACTCATAATATCAAACGTTTTTTGGGCACTGGTAGGCAAGCTCACTGGACTGGCAAGTGCGTTATTGGTTGGCATCTTTGTGGCTCGATACCTTGGTCCAACTCAATATGGTATAATGAACTATGCCGTTAGTTTCGTCACCCTATTTCTTGTGATAGCTACTTTTGGTTTTGAAAATATAGAGATAAGGGAAGAGGCAAAAGCTAATGATCAAAAAGATATTATTTTAGGTACAGTGTTTGTACTTCGTTTGGTACTATCCCTTGTTACCATAGTTTTAATTTCTGTAGTCGCTTACATCAACGAGACAGATTTATACACCTTTGGAATCATCATGGTATATGCTATCACAGTCATACTCACACCATTTGACGTAATACGTAATTATTTTACCTCTCTCATTCAAAACGAATATATAGTAAAAGTAGGCATTTTCCGCACAATTCTATCAGGGACAATTAAGATTGTATTGTTGCTTGTACATGCCTCTCTTGTATGGTTTGTCATCTCCTTGGTATTTGATGCCTGCATCTTGGCACAAGGCTATTGCTATGTCTATAAAAAAAAAATTGGCAGCATGCGTTCTTGGCATTTTAACAAAGTTTGGGCACGCTATCTCTTACGTCAATCGTTTCCTTTACTGCTGTCAGGAGTAGCGGCAACGATATTCTTACAGATAGACCAAATTATGATTGGCAACATGATTGACAAAACATCGGTAGGCTATTTTTCTGTAGCATCCAAGTTTGTTGAAGTATTACTTTATGTACCTACCATCCTCATACAAACTGTCAGTCCGCTACTCGTTAAAGAGCGAAAGTGCGATCTCGACTCGTATCATAAAAAATCACAAATGTTTATGAACGTCACTGTGTGGTCGTGCGTATTATGCGCCATCTTTACATCCTTATGCTCCAAATACATTGTATTATGGACCTTTGGTTTAAAATATGCTGCCTCTATAGCAATCTTACAGATTTTATCATTTAAGATAATAGGTGTAGCTCTTAATATCGTTTCGGGGCAAATATTGATTATAGATGAGAAACAAAAATATTTTGTGTTGCGTAGTCTTAGCGGTTGTGTAGTATGTGTAGTACTAAACCTACTTGTCATAACACGCTTTGGTGTGTGTGGCGTTGCCTTTGTAGCGGTAGCCACACAGTTTGCAGCAGGTTTTTTCATACATCTATTCATTCCTACATACCGATACATGTTTTTCATACAAATGCGTTCTTTGCTTGTAGGTTGGAAAGACCTTTATAAAATAAAAATACTTTTAAGCCGTTAATAGTAAAAACGATTATGCTTAAAATAAGAAAGCATATCTATTTTTAAAACTTTAAATTATATTTTTTGCATGAAGAAGTTATTGATTAAATTATTTAAGTATATCCCTTGTTCTGATTGGATTTACCATAAGTATCTTATATTTAAAGGACGTCAGCGTAAGATACGTCTTGGAAACAAAAATGCAGACAAGACCTTCTATGTAATAGGTTGGAACGATGAGGGAGGCGGACTTTTCTGGATTGTAAACAAAGTTTGCATGCATATAGCCTATGCTTTGGATCATGGATACATTCCAGTTGTTGATTTGAAAAACTACATCACCCAATACACATTAAAGAATGAGAACAAAAATGTTTGGGAGATATTCTTTGAACAACCTGCGGGGTATAGATTGGAAGATATTGAAAACAGTAAAAATGTGATAATCAACCGCATGACTCCAGCACCTGCAAAGAAGTATCTTATGGGGCAAACAGAGTTTTATGACAACACAGAAAGAATCGCCTATTTCAGTAACATCTTTAAGAAGTTTATCCATCCCAACAATCAGACATTAGATTATATTCGAAGCAAAGAGAAACAACTTTTTAAAGATAAAGGACGTGTACTTGGTATCTTATGCCGTGGTACCGACTATGTGGTGGCAAAACCAAAGAACCATCCTATTCAACCTGATATGAGAGAAATTATAAAGGATGCCCAAAAAGTAATGAAGGAAAAACGATGCAATTATGTATTTGTTGCAACAGAAGATAAAGACATACTCAATGTGTTAAAAGCGGAATTTGGCGATAAATTGTTATTTCTTGACCAGCGTAGGTATAGCAGTAAAGATATGCAATCAGACCAGCTACTCGCACAAATCAAAGAGAAAGATAAGGAACGCAATCCCATAAAAGATGCCTTAGATTATTATGCAGCCATATATCTGCTTACCCGTTGCTGCTGTTTCATTGGAGGCCGTACAGGAGGAACTAAGGGAGTGTTACTCATGAACAACGGCTTCGAATACCAAAAAATCTATGATTTAGGATTATACAAATAATAAAAATAACTTCGTAGCGTTTTTAATTATAAAGTATGATCAATAATTGAAAATGAAATAGTGATAATATGAAAATAGGTTTACTTGCATATCATGCAGTCTGCAATTTCGGGGCGATGCTTCAACTCCTTTCTACATATATGTTTCTTAAAAATCATGGACATGAACCAGTAATAATAAATTGGGTGGCGAAGGATTTAGAGAATTATTATGCCCAAAACACACCAATATCACAAATTGAAAATCAGTTGAAACTTCGTCTTCAACTATGGAAAGAAACCGCTCTGTGTCGTACAATAAAGGATGTTGCAAACATAATCTCTAACGAACAGATTGATGCTGTTATAATTGGAAGCGACGCTGTGGCACAGCACCATCCGCTGTTTGAACGAATCGTCTTCCCGTGTCGTAATATTATAGCCATTAATTCTGTGACCACCGACGTTGTATTTCCAAACCCTTTTTGGGGTATATGGACTGACTATCTTGACAAGCCAGTCCCAGTAGCATTAATGTCTGCGGCAAGCCAAGATTCAAAATATAAATATATTTCTAAAAAACTTCGTAAGCAAATGAAAGAGCGTATCATGGCATTTAGCTATGTATCTGTGCGTGATGTGGACACCCAAAAGATGTTCTCTTTCATTACTGAAGGACAATGTTGCCCATCTGTTACACCAGACCCAGTATTTGCGTTCAATCAAAACGCAGCATCATTAGTACCTTCTAAAAAGGAACTGATGAAGAAATATGGTCTTTCTGGCAAGTATATGCTCATAAGTTTCAAGAACGAAAAGCGCTGCAATGTATCCCAAACTTGGTTGAACAAATTTCAAGACATAGCAAAACATCATGGCATACAGTGTGTATCATTACCATTCTCGACAAGTCTATCTGCAGGAGAGTTGGAAAATAAAATTGCCCTCCCGCTTAATCCTATTGACTGGTATGCTCTACTCAAATATTCTTGTGGTTATATTGGCAACAACATGCATCCTATCGTTGTGTGCATTCACAATACAGTGCCTTTTTTTAGCTTTGACAATTATGGAACTAAACATGCAAACGGCTTGTTTTGCGACTCTTCAACAAGCAAAATCCGTCACATATTAAAAGTTGCCAACCTACTCGACTGTCGAATAGCGAGCAATTCACTGTTTCGTCGCACGCCAAGTCCAGAACATGTATTTAATAAGTTACAGACGTTTGACAAAGCAAAATGCAAAAATTTTGCTCAAGGTTATCTCAATAAGTATAATGAAATGATGACTAAAATTCTCGAACGTTTAAGAGGCGCATTGTAGGGTGCTATTAAATAATCAAAAGAATAACAATATGAAAGTTGCTTATATTTCAACACCGCATTTTGCCGACTGTGACATTCCTCTGATTGGTGAATTACAGAAAAAAATAGATTTATTCTATTTTCTTAAAGTATCAGAGTCAACAAAGCGACTCACACTTATAAAGATTGATTCCATTAAAAAAAAAGGAGGTGTATATCCTGCTTCTGATTTTCCAGAACTTACCTACTTGTCTGACGATATAGATTTATCGAAGACATATATAGTAAACCTTCCTGGCAAGCACGACTGGTCTATTTGCAACCTCCTTGCCATATTCAAGATGGTGTGTTTCATTTTACATCTAAAGATTAACATAGTACATCTCACTTGGCCACCACGCTATGGCGAGTTCTTCACATATTTCTTGCATAAGCGTATCGTCATAACCATGCATGACCCCCTACCTCATTCAAGCGAGGACACATGGCTCAATCGTTTCCATCGCAATGTGTGTTTCCAACTACTTGACGATTTTATTTTGTTGAACGAGACGCAGAAAGAAGAATTTATTAAGACATACCATATGGGGGCAAAACGTGTGGCTTTATCGCATCTTAGCGCATATACAAACCTGCAAAATATTAAACCACAAAAGCCAGATGTAAGTAACTATATCTTATTCTTTGGCGGAATTAGTTCACATAAGGGCATCGAATATCTGTGTGAAGCAATGGATAAAGTTTGCAAGAAACATCCCGATGTGAAGTTGGTTGTCGCAGGTAAAGGTAAGATTTATTTTGACTTAAACCTGTATGCCATCTATAATACTGGTCATTTAGTTCTTCTCAACCGATACCTTGACGATAAAGAACTTGTTGGTCTGATACGTAACTCTTTGTTTGTGGTATGTCCTTATATCGATGCAACACAAAGTGGAGTGATCATGTCAGCGTTTGCTTTAAACAAGCCTGTTGTTGCTACCAAAGTGGGTGCTCTACCTACCATGGTTAAGAATGGACAATATGGAACTATCGTTCCTCCAAAAGATGTCGCCACCTTGGCTTCTGCAATAAATACATTGATAGAAAATCCACAAAAAATAGAGGCAATGATGGCAAATATTGAGCACGACTATTCTGAGGGCAAATACTCATGGAAAGCCATCGCACAAGGCATAACTGATATTTATGCAAAGAAACTGTCAGACTCTAACAACCGAAATAATTAACAATTATAAAAGAACGAACAAATGAAAAAAGTCTCAATAATAATTGTAACCTACAACTCAGAGAAGGATATATATGATTGCATTAATTCTATCATAGAAAATTCCGACATTCCGCTGGCGGAAATAGAACTGGTTGTTGTAGACAACAATAGCACTGATTGCGACACAATGTTTGGGAAACTTAAAACATTGTGGGGAGAAGATATTATACTGATAAAAAACAGCAGCAATGGTGGATACGGTCAGGGCAACAACGTGGGTATAAGACAATGTTCCGCACCAGTAGTGCTTATCATGAATCCAGACGTAAGGCTTGTGTGTCCAATATTAAGAAAAGCCATAGACCTCTTCTCTAAGGACAAGAATATGTGCATGCTCGGCATGAAACAGTGGCTCACTCTTGAAGAACCAAGCACCAATTCATTTACATGCACCTATAGAATGAACGGCTATCTCTCTACCATACTCTCTGCCTTGTGTACACGTCTTGATTTCTACATAGCAAAATATATGCATTTTTCAGGATCGTGTTTCTTTATAAACAAGGCCATGTTTGAAGCGGTCGGTCTTTTCGATGAAAACGTGTTCCTCTATGGTGAGGAAGATGACATTCATTATCGTCTATTGCATCGTTTCAAAGATTGTAAGATGAAATATGACAAGAGTCTAAAATACCTACACCTTACAAAAGAGCGTAAGCCCGACATAAGATATGAGAAGACACTTATTGATGTGGCAGTAATACAAAACAAAAAGAAAAATTACGATGAGCAAAAGACGCTTAGAAACCAGCTGCGATGCATCAATTTACAGATTTATAGAGAACGTCTACGTGTCATGCTTGGCAAAAATGACAAGACTCTCCTTAATATGCTTGAAGAATTAAAGCGTTATGTCAATAAGTTAAAAAACAATATTTAACAAACAACATAAAATGGTATTAATTTATAAGTGAGGACAATAAAAGGATATTATAATCGTTATAATTTTATAACGAAATTCATTTGTTTCTTGCTTTTTAATATTAAAAGAATATCACAAAAATGAAAATATCAGTTATTATTCCCACTTATAAGCCGAAGGCTTATTTATGGGAGTGCTTAGACTCATTAGTGGCTCAGACCTTTGCTAAAAAAGATTTTGAGGTACTACTCGTTCTAAATGGTTGTTTAGAACCATATAGGAGCGAAATTGGAGCATATCTTGAAAAAAATAAATATAAAATAAATATTTACTTTTTTGAAACAGAAATTTCTGGTGTCTCCAATGCACGGAACATAGCGTTGGATAATGCAAAAGGAGAATATATTACCTTTATCGATGATGATGATTATATCTCTGAATGTTATTTAGAGGAACTTTATGCAAATGCGGCACAAGACACAATTTCGTTGTGTTACCCTTATGCGTTCAATGATGGAAACCCTAATATCCAATTGTCTTATGGCATAACTGAAGCTTATGAATATTGTATAAGAAAAGGCTGTAATAGTATTTCATCTAAAGTAAGAAAATTTTTTTCAGGACCATGTATGAAACTTATTCCGATGTCATATATACAGGATAAAAGGTTTAATATTAACTTTAAGAATGGGGAAGACTGCATATTTATGTTTCTAATATCAAATAAGTTTCAAAAAATGGCTTTCACCTCAAAAAACGCAATCTATTACAGACGCTTTCGTGAAGGTAGTGCAGTTACAACTGAGCGTTCAAAAAAAGAGCAGCTACAAAATAGTCTTAAATGTATGAATGAGTACACAAAGATTTTTTTAAGAGGTAATTATAGCCTATATTTCTACGCATCAAGAATAGTTGCAGAAATATGTTGTCAACTAAGAATATTTACAAATTAACAAACAAAAAAAATGGACACACAAAAAAATATACATATTGTCATTTGGGGAGCAGACAATTACAATACTCTCGGATTATTAAGATCACTTTCTGTTGCAGATTTTGATATTACATTAGTTGTAACAGGACGAAAACAAAGTGTTGCAACTGCTAGTAAGTATTGTAAAAAATACTTTATTGCACATTCTATACAAAAGAGTGTTGAATATATGGTAGAGAATTTTCCAGAACAAAATGATAATAATAAAAAGGCATTTTTATTTCCAGGAGGAGATGGCGCATCACTTGGAATTGCGGAGAATTATGATCTTCTTAGAAAACGCTTTTTTTTAATGTGTACTACCAATCCAAATGTGCTAATAAAAGTAACAGATAAAAATGAAATGGGAAGATATGCACATGAATCTGGGCTCTTAACCCCTGAAGCACAGCCATATAAATATGGAGACACAAATATAAATGTGAAATTTCCAGCCTTATTGAAACCCGTGCATGTAGAAGGAAGAACTGAATTCAAGACCAGATTATTACAAAATGAAGAAGAGTTGTTCTCGTTTAGTAAAATACTAAATCATAAAAATACATACATTCTACAGCAATATATAAACAAAAGTTGTGATGTAGTGGTTTATGGCTGTAGATTACCTGATGGTACTTTGAAACTTGCAGGTCATCATACTTTGGAAAGATGGAGTGATGATGGTGGTGGATCTTATGGACATCTTTATCCAGAAATACCAGACTATCTAAACCCTAAGGGATTGGCAAAATTATTTGAGTTAATAGACTATCATGGTTTGTTTAGTGCAGAGTATGGCATGATGAATGGTAAAGCATATTTTTATGAAGTAAATTTACGCAATGACGGTTTTTGTCATCTCGCATTTCAAGCAGGAGCAAACCTTCCATTATTATGGATTCAAGCATGTCTGAATATGCCTTTGACTGCTTCATCTAAAATAACAAATGCAGTTGTGGGAATTAATGAAATTTATGATGTGATAAATGTGTGGCGAGGAAATATATCTTGGCAAAAATATAAAAGTGACAAGAAAGAGGCTAAAGCTTTCCATTTTTATGACCCAAATGATTTGCAACCCTATATCAACATGCATAGACGCATGTTATGGGAAATTCCATTTAGAGCCATATTGAAGAAATATAGGCCATTGATTGTAAAAATTCTTAATACATTTGGTTTGTAGGTAGATTTAATTTCTTTATGATTATGAATAATCAAATTGTTCTTATGTATCATGACTTGTATTTTAGAGACAAATCTGAATCTGGATTTCAGAATAGTACAGCACTAAAATACAAAGTGTCTGCTAAAGCTTTTGAAGCACAAGTGCAGTCTATTGTAAATTATTTAAAATGTAATAAACATCAGACAAATTCTGTTGATTTTACTTTTGATGACGGAGGAGTATCAGCTATCCTGATTGCTGCCCCCATATTGGAAAAATATGGCTTTAAAGGAAAATTCTATATATCTACAGCTTATTTAGGCACAAAAGGCTTTTTGAATATTGAACAAGTAAAACAACTATTCGAAAGAGGTCATTATGTAGGAAGTCATTCACATTCTCATCCTGAAAGGATGAACATTCTTTCAGAAAAAGAAATTAATGACGAATGGGCTGAATCACAGGCGATAATAAAAGACATTATTGGCTACTCACCTAATTTGGCATCTATTCCAAATGGATATATTTCTAAAATGGTTCTTGACGGAATGCTGAAATCTGGTATTGAAATAATTGATACTTCGTCTATTACAAATAAAGTTAGACACTATAAATCCTCAACCTTACGTGGACGATATGTCATAACAGAGGAGACAACTATCAAACAGCTTATGAAGATAATTTCTTCACCGTTTTATAGAATCATTAAAAGATTGCGATATGAGCTATTGGAAATTGCAAAAAAAGTTCTTGGTAACTCATATCTAATAATAAGAAAAAAAATATTTGAATTCTGTAAGATCTAAATTCTACGTTTGTATATGAAAAATCATAAATCTTTTATTGAATATCTTTAGTAACGATAGTGCTGTATCTGTACAAAACATAGCGGTACAATCGGTATCGATTGCAATGATAGCATTGTATCGATTCAGCGCTATCGTCAATAGAACCAACCCGAATAAGTTAATCTTTACATGCTTTTTTGTAGAGAATATAATTATTAGGGTAAGCCTCCTTAAATTGTGAAGCTATACCTTTACCCATCACTCCCGTATTTACAATATTGACAAGTGCTTGAGCAGAACTTTCCAATAAATTGCCTTTTACAAATCTAATCATATCCAATAATCCTAAAAGCACACTTTATATGCTTTTTAAAACATATTTTATCTTCCAAAACTAATTATGTTTTTAAACAATGCAAAAATACTATTTTTATTTGAAACATACAAATAAAAATTGGTCAATTCAATAAAAATTAGTATTTTTGCAAAAAATATAGAATACAAACAATATAAATGATTCCTAAACGTTTCATAATTAAAAACGTTATAAAAAAGTAATTTAAAAATGGAAATAAAAATTGCTGTTATCGGTCTTGGCTATGTAGGTTTACCTTTGGCCCGATTGTTTTCAACGAAATATTCAACTATCGGCTATGATATGAATCAAAAGCGAGTTAATGAATTAATGCAAGGTAAAGATTCGACCATGGAAGTCGAAGAAGAGTTGTTACAGAAAGCCATTAACGAAAACCATTTTAAGTGCACTACTGATTTAGAAGAAATCAGAAAATGCAATTTCTATGTTGTTGCCGTACCAACCCCAGTTGACGACAACAATCGACCTGATTTGCGTCCGCTTTGGGGTGCAAGCGAAACAATAGGTAAGGTCATTTCAAGAGGTGATGTTGTTGTATATGAATCAACTGTTTATCCAGGCGTAACAGAAGAAGAATGCATTCCTGTCGTGGAAAGGGTTTCGGGCTTAAAATTCAATGTTGATTTTTATGCAGGCTATAGCCCAGAACGCATCAACCCAGGCGACAAACTTCATACAGTAGAAAAAATAAAAAAAGTCACATCGGGAAGTACTCCTGAAATTGCAGATTTAATAGATCACGTATATAATTCTGTGTTGGTAAATGGAACACACAAGGCTCCAAGTATCAAAGTAGCAGAAGCATCAAAAATTATTGAAAATTCACAACGAGATGTCAATATTGCCTTTATGAATGAATTGGCTAAAATTTTCAATGCAATGGATATTGACACACAAGATGTTATTGAAGCTGCAGCAACTAAATGGAATTTTATTAAATTAAAACCTGGTTTAGTAGGTGGACATTGTATTAGTGTTGATCCGTATTATCTGATACAGAAGGCACAGGTTTATGGAGTTTTGCCAAGAGTTATGTTTGCTGCACGTCGACTAAATGATGGTATGGGTGACTATGTAGCTAATCAAGTTATCAAATGTATGAATAAAAAAGGTATTCTCGTTAAAGATTCCAACATACTGATTTTAGGCATAACATTTAAAGAGAACTGTCCTGACATCAGAAATACCAAGGTGGTAGATATCTATCATACTTTAAAAGAATACACTTCTAATATAGATGTCTATGATCCATGGGCTAACGCAGATAAAGTCAAAACAGACTATCAAATAATGATACAAAACCATATGACTAATAAAAAATATGACGCAATCATTTTAGCTGTAGCACATAAGCAGTTTCAAGATTTCAACTTTGATCGTTTTAAAAAGGACAAAGCTGTCATTTATGATGTCAAGGGAATCTTGTCAAGAAATATCATTGATGGAAGATTATAAAGAAGATTTTGGAAATTAAGAAGGATTAAATATGTTGTCAGTTATTTGCCCTATATATAATGAAAAGAAATACATTTCTATATGTATTGATTCTATCTTGGAACAAGACTATCCCAAAGATAGTCTTGAAGTAATATTTGTAGATGGTATGAGTCAAGATGGAACAAGAGAAATTATCGGACAATATAGTAAAAAATATCCAAATATCTCTTTAATAGACAATCCTGAAAGAATTGTTCCTATAGCTATGAATATGGGGATTAATGCATCTAAGGGTGATATTATAATCAGGTTAGATGCTCATGCTAAATACCCATCTAATTATTTCAGAGTACTTACCAAAGCACTTATAGACTTACATGCTGATAATGTTGGTGCCGTATGTCGAACCGAAGTTCTGAACAAAACACAAAAAAGTTTAGCTATAAAAGAAGTTCTAAGTAATAAATTTGGTGTAGGCAACTCTACTTTTAGAACAGGTATAAGCAAAATTCAAGAAGTTGACACTGTACCATTTGGTTGCTGGAAAAGAGAAACATTTCTAAAATATGGGCAATTTGATACAAGATTGGTTAGAAACCAAGATATTGAACTTAATAAGCGCATAAAGCGAGGTGGTGGGCATATTTTTATTATACCTGATACCTATTGTACTTATATGGCAAGAGAGGATTTCATGGCATTATTCAAAAACAACTTCAATAATGGGAAATGGAACATATTAACTGTATATTACACCAAACAGTTTAATTCTTTGTCATTTCGCCATTTCATTCCGTTGTTATTTATACTATCAATACTCTTACCAACATTAGGAGTTTTGATATATCCTTACTTTGGTATCTTGGCATTAATATCTATAGTATGCTATATCTTACTTATTTGTGGAATAAGTTTCAAGACAAGTTACATCAAAAAACTTAACTTTTTTTACTTGCTTTTGTCTTTTATAACATTGCATATTTCATACGGCTTAGGTTCACTTTTTGGTATAAAAACGGTTTGTATAAATAAAATAACCAACAAATGATTATTAAATACATCTTCGATAGAATAACAGCAATGATCGGACTCATTTTACTTAGTCCAATATTGCTTGCTACGTGGATTCTTATCCGCATTAAAATGCCTGACGGACCAGCTATCTTTACTCAAAAGAGAGTTGGAAAAGATGGTAAATTGTTTACGATGTACAAGTTCCGTTCCATGTCTCAAAATCATGGAGGATCTTCTGTATCCGTAGCAGGTGAAAGCCGTATCACTCCTTTTGGAGCTAAACTAAGAAAATATAAGATAGATGAACTGCCTGAACTTTGGAACGTACTGATTGGGGATATGAGTTTCGTTGGACCTCGACCAGACGTACCTGGATACGCAGATAACTTAAAAGGAGAAGATAGAGAAATCCTAAAACTTCGCCCAGGTATTACAGGACCTGCTAGTTTGAAATATAGAGACGAAGAGGAATTGCTCGCTAAACAAGCCAATCCACAGGAATATAACGACAATGTCATTTATCCTGACAAAGTTAAAATAAATCTCTATTACCTTCATCACTATAGTTTTATCATGGACATAAAAATGATTATTGCTACAGTAACAGGAAAGAGAATTATATACAATAAAGAATTAATATAGAAGAACACCATCTATAACTGATGTTCACGACTACAAAATATTTTAGACAATGGAGGACAGAAAGAGAATTTACTTGTGTCTTGCTCACATGAGTGGTAACGAAATGAAATATATCAAAGATGCTTTTGACACCAATTGGGTTGTTCCATTAGGTCCTAATGTTAATGGTTTTGAGGAAGATCTTGAGAATTTTGTGGGTCAAAACAAGGAAGTTGTTGCATTAAGTGCAGGAACTGCAGCAGTACACCTTGCCTTAATAGACTGTGATGTAAAAGCTGGTGATGAAGTGATGGTTCAAACTTTTACATTTTGTGCTTCAAGTAATCCTATTAAATATTTAGGTGCAAAACCTGTATTTGTGGATAGCGAAAAGGAAACTTGGAACATGGATCCACAACTCTTGGACAAAGCTATCGCTGATAGAATAGAAAAGACTGGCAAAAAGCCAAAAGCCATCATTGTGGTCTATCTATATGGTATGCCAGCCAAGATTGACGAAATCATACAAGTCGCCAACAAATACGATATTCCACTCATAGAAGATGCTGCAGAGGGTCTTGGCTCACGCTATAAAGAACAAGTGTGTGGTACTTTTGGAAAATATGGTGTATTAAGCTTCAATGGTAACAAAATGATTACTACAAGTGGTGGTGGAGCACTGATATGTTCAGACACTGAAAGCCAAGCACGAATCATGTTCTATGCTACGCAAGCAAGAGAATCATATCCTTACTATCAACATGAACATATTGGATATAACTATCGACTGAGCAATGTATGTGCAGGAATTGGTCGTGGTCAGATGACTGTATTAGATGAACATATAGCACATCATAAACACATACACGAACTATATGAGAAACTTCTTGCTGACGTCAAAGGTATTACGGTACATAATAATCCTACATCTGATTATGATTCAAATTTCTGGCTCAATGCAATTGTGTTAGACGAGAACATTCATATTAAGGGCGAAGAAAAAGCATATAATCAAATTATCACAGGTGCTGTAGGAGGAGCTGCAGGGGTTACACATGAGGCAAAGAATGTTCATACGAACATAGAACCAAATAAGAACGTAGAAGCATTACGAATTGCACTTGACCAAGCTTCTATTGAGGCAAGGCCATTATGGAAGCCTATGCACTGTCAGCCAGTTTATTCAGACTGTGTATCCTATACAAATGGAGTAAGTGAAGATTTATTCCATAAAGGTCTATGTTTGCCGAGTGGTCCATGTGTCACAGATGATGACGTACATTACATCATCGACACTATCAAAGAAAACATTATATAATAAACATCATAAATAAAACAACCTATATTAGATAAAAGAATATGAGGTTCTTCAGTAAATTATCAGACTGGTATTTTTCCAAAAAATCACTACCCTATTGGTGTATTTTTTGGATAGATTGTGCTGTGATATATTTATCATACCTTTTTATATACCAGCAAATAAATAGCGGAGCACAGGCATTAGGAATTTTTGGACAACTCTCTGCTGTCTTTGCGATTTTCACGATGTTCCATGCCATAGGTTTTAGAATGTTCCATACATACGATGGCATTCTGAGATATTCTTCTTTTGTTGATTTGCAGAAAGTATTCTATGCAGTAACTGTCGGTGCAGTTTTATCTGTACTGACTAAGATTTTATTGCTAAACACCCAACTGTTTCCAGGAGTTGAGATTCAGTATCGCAACATTATCTTAGGTTCACTTATTTCTATACTCATCTTGTGGGCCATCAGAGTCATTACCAAAACTGTCTTTGATGTATCATTAGCCGATTATAACATTAAAAATGCTTTTATTTATGGCGTAAAGGAAGGTGGCATCGGTCTCGCGAAACAAATTAAGAATGATAAGCCTATGAAGTTCAAACTCATGGGATTTATTTCTGATGATGTAGAAATCAAGCACCACCACCTGATGGGAGCTAAGGTGTATGCACTCGACAAAAATACTATCAAGGTAATGAGAGACAATAAAATCACTACCCTGCTGGTATCTCCAGGTGCCATCAATAATTTACGTGCAGACAAGGAGTTCCAGGATGCTATACTTGCTGAAGGTATTCGTATTTATATGCCTACTACACAGGAATGGAATACAGAGCAGCAGCAACAACTCAAAGAAGTTAGCATTGAGGATCTTTTACCACGAGATGAAATCAGCATCGATATGGAAAGCGTGGGTGCTATGCTTCATGGCAAACGAATTTTGATTACAGGTTCTGCAGGAAGCATCGGAAGCGAAATGGTAAGACAAATTGCCAAGTACAGTCCTGCTGAATTGATTCTGATAGATAGTGCAGAGACCCCGCAGCACGATATACGATTGATGATGGCGAAGCTATTCCCTGATATTAAAGCAGAAACCATCGTCACCACTATCTGTAGCAAGTCCAGAATGGAACATATCTTCAAGACTTACCTGCCTGACTATGTTTTCCATGCTGCTGCATATAAACATGTTCCTATGATGGAGAACAATCCATGTGAGAGCATTCAAAATAATGTTTATGGTACCAAAATCCTGGCAGATTTGGCTGTCAAGTATGGCGTAAAGAAATTTGTAATGATATCTACCGATAAGGCCGTGAATCCTACCAATGTAATGGGATGCTCAAAACGTATCTGTGAAATTTATGTTCAAAGCCTCAACAAAGCCGTGAAAGAAGGTGTCATCAAAGGTGAAACCCAGTTTGTTACCACACGATTTGGCAACGTTTTGGGTTCTAATGGTTCTGTCATTCCGCTGTTTAAGAAACAGATTAAGAATGGTGGTCCTGTTACAGTCACCGACCCTAATATCATCCGATATTTCATGCTGATTCCTGAAGCTTGCGAACTCGTTTTGGAAGCAGGTACTAAGGGTAATGGTGGTGAGATTTTTGTCTTTGACATGGGTAAACCAGTCAAGATTGCTGACTTGGCACAGAGAATGATTAACCTCAGTGGAGCTAAGAATGTAGAAATCAAGTTTACAGGTCTGAGAGCGGGCGAAAAACTTTATGAAGAAGTTCTCAACGATAAAGAATCATCCATGCCCTCTTTCAACGACAAGATTAGAATTGCCAAGGTACGAGAGTACGACTATGAAAAGGTGAGTTTAAAGATTGACGAACTTATTGAAAAGAGTAAGTTGTACGACGAAATGCTTACCGTCATGAAAATGAAAGAAATCGTTCCTGAATACAAAAGCAATAATTCTATATACGAAAAACTGGACAAATAAAAAGTTTGTTTAGTATCCATATTTACCTAAAGAAGTTAAATGATTAATAAACAATATAAGGACAGGATGAATAAGATAGAGCAAGGTTGCAAACGCTCCGTCGACTTTGTCATTGCAGCCTGTTGCCTTGTAGTCTTCTCTCCTTTGGCATTGGCCTGTGCTTTAGCAATCCGCAAGGAAGATGGTCTTCCTGTCATCTACAAACAGGAAAGGATAGGTCTGCATGGCAAGCCTTTCTACATCTATAAGTTCCGATCGATGAGGATTGATGCAGAGAAGGACGGGCCCGACTTATTGGAAATAAAGGGCGACCCGAGACTTACGAAAGTGGGACGTTTCCTAAGGGCTCATCACCTCGACGAGCTTCCTCAGCTGTGGAATGTGTTCAAAGGGGATATGTCGTTCATTGGTCCGAGACCAGAAAGGAAGTTCTATATCGACCAGATCATGGAGCACGATTCACGATACCAGTATCTCTATCAGATCAGGCCTGGAGTTACATCGTATGCCACCCTGTATAATGGCTATACGGATACGATGGAGAAGATGCTGCGACGTCTGGAACTCGACCTTTACTATCTGGAGCATCGTTCGTGGTGGTTTGACGCCAAGATATTGCTGAAAACTTTCAGCAACATCGTCTTCGGAAAGAAGTTCTAAGGAAAGATGCTTTAACGAAAGCGATTCTAAGAAAGGAAAAGCTTTTAAAAAAGATATTAATTGAGTAGGAGGAAAACGAAGCTGTTTTCTTCCTACTTTCGTTTTCCGACCTCTCACACCACCGTACGTGCGGTTCCGCATACGGCGGTTCCTATTTTGGATACCATTCGAGATACGCATCCATTAAAGTAACATACCCTGCCCTACATAGATGCTCATTTGTTATAGCTCTATGCAGTATGTAGCTGTCTGCTATACACCAATAGCCCTTGCGAGTATTACCCCATTCGTATGCTTGGTATTTATTGATACCACATTTAATAAGGTTTGCCACTTTTGTCTTGGGTTTCTTCCAAGCTTTCCATATACACATGCGGATTCTACGCCTTAGCCATTCGTCTGTTACAAGCAAGAGACGCTTCATATTGGCAAGGTGATAATAGCCGACCCACCCTCTTATGTATTCTTTCAGCTTTTGCTTTCTCTTGGCATATCCCCATCCGTTGCTGCGACTTGTCAGTTCTTTCAACTTTGACTTCATCTTAGCTTTGAACTTTGGATGTACCGTGAGTTGGCATTTGCCTTTCATCACATAAAAGGAGTAGCCGAGATATTTCACTCCGCGCACATATGACACTACGGTCTTTTCCTTGTTGACTTTGAGATATAGAACATTTTCTATAAATCGGGTTATAGACTCCTTCACTCGCATTGCAGCCCTTTTAGACTTGCAGAATATCATCGAGTCGTCGGCATAGCGTACAAAGGGAAGCCCTCTACGTTCGAGTTCCTTGTCCAATTCATTGAGCATGATGTTACTCAACAACGGACTTAGCGGTCCTCCTTGGGGAGTCCCTTCCTCACTCGCTTCGAACAAGCCTTTGTTCATTACACCACTTCGGAGATATTTGTGTATAAGACTGACCACTCTGCCGTCTTTGATGGTACGGCTGAGGATTTCTATGAGTTTGCTATGGCTCACCGTGTCGAAGAAGCGTTCAAGGTCAAGGTCCACTACATATATGTAGCCTTCGCTGATTATCCTTTGCGCTCCTCGTAGTGCGTCATGGCATCCTCTTCTCGGTCGGAAGCCGTAGCTCGTCTTGGAAAATTGGTTCTCATAGATGGGAGTCAGTACTTGGTTGATGGCTTGTTGCACCACACGGTCTACTACTGTAGGTATTCCCAACAGGCGCATCTTGCCATTGTCCTTGGGTATTTCTACCCTTTTCACTGGGTTCGGACGGTAAAAACCGTCCATCAAGGAACGGATGAGTTCATCCTTATTGGTCAAGAGCCATGGGAGTAAATGCTCGCACGACATCTTGTCGATACCACCACAGCCTTTGTTTCTCATAACAGCCTTGTAGGCTCGGTTGAGATTGGAAGGACTGAGGATTTGCTCGAAAAGGTGCTCCCTGTCGAATGGTACTTCCACGATGTTGTCTTCACACATCCACATGAAGGTCTGCACTCCCCCATACCATTCGGTTTCCGACCTATCTCTTTGGGGGCAGCCATTAACTTGGGATAATGTTTTCTGCTTTCTTTCCTTCATAAGGTATGTTTCAATTATTATCGTTTAATTGTTAGGTTCTGCCCTTCGTGCAGCGTTATCGAGTATTGCACTACTATGGCGTCTGCTGACTTCTCACGGCAAGCTTTACTCCATGGCTTTCGTAAAAGCAACTAATCGTCATGTCCGTGAGACCTCCTCGGATAAGGGCTTATTCTTTCCATCTTATACCCACTTCATTTACACCAACCATTCCGAATAGCTATAGGACTTTGATTTGTGTGGCAATCTCATCCATGGTCAAATGCCTTATATGAAGTTTCTGTACGTTAGGTCAGATGTTTGCCACCAGCTTCTTTCAGATTCCACCTCACAGTGGACACCCTTGCTATTGGCTATACAATTCCCGCTATTAGGGCTTGTTAGGGACTTGCACCCATTAGAATAAACTCATGCCGAGCATACATCATGAAGGGCAAGCTACGGATCTGCAGCCTGCCCTTCATATTTTTTTGTATCTCTGTTTATTCGAAATATAAATTCAAATAAAAACAAAATTTCGCCTCAAGCAAATATCACAAGGCTACAACTATTTTTCTTACCTTTGCCAATCTTGCCATAAAAGAAGAATCCTTTTTGGTTGATTGCAGACTATATCTCATTTGTATTTTTAACAAAGGCTCAGCATTTACTCCAAGAGCTGCCTCAAAGAGCAAAGCCGTCTTTTCTGTTACAGGACGGCGAGCATTCAATATTTTATTCAAGGCAGAATATGCTATACCCATCTCATCCTCCAACTGACGTTGAGAAATACCACGATATTCTATTTCATCCTTCAGAATTTCACCAGGATGTGTAGGGAAAGCTGAAATTATATCATTAGCCCGCATTTTCAAATCTGTTTTTTTGTCATTACTCATAGCTCTATTATTTATAATGATTTGACAACTCCGTTATATTACATATTGTTGCGATTGTTTGACCTTCTTCTATTACCTCTTGAAATTCTATTCGGTACTGTTCATAGACTCTTACTGAGGATAATCCTGTTTTATCACCAGATAGCCTTTCATAAATTAAGAGAGTTCACTACTGTCCCGTAAAAGTGGACTAATCGCTCTTTGAAATAATTGAAATACAGTCTTTTGCAAGAGTTTCCAAGGGTGCGACGATTTGAATTTGTAATTTTGCAGTTATCAATGATACTGCACAATGAACAAAGACAAATACGTTTTCGCCCAATTGATAGAATTTCACGACAATAACAAGTTTCGCCATTTGGTTGACAAGTATGATGGAAACCGTTATGTGAAGCATTTCACTTGTTGGAATCAATTGCTTGCAATGATGTTTGGTCAACTGAGTAATCGAGAGAGTTTACGAGATCTGATTGTTGCTTTTGAAGCACATAGAGCAAAACAATACCATCTTGGATTGGGGCGTAAGCCTATTGCGAAAACGACATTTGCTTCTGCCTATCAGAATCGTGACTACCGTATCTTTGAAGACTTTGCTTTCTATATGATGGAGCAAGCCAGAAAGAAACGGGTAACGGATATCTTCAAGTTGAAAGGCAATGTGTATGCCTTCGACTCAACGACCATTCCTTTGTGTTTGTCGGTCTTCTGGTGGGCAAAGTTCCGTAAGAAGAAGGGAGGAGTGAAAGCACATGTGCTATATGACCTCGAATCTCAGGTTTCAGCTTTCTTTCACATCTCTACAGCATCCGTTTACGACTCAAAAGCAATGAAGGAAATTCCTTATGAATCAGGTTCTTACTATGTGTTTGACCGTGGATACAATGCATTCTAGGAACTTTTCAAAATACATCTGCATGAATCGTTCTTTGTTGTGCGAGCCAAGAAAAATCTGCAATACAAATGCTGTAAATGGAAGCGCAGATTGTCAAAAAACATATTGACAGATGCTGAGTTTGAATTCACTGAATACAATTCATACCGGAAGTATCCGGAGATACTCAGACTCGTCAAATTCTATGATGAAGAACAAGGAAGGGAGTTTACCTTCCTGACAAATGCTTTTTATCTAACAGCTCCTGAAATCGCCAACCTTTACAAGAATAGATGGCAGATAGAGCTGTTCTTCAAATGGCTAAAGCAGCACCTCAAGATCAAGAAGTTTTGGGGTACTACAGAGAATGCTGCGAGAATCCAAATCTCATCGGCAATCATAGCCTATTGCCCTGTTGCTATCGTACAACATGATTTGCAACTTAAGCGATCAACTTATGAAGCTCTTCAGATTCTAAGCATATCTCTTATGGATAAGACACCACTCGTTGATTTCTTCGAAAGGACTGATTTCAATAATGTCAAAGAACTCGGTTGTCCCCTCTTTCCGGGGCTATTTGATTAATATTTAACTAGTCCCGATTTTAACGGGACACTAATGCCACTATCTCGTTAACTTGTAATTTCAATTCCATAAAGGTACGATTAAAACGACCATGCTCAACAAGCTCGCGCTCACATTCCCATTTCAATTCCATAAAGGTACGATTAGAACTACTACAAGAGTTCCACTTACCTCATCCTTTTCGCTATTTCAATTCCATAAAGGTACGATTAGAACGACGATACTTTGCCGATGCCATATAGCGACTATTCGAATTTCAATTCCATAAAGGTACGATTAGAACCCAGGGGCTTATAGGTCCGACAGAACGCCTCTATCTATTTCAATTCCATAAAGGTACGATTAGAACTGTAGCCCCCAAAGGGGCTTAAATTGCCTTTGCGGTAATTTCAATTCCATAAAGGTACGATTAGAACCTGCATTCTTTCATGATAACCTCCTTCCTTATACATATTTCAATTCCATAAAGGTACGATTAGAACACAAGCTTTGCTCGTGCCTCGTCATTGAACTTTGATTTCAATTCCATAAAGGTACGATTAGAACGCAGCTGCTCGGGAGTGTGAGCTTCTGAATCTAAATTTCAATTCCATAAAGGTACGATTAGAACAAAGCATGTAAGCCTTGTTGACCTGTTCCTGTGAATTTCAATTCCATAAAGGTACGATTAGAACTTCCGCCTCAAGCTCACTGTTTTCTCTGAGATTTGATTTCAATTCCATAAAGGTACGATTAGAACCCGCTTGCGCATTTTTCTCATCGGCTAAAATCCGAATTTCAATTCCATAAAGGTACGATTAGAACTTGGTATAGACTTCATCGGGCTGCCACTTGCTGAATTTCAATTCCATAAAGGTACGATTAGAACTGGAGCACCTTGCGAGGGAACTCTTGTATCTCGCAAATTTCAATTCCATAAAGGTACGATTAGAACAGATGAAAAGCTATCTTGCGATAGCAATTACGAATATTTCAATTCCATAAAGGTACGATTAGAACTCACTGTCTGCATCATCTGTTAGCATCACAACCCCATTTCAATTCCATAAAGGTACGATTAGAACATCTGAGCAGAGTCACCGCTTGAACCAATCTGAGCAATTTCAATTCCATAAAGGTACGATTAGAACTGCTTCACCTCGTGCTTCTCAGGTGCGCCCATATCTAATTTCAATTCCATAAAGGTACGATTAGAACGCGATATGCAACTGTACCGTCCGGCACTATCGGCATTTCAATTCCATAAAGGTACGATTAGAACTTCCATCTTCCAGTTTTTGAAACCAATCATTTCTAAAATTTCAATTCCATAAAGGTACGATTAGAACCCTACCCTACAGTAAGGTGCATAAGTAAAAATGTATTTCAATTCCATAAAGGTACGATTAGAACTCAGAAGAGCCGTCTGCTGGTGGAACGTAAGTATATTTCAATTCCATAAAGGTACGATTAGAACCTAAATCCCCTACTTGATACCAGTCCCATCTATCATTTCAATTCCATAAAGGTACGATTAGAACGAAATCGAACACCCTCATCAGATAGTTTAATAATTATTTCAATTCCATAAAGGTACGATTAGAACTGTTGTTTCTGTTGCTCCAACAGAAATGGTAACTCATTTCAATTCCATAAAGGTACGATTAGAACAATTGTCGATGTAGGCACATACGAAAATAATGCAGTCATTTCAATTCCATAAAGGTACGATTAGAACCTTGTCGCTATGGTTAGTCATATAGTCGTTGAGCTATTTCAATTCCATAAAGGTACGATTAGAACTATGGTTCGGTCGGTGGTGGTGGTCTTGTTGCCCTATTTCAATTCCATAAAGGTACGATTAGAACCTTTGCTTCCTGCATCGTCGTTAGCTGCCTCCTTCATTTCAATTCCATAAAGGTACGATTAGAACTCGCTACAACAGCTACGATTGCGTATGTTCCGCTATTTCAATTCCATAAAGGTACGATTAGAACATTTTTCTATCCGTTGATACTGCACATACTTCTTAATTTCAATTCCATAAAGGTACGATTAGAACTGTCCGTTAAGTAATGCGTTTCTGCGCAAATTGTATTTCAATTCCATAAAGGTACGATTAGAACATTTCCTTTTGCATGAGTGAGATACATAGAAATCATTTCAATTCCATAAAGGTACGATTAGAACCAGTCTTCCACCTCAACTATAAAATAATGAACTAATTTCAATTCCATAAAGGTACGATTAGAACGTTCTGGATTAAGGTAATGCTCATCGACTTGTTTAATTTCAATTCCATAAAGGTACGATTAGAACATGTCATTCAAAAGTGCGTTTCTGCGCAAATTGTATTTCAATTCCATAAAGGTACGATTAGAACCCTCCTGCCGGGCAAAGAACCACTCAAAGTACTTCAATTTCAATTCCATAAAGGTACGATTAGAACCTTGTTGCTCTTGTTTCCAAGCCTTATCTTTTGTATTTCAATTCCATAAAGGTACGATTAGAACTTGAAAATAATATATAAGCCGTTAATGGGGCTTCTACATTTCAATTCCATAAAGGTACGATTAGAACCCATTAGAACGAAGATTTAATTGTCTTTGTACACAATGGGATTTCGGGTGCAAAGATACAAAAAATACTCCTAAAATATGTCGATGTCTAATGATATTTTTTCTGCGGCCTTACGACAACCTGCCTATTTATGGAGGTTTCAATAAGTCAAAGAGCACTTTTTGGAGGTTTTGCCGAACCAAAAACAACAAAATAGAACCACATCGACAACTCTTTATAAGAAATTATCGGTAGTCATTCTTTCTTTTCCAAGAATCTGTTTGTTCATATTATACCCCATTTTATTGGTGAAAACAATGACACTATCCTCGGATTCATCAATGATAGCTTTCATCTTCATTTGCAATTCCCGAAGTTTAGCTTCAGATAATTCTCCCTCCAAAACTGAGTTCTGAATCCAACATAAATATTGGCGGCAAAGCTTCAACATTTTGCCAACTCGCTTCTCACCTACATCATAAACAATAATCACATACATATCACCAATACATTTTGAAAGGTTTATATTCTTCTATTCCTAAAATATCTTTCAGTAGCTTATAGCATTCCAGTTTTATAAGATGCTTATAGCTTACATTACGTCCTAAAGAACGATGACGGAATGTCTCATCAAAACGCTCTTCCATGGCCTTTACAAAAATCTTCTTTCCCTTTTCGTTCAAAAGACATTTGTTGAGTTTCTTATCAAAATGACTGGTGCTTAAAGCATGCTTATTGAGTACCTTGAAGATGACTCTATCCACGATAATAGGCTTAAAAATCTCGGATATATCAAGACATAACGAAAAACGCCTTTCTCCCGGAGTATGCAGAAAGCTTATCGTTGGATTCAACTGAGTTTGATGAATAGCTCGGAGAGTTTCCGTATAGCACATCATGTTGCCAAAAGAAATGAGAGCATTTACCTCGTTCTCCGGCGGTTGCTTGGTTCTTGACCCCATGTTGAAATCATCGATAATGATATCGAATGCAGCATAATAAGCCTGTCTGATATTTCCCTCAATTCCCATTATCTCATCTACAGCCTTTGCATCTGGCAAAGTATTACTCAATCTCTTAATGGTATCGATAATATCCTGCAGGTCTTTTCCTCTACGATTATAATAGTTGAGGTTCATAACCATATTCCAAGCTGCTCCCTGAATGAATTTTCGCGCCAATTCTACCCTTTTCTTCTTGTTTTGGTACGCAGATGTCTGTGCCAACAATGCCTTGCCAGAAAGAAGACTTTCACGTGGCATGAAGCTTCCGGTATAGTTCTCATAATAGTCGAAGAAGTGGACAGGAATACCTTTCTGCCCCAGAAAGTTGAACAAAGCACTATGTGCCCGCAGACTTCCAAAGGCATACAGTTCCGCAACATCCTCAATAGGAATGTATCGAGGTTGCTGCTTGATTTCTTCATTATCTTCATTCACGATAACAGGCGTGAATTTCAGCGTATTGTCCCTTCTCTCCATAATGCCTGGATTGAACAGATAGAAACTTCTTTTCATTCTTCTTCCTCCAATTCGTTTGTATAACAAAAATCGAAATAACTACAATTCTTACAGATGCCTTTCTTGACTTTAGACGGGCAGACATCTTGCGAGATTATCTGAATGATGTCTTTTAATATAACCTGAATGTCATCTCTATCAATATCTGTCAAGATAACTTCTTTTGTCTTTCTTAAAAGAGGATATTCCAAGATGCCCTTCACGCCATCAATTCCATGTTGCTCGAAAACATACATGTAATATTTCAGTTGCCATTCATGAGCTTTATCCACCTTATTAGATTTCTTTATCTCGTGGATAACCTTGTTCTTGGCATCATAGTAATCTACTTTGATACCATCAACCTCCACTTCCTCATACTTTGATGTACGTTGCGGATAACTTGATTCATGCACCAGCTTTCCTTCATAGACCAAGTCTGATTCTTGTTCCATGTTGATGCCATTGGCAAACAGCCATAGTTTGCGATGGCAAAGCTGGTAATAGTTGAAATAAGTACCTGTTACTATCATAAAAGCATCCCTCCTCCATCAATTTGAATACCTGTCTTAAAATCATAACATTCAGAAGATATTTTATAAAGACCATTAAAATCTTCATCTGATGATGTAATTGGTTTTGTTTGATTTTGTTTAAATCTTATTTGCACTATCCGATTGGACATCTTTTTTAATTGGTTGCTTAATTTTCTCTTATGGTATCGTATTATAGATATCTTGTCTTTATGTGAAAGAGATTCTTTTAAATTCTTCTGGTACTCCAGAAGTAATTCAAAGTTATTATCCCTATCATTACGAGGAACATAGTATAAATATTCCTCTCCAAATATATTCTTGTCAATAAGTGAGAATCTTCCAACTTTCTCATACATGCATTGGCTTATATCCTCCATTAAATTGTTTTTCAGCTTCTCTCCATAGGCTCCAAATATAAGTTGATCACATATTTTCTCAAAGAAGGCTTTCTGTATGTTTAGCATATCCTTCTCTTCGCAATTTCCTGATTCATAGAAAGATTCTCTTGAGAAATTTATCAACTCTTTATCAGGGCCTCGATAAATCAGGCTTGAACGTTCCCCTTGATTCGTTCCCAACCTAACTACAACAACTTTTCCTTTTTCAGCATTTTTCCCATTTCTATTGCAGCGACCAGCTGATTGTACAACACTTGAAATGGTAGCAAAATCCCTATAAAGTACTGGAAAATCAATATCAACTCCCGCTTCAATAAGCTGAGTAGAGATAAGAACAACCTTATCACCTTGACATAGTTTCTCCTTAGCAATATAAATCTTCTGGCTTCGGTCGCTTGGAGTAAAATGTGTATTAAGAAGCAACACATTTGTGTCATCCATATTTTTTCTGATGAAATTGTATAAGTCTTTTGTATCCTGAATAGTATTCAAGATAACAAGCACCGATTTCTCCTCCTGTAAAACTTGATGCCCCAACTGTTCTATATCTATAATTGACTTTTGTACTTCTACTGTATACCTGTTAAAAACAGGATTCTCATAATGAGAAAGTGACAACAATTTAAATGGTTGTTCATAATCCAGAAAGAATTCCTTTGCCTCTTTATTGTCATCAGGCAATCGAAGAGCTGGCTGTGTAGCTGTAGAAACTATTGCAAAACTACCAGTTAGCTTACAGAATTTATCTAAGTAAGCAACAAAAAATCCATACAATCTTGGAGGCAAAGACTGTATCTCGTCCAAGAGAAAGACACAATTGGAAAAATTAGGCAATTTCATAAGCTCATGATTCTTATTTCCCAATAGTGTCTCAAATATACGTACGAAAGTTGTAATTATGAATGGATAGCCAAAAGTATCATCTTGAAACTCTAAAGCCTCTAATTCCTGTAACAACTTTTCAGAAGGATTTTCATCCAGTTCCTTCTGAATTTCATCAAAGCGAGTATTTGTAGATTTCGAGTCTATACGCTGAACAAAACATTCGTAACCTTTCAATATTTTCAACACTTCAGATTCAACTTGTTCTGTTATCGACAAGAATGGCAATCCATAAATAATTCTTTTAGCCCCCTTCGACTTTATAATTTCAGAAGCTAAAGATAACAACATTAGTGTTTTGCCGGAACCTGTCGGAGCCGTCAACTCAAAAATCTGTTTTCCTTCTTCTAAACCTTTTCTAATACTATTAATGCTCTCCAGACGTATTTTAGTTCTCTCTACATTAAGTAAAGTTTGAGAATTAAGATTATCAAGATAACCCTGTAATATATTTGGATAGATATGAGAAAAGCTATTCAGATTTTGTTCATTCTCATCAAGCATGGATATCATATTACCAGCATCACTTTTGTCAGCTTTTACCAATGCAGAGAAAATGCTTTGTATTTCTAAATAGAATCGTAAAGCAACATTATAATCATTTGGCTTATTTACTATTCTTTTAAAAAATAATCTAATTCTATCTTCTTCTATTGATGATGGCATAGATGGCTCATTGCCTAATAACTCAGAAAAGACATTACCAAAAGATATATGCTCCTTATCAAGAAAGGCATAAAGATTGCTTACTTCATAGCCCGAAAGAATAGGATTGCCATCATTTGGTATCATATTAGGTAAGTCCCCATGATGTTTCGCAACAACAGTTATTAAAGATGTTAAGAAATTGTGCGAATTAAACTCATGTGGAACTTTAAACTTATCTGGATTTTTAATCAGAAACATGAGAAAAGCATACGCAGACAAATAGGCATGGTGATCATATCCTTTCGGACATAATCCATTTAATTTCTCTTGAAAATTAGGATTAACCTTTCCTATATCATGAAAGAGAGATACCAATCCTATATCATGAAAGAGAGATACCAATTCTGTTGCATCAGAACTGGTAATTCTCTTTGATAATGAAGCCACATTTTCAAGATGTACTTTTAAAAGTTTTCCTGGATGTGAATAACATTTATTTAAATCAAAACCCATTGTTCAATCTCTTTATCATGAATATATTCCCAATAATCTCCTTCTACGTTGATCACATGAGAGCATTCTGGGTATATGACATTTACATATTTTTCTGGCAAATTCCAAAAATCATTATTCTGATATGTCGGAACTTTGTCAAAACCGATTCGAAAGTCATCGTCAATTATTTTCAACTTATGCTCATTCGCTATAACGAAACCTTTGGTCTTAAAATCGCCATTACCCATCATTGTGAATTCTCCTTGACTAATGAAAGTCAATTCTGCAGGACAGTTAGCAATACCTAAATAAGGGTCGTAGACAGCATATCCTTCTAAAATTGCATTTTGAAAATCATCGAATATACTTTGAGAGCGTTCACCATTGAGTCCCACACAAACCTTGTAGCTAACATCACGCAGCATTTCAAAAGCTTTGGGTGATTTAATAGCAGTAGGGTTTATGGCCGTGTGAGACGTAAATCCATATGATGCTTTTTTTACAGGCTTTAGCAATTCAACACCATACAACAAGTCTTCAGACAACTGAGGGAAAAGAGATTTCATCTTCTCGCGTTCAATTCCTAAGACAGCACCAATCATTCCGATCAATGCTGTTTTAGGAATAAGGTCATGAGACAAAGGATTGTTATTGGTGTCAGGCTTTTTAAAATGAGCCCAATTACCATCTATCTTGAATTGAAAACCTTTCATAAGCTCATCTCTTCAAACTTCTCACCATTAAGTTTATTCTTAATCTCGTCTACTTCTGTATAGAATCTGACTTTTTCTATCTTGTCATTTTTGGCAAGTTCCTTGAGTTTGCTGAAATCGAGAGTATAGTCATCCATACTACGAAATTGCTCGTCTTTCATGCCTTCTTCATTCGGCTCAAGTTTTATGGTTCTGTCAACTCCATAGACCTTATCGAAATCCTGTTTGTAATCTATGACTAACAACAAAAGTGAATTTTGTCCGACTTTTGAACGAGAGAAAGAACTTCCTTCTCCGCCTGTTCCATACCACAAAGCTTTAAACATTTTCTGCAGATCATCTTCTTTCAAACCTGTGTTTTTAGCAACAGTTGGATTAATCCATCCGTGAATTTGGACAACGGAATAAGGAACCAATGTTGTTGTTGATATGGCACCTTGCGCTTTATCATCCTTAGATGTAAAGTGAGACGTATTCTGATGCATTCTCAAGTTGACACGATTCAAGGATGGGTTAAGGGCTGCAAATTGAACAGGTCCTGCGAATTGGACATGCCCATTTACAAACTCTTGCTTACCAACTTTCATATTTTTGTCTAGCGTTGATATACCACCAAACAATCTTACATCGATGAGTTCTTTCATTATTTCAGCAATGTCGGTCTTTTGATTAGTATTCCAATTCTGAGCAATCCATGTCAATACACCTTTAGAATCTGTTTTACCAGCTCCAGTGTTTTCTGAAACATAGATATGTTCACCCTCAATATCCTCAAGATATGTACGGATAAATCTCTTAATTCGAACATCACTAACAAGAATTTTTTTCGTTTCCTCATCGTAGCGTTGTTCACCTGTAAATGGATCCCCATTGGGAATGTTGTATGATGTTTCATACAAAAACAAAATTTCAGATTTCTTCATTTCTTTAATTTTTATGGTTTATATCATCAACTATCAAGTTGAGTTTACTAACTTCATCTTTCAAATCTTCATTGTCAGAATAATCAGCTAAGATTTTTTCCAAGCGTTTCTGAAAATCTTTTTTCTTATCCGTTGGCTCATATTTAAAATAGCCGTCCAAGAAACCGAAAGACAATTCATCCTTGTCATATTCAGATTCTGAAATATTTGCTAAATCATCACAGACCTCAGCACACATTGTTGCCCACATTCCGTTATGCATCACAAGTTTCTGACTAATATCAGTAACAAACCCGATGCAATCATCTTTTGTTGACACTCTTCTTGAAAGCAAACCCACGTAGTTCTTTTCAAAAGAACCAATAGCCTTCTTCAGTGGCTTGGCCATTTTCCCTATTTTAATGCCAAGCTTAAAACTTGCAGAATTAGTAATTTCCATATATTTATTTTGTTTATTATTTTGTATTGACAATATGAACATCAAATCATATTTCAAGATTTTACACCAAAACGAACCGTCTCCTATACGTGTAGCTGATTCCACATTATTTATAAACGAATGGAGTAAATACGGATCATTATAATAATTTTCTTTATATATTAAAGGAAGCACTTTGAGAATATGACTTTTATATTTCTTCGATGCGGCTATTTTAACTTTTCCTGTTGTATTATCCATTTGCACATCTCCCAAGAGATTGCGAAATGAATTGCATATAGAAATAAAATAGTTTTCCTTTTTCTCTTTATTTTTTTGAGGTTTGTCTATTTTTATCTCTTTATTTCTTTCTGCGTACACTTGATGTGCAATATTCTCATTTCTCGAGTTTACACGATTTAGAGTGCTTCGTGTTATATTTGAAATTTCAATCAGATAAGTATCATCTGGCTTTGTTCTTTCTTTTCTTGCAAAAATGAAATCAAAGGATGTAAAAGTCGAACTGTCTTCTAAAATTGATGAAATCAGATCATCGTTATATTCATTGGCTGATACTATTGCAGATTCATTTCTCTTCTCTTGAAAGAGTTTTAAATCCTCTGCTTTCAAATTATCTCCACACGGCAAAACTATAAGTTCATATTCAGAATCACAAATCGTCTTTCCATTCTTTGCATATTGATCAACATAAAAGAGATTTTCAATCTCTGATTCTGTAAAAAATCTTGTCTTGTATTTATTTTCCGATGCAAAATTTGGAAATTGTATGTCATTCTTCTTATCACCAGAACATATAGTAGGCCAGAGGCTCTTTTCCAGTACAAGTCTTTCCTTATTCTTTTTATCAACAAACTCCATTATCATATTACGAGTAATGAGTTGTAACGAATTGGCAAAATCATACCAACTTTTGGGATGTCCATTTTCATCCTCATAAGAGAAATGCAAAAAGATTGATGCAGAATTTAACAGAAGCAATTCTTCGTCACTTTTAGCCTTTTTCAATTTCTTCAGTTCCTTTTTGTTGTTTTCTTTATTTATAGTGCAACAAATATTCTTTAAATTATCTTCATTCTCAATATATTCCTTAAAGGACGAAACGTTTTCATTTTCAAAGTATTTTATAATAGCAGGAGCATATTTGAGAATTCGTTCTATAAGGGTCTGTTCTTTTGCGAGTCCTGTTCTTATCTGTTTGAACTCATTTATTTCTTCAGAAGAAAAATCAGGAGAAGAATAGATTTCTTTGCACTTTGCAGTTCCAAAGTTAAAGGAATTTTTATTCTGAGATTCTCCTAATTTATAATATCCATCTTCTTTTGGCTTATTTATGGATCCATTTTTACCCAATGTGCCTTTGACAGAATAATAAATATCACCATATATATATCTACAAACGGAATCACTATTTGAAGTTTTGTACTTTAAACAAAATAGACTATTTCTTTGATTTTCTGGTACAATCGATGCTTTATCAAAAATAATATTAAAGTCTTTATCTACTGGAAGACAAAGGCAAAAAGGCCAACATCCTTTCTCATCTTTAGGACAAGAAACAATATTTTTTGAGAAACTCATTTTATCTTTTGAATTTCTCAATATATTTCCGATTTTTAAAACTGTATCTAAACTCATAATTCTATCTTCTTTATAAATCCAAAACCCTGTGAACATTGTTCTCCTACTCCTCCTTCATAAGCAATCTTCATCAACTCTAAAGGAGCTTTCATGCGGAAGGAGCAGAGATATCCACGTACTCTTGATTCGTATGGAGTATTGGCTTTTATCGTTATCAACTTCGACTTGACCTTTTTATCTATCAATTCAAATGAAAACTCCTTATTTTCTATATCAAATGGCTGACCATGAATGCTCTCATATCTCGCCATCAATCCCTTTAATATACCCTCAGCAAACATGGGATTGTCAGGAGATAGATATTGAGTCTTGTTGTCTTCATGAAGTTTGACACAAATAGGTGACAAGGCTTGGAAAGTCATTTCTTCAGATAATTGCGGCATAGGTATAGCCTCTACTCCAACAACATCAAATGCGACCCGATGATCCTTATTGCCAATAGTGAAACTTTGATGAGCAAATATTCCTTGAATAAACTCAAGAGTGCTTTTTTCCAGTATAAAGCTAATGTACCAAACTGCTCTTTCCCCGATGATTTTCAAACACCCAGCTTCAGGCAAAGGCCTTACTTTTTCAAAGATAAAAGGCGAATAACAAAACAGTTTAAACCTCTTGCAGCCATTTACATCATAACCATTTTCATGAAGCCATGATGAATATTTCGTATCAGCTTGCGCCAATATGCGATAAATGACTGCCGACTGCTCATATTGATAATTAAAGGGCAGTAAGTCACCATATTGTCTGTTTACTTGCAATGTTATTTTGAACTTCATGATTTTAAATTGTTTAGTTCTGCAAATATAATGAAAAAAAATATAGAGTGAAACATTTTCGTAGATTTTTTTTATGATTTATTAAATTCTGACAAGAGAAAGATTTAATGAGTAAGAAAATATACAGCTTTTCCCTCTTACAGGACGCCTTGCTGACTGCGAGTGCCCTCCCTTGGCGCTGCCCTGGGAGGACACAGAAAGAGCCTCATTTTTAAGGACTAAAACGGGAAAATGTTACGATTTATAACTTCTCTTTCTATAAATCACCTTAATAAGGCTGATGAAGGCTGTTTCGTTGGCATCGAAATAGGAAACCCGTTTTGCCCAAACTTTATCCAAGCCTTTGGGCACTTTTACCCGAAGCACTGGGCAAGTTTCCTCACAGGTATGAGCAACATTGCTCATCGTTATGGGCAAAAATGCTCATCGTTATGGCTAAAAATGCTCAACGTTAAGTCAATTTTCCCGATAAGGTTTCGAGATTTCCATGAATGCTGTGGCATTTGCACGATGATGTGCATCCTGGTTTTCTTCAGAAATTAGTAATCGAGCTCCTCTGTATAACGGTCGAACATCATGTTCTCGTATCCTTGATCTTTACACCACTGCAAGATGTATTGTTGTTGTTCTGGAATGATACGAGTCTGCCCCAGTTTGTAGCGATAATATGAAGTTCGGCTTCCGAAATAGGAAATCATACTGCTTTTGAACACTTTCACATCCTTCTTTCTCAGTTCGTCGAGCATTTTTTCCAGACCGTATGCCATCTTGACAAGATGTATTTGCATGAAGTGTTCGCACTTGCCATTTTTGTATGCGTCAGGAAAAACGGCATAACCATCCGTCTTGTCAGCATTCTTGTAGACGACAGATAATTGACGGGCACATTCATTGGCAAGAGGACATTGTTCATTGAAACAATATTTCCATGAGAATCCCTCATCGCCTTTTGCGAAAAGTAGTCTTACTAAATCAGCTTGTGTCATATTGTTGTTGATTATAAGTTAAAAGGTTTCGGTTTCAAATGGGTCTTTTTACTTCATTATGGAATCGGCAAGACTTTTTCTTGCTTCTGCAAAGTTAGCAAAAAAATAGGATAACATGCCACCTTTATCTCATTTTTTTGTTTTTTCTTCTTGTTTTTGGTATTTTTCTCCATTAAAAGCCACAGGGAGGGAACGTGGTAACAGTATGGCATTTTGTGGCAACAACACCAAGCGTATTGCCACGCACAGGCCACTGTCATTCAAGCTATTACACTCAATGTGGCAATTGTGGCAATAAGATGGTGCTTAAAACAAATCATCAAGCACCACTTCGTTCTGGGCAATGCCCGAATACATGTTGCGCTGAAGACCATAACTGCTGATAAACGTCAGCTGTATGGACTTCCGAGTTTTCGTTTCTTCCATAAAACGGGCAATTTTGTTTCTCAAAATCTTATCATAATCCTTATTGATGGCAAACTCTCCTTCTGAGAATTTCATTTCGCATAGATTGATGGTGTTGTCTCCACGCTCTATCACCATATCTATCTGAGCGGCCCGCTCATCAGCCTCACCACTACTCTTGCTCCGCCATGAATATAAATTGGTGGATACACCAGCTATACCCAACCGCTGCTTGACCTGAGAGATATGATTCATCGCCAATATCTCGAATGAAACTCCTGCCCAGGCATAGAAACGGGGTGTGCGCTGCAACTTGCTCCAATACAGAAGATTCCGGAACGAACTGTCTCGCAGAAAACGAAAATAAAACAAGGTGAAGAAATCCACCAACTGATAAAGAGATTTTCGGGTAGAACATCCGAAGTTGACATATTTTCTGATAAATCCGCACGATTCCAGATTGTCAAGAATCGTGGTCAATGTCTTGCCTGATTTCATTTGGGCTGCATTAGCTATTTCTGTGCGAGTCATTCCATATCCACGCTCGTTCAGACACTCTACCACCTTGACATATGCCTCAGAATCCTTGAAAAGGGAGCGATAGAGTATCGAAAACTCATTATACAACTGACCGTTGGGATTGAACAGCATACGGTCTATATTCTGCGCTAAACTTAACCGCTCGTCCAAAAGATTAAGATAGTATGGGATGCCTCCCAATATCATGTAAAGCTCTGCCATCTCGTATCTTGACAGCATCATCCCCTTGGTCTTCAGAAACGCTTCCGATTCTCCAAGAGAAAAAGGTTGCAGGAATAAACGATGGGTAAGACGACCATAAAGTCCACCATGATTATTGATGAGTTTGTCCATCATCCAGGAAGTGGCAGAGCCACAGACTATCAGAACGATGTCGCGACGTGCCGAAGCCCATCCATTCCAGAAGTGCTCCAAGGCAGAGATAAAGTCAGAGCCCACAGTATCCATCCAAGGCAGTTCGTCGAGAAAAACCACCTTGCGTTCTACTTGGGACAGAGAATCGAGATAAGAAATCAGCATCTCAAAGGCATCGAGCCAATCATGGGGCACAGATGACACTTTCCGGTCATAACGACGAAGTGTATAAAAGAAGTTTTTCAACTGTTCCTGAGTGTTTCCTCCTGCCAGTCCGGATGCCAGAAAAACCATTTCCTGCTCAAAATATTCACGCACGAGAAACGTTTTCCCCACTCTGCGGCGTCCGCATATAGCCACAAATTCAGACTGCCTTGACTCATATATGCGAGCCAGGGTATCTTGTTCACTTTTTCTGCCTATTATATTGTTCTTCATTTCCTTTTCTCCTGCTTTAATTTCTTATCGCTTACAAAGATAGCAAGAAAAAGCAATTATTGGCTATATCTTACGCTGTTTTAAGCCAATAATACATATTTTTAAACATTATTGGCTAAATTCTACATTCCTTTCAGCCAATAATGCATAATTCAGAAAGAGGTGTGGCAAATAACAAAAAGTCGTCCAAGCCCAAAATGAAGGATGGTGAAAGGTTTTATGCGTATCCAATTTCTAAAAATGGAGCACCAATGCTACAAATGGGAGCCTTGCCACCCTCACCTTTTAACCCATTCTGATGACGGAACAACCTATACATACGCTATTACAAGTGTATCAATTATTCTTCATCATTTTCATATTCTTGATTTTTTTCTTCACTTGGAGTCCCCTCATCATCACCATCATTAGAATACTCCTCTTCTTGTTCTTGCTGAGGTTCCTCTATATTTTCTTCTTGAACTGAGTCTACATCATTGGTTTCTCTTTCTTTACGTTGTTCCCTTCTTGGCTTGTCATTAGACTTGCTTGAATTATTATCATCACTACCACCCGCCAAAAAAACAAACACAAAAAAACAGAATGCGCTAAGAAAAATTTTAAGAACTGATTTCATATCTTTCTTTTATTAAACGATTTATAAAACGTATATATATATACCCTAACCAAATAGCCATCAAATAACAGAACAAATCTACGATATCAAATGTACCAGGAATCCACCGGGGAATTTGTAATAACTCTGAACCAATAGCAACAACAGCCAAAGGCAAAGTTACCAAAAGACTTTTTTTCACATGAAAGTTCCAAATTGCCCCCATTAAAAGAACATAAGCGAGCATCCACAACCCATCAGGCAAAGAATACACTAACCAATTATCATAATGACCTTGAGGTCTGAGAGAAATTATGAAGTCGTACACTCCTAATGATTGACACCATCTGAACATCACCAGACTATCACTACGATACAATAGATAGAGGCAACCTCCTATGAACAAAGAAGTCAGTCCCAACCAAATGGTAACCAACCGGAATCGCCAAATCAATCCTACATGACCTCCAACTCCTTTAACTTCTCTAACTCCTTGCTCCACTTCTGCCATTCTTCTTGATTTTTTGTATTCTTATAGAATTTAACCAAATTACGCACTGCAGAAATTTGTCTTGGTTTTGCATTAGCTGCTTTTTTCCACAAGTACTCAGCCTTTTTGATATCCTTAGCAAGTCCTCCTTTTCCTATGGCATACATAGTACCAAGATAACCGGATGCCAAAGAGGAGCCCAACTGGTCCGCTTTCTGATATAATTGAACTGCTGTATCGATATCAGCAGCTACTCCATATCCTTTTTCGTAACAAAAACCTAACCAGCAATATCCATCCTTATCATTCAACTCACTTGCCTTTTTGTAATACGAAAACGCCTTTGAATAATCAACATTTACATAACGTCCAAGACGAAATGCATTGCCCAATTTAACAAAAACATCAGGAGACTGCAAGTTCAACCTGTCACAAGCACTAAGCTGATAATAAAAGATAGACTTACTTTCGCCTTTTTTTTCATAATAATGCGCCATATTCAAAAATACGCCACGCGCCAAACCAGAAAGATGTACATTATTAAGCTGAATATCCTTAATTCGTAAGAAATAAGTGTCAGCCTTAGCCATGTCCTTTACCTCATCATAATAATACATTCCTATCTTATAAAGACCATCATCCGAAAGGTTTGCAAGCATTTTTTCATATCCTTCTACAGCTTTTTTCTTATTAACCTCTTGATTATCCAGCCCCAAGTATGTATAATCCAAAATTCGCTCCTGAGCTTTTGCATAGCCAAGCGACTCTGCCATGAGGAAATAACGGTATGCTCTCGAATAATTCTGTACAATACCTTCCTCTTTTCCCTCGTAATAAAGCTGCCCCAAATTAAAATATGCCTTTGCGTTGTTCATATCACAAGCCTTGTGCAACCATTGAAGTTTCATATTACCCTTCGAAAGGTCAGCTAATTTAAGCATGGCATCAGCATCACCATTGTCTGCCAGTTTCTTGAACCATTCCTTCTTACTACTGTTGTCATATGTTACATCAACCATTTTTCGACAAGCCTCCATATTACCTTGTTCTGCTGCCATCCTCCAGTAAGTAATAGCAGTAGGAAGAGAAGAAATAACACCCTTGCCATCATAATAGCAACAGCCAACCTTATATTGTGCAAAGTCATCACCCTTATCTGCCAACTTTTTATATTCATTGAAAGCCTTACTGAAATCATTAGACGCAAGGCGGTCGTCTGCATCCAAAGAAACACCAGTAAATCCCTTCTTCATCTCCTTACCAACATCTACTGAGACCGTCATAGTCTGTGGCTTATATTTTTTTTTCACAAAACTCACTTGATACTCGCCATTGAGAGCAATTTGTTCACCAGTTTTTATCTTTTGTTTTTTAGGTTTTGCTGCACCATTAACTGGAGTAATCAGAAATTCTGCATTAAGAGGATAAGTAATGGTAAGTAGTCCATTGTTTTTCAAGTTGTAATCTCGCTGCATTACAATATGCTTGATAACAGGAAGCTGGTCTATTTCAAAGGTTCCTTCATAACTATTGTACCCTTGCATACTTACACAGAAGGTATGCTTACCCTTATTCAAAGGCAAGTCCAAGCCACCTGTATCATCAGTCTTGTAGCTTTTTCCATCCACTATAATCGGTACATTTGGCATACCTAATTCAAAAGTCGCACCTGGGGCTTTTTCTGGCATTTGTATCTTCATTACATAAGTATTTCCGCCTTTCACTTCATCAATATTAAATTGAGAGAATTCTATTTCTGTAGGCATAGTGTTCTCCGCTGATATCATCAAACGCTGAGTTCCATCAATGACATTGACATAGTACTCATTCAGTTTATGCTTTGGCTGGCCTATAATATCACCCTCAAACTTAACCGTCTCTGCCAATATCTGTACCTTTATCAAGGCACACATATCACCATTGGCGTCTTTAATATTTTCATGTTGAGCTGTCAAATCCGTAGGGTCAAGTACAAAACTCTTCACCTTAATATCTTGTGCCCAGATTGAGCATTTGCACAACAAGGCTAAAACTATTGCTACATATTTTTTCTTCATTTCAATACACAAATTTAATAGAACTAATCTATTTACCTACACACAACATCAATATCACTGAAGTCTCATCAAGTCATCAAGACTAATCGTCCCCTTCTTGATTGCAGGAGAAAAGGCTGGTCTTGCAGTTGGAATCGCCGTATCATCATAGAAACGCAAGTCCAATGTCTGTTCAACATCTGTTACCAGTACTTTCATTTCTTTTTGCTGTCCATTAAGCATAGCGGTAAAACGGTATTTCATCTTACTCGGTGGCAGCCAAATTCCACCTATTCGCCCTTTGTCTTGTCCCATGACCAAAATATGGGTTCCAGGATTAGATAAAATGATAACATGACCATCCTTAGGAACAAGTTTATTCTTGGGAAAGAACACAGGCTCACCATTCAAATTCACTTTTCCTTGATAAGAAATATAGTGAGGGGCTGAGATTAAAAAATCATATACCCCATATGGAAGATTTACCTTAACCAGACCACCAGTTTGGCTTTTATAATCTCGACCATCAATAGTCAAAATTCCATTTTTTGGCAATTCTGCTGTAAGCCATGCTTTTCCAGTATTTTCATCCATGGATGGCATATCAACAACCAATACATACACCCGTCCACCTTTTACTTCCTCGACCCCAAAATCACTAAAGTTTACAGCTAAAGGACACGTATGCATAGGCGAAATCTTCAAGAAAGTACTTCCATTAACAAGCCACACCTCATATTCATTTACCTTATGGAAAGGTTGTCCTATAATATCACCTTCAAAACTAACCTTGCTATCAACAATTTGAACTCTCACCAAGGCACACATGTCGCCATTTAAATCCTTAACATTCCGCTGCTGAGCTGTAAGGTCTGCTGCATCCAACGCAAAGCTTAGAACCTTTGCATTCTGTGCTGAAGAAGCCACCCCAGTCAGCAAACAAAAAAATAAAACAGATAAAAATCGAATCATATTTCTCATCACTCTATACATTTAAAGATTTAAACCATTAGATAACTCTGAAAAGCAAGCTTTAAGGCAACTTAAAATCACCCATTTTGAATGCTTTTTCAGTTGTAGGCTGCCATGTACGAACTAAGATTCGCGGAGCTTCTTCGTTAGTAAAATCCCATATTAAAAATACAGTTCCCTCATCACTATATCTTGCAGTATGCCATTTCTGACGAAGGGTAACTCCATAATAATTAGGCTTGGCACCATGACGAATTACAGTATAATCATCAAACTTAACATTGACATAACTATTACTTGCAAACACCTTGCTCAAGTTTGAAAGATACTGCGCCTTTGTCTGCTGCACATACTTCACCTTGGCCTGATCTTTCATACCCATATCCGTACGTACTCTCTGCATAGTCATCTTACCTGTTATAATGATAGCATCATCACTGAAGATGGTCTGCATGAATTTCATATTCTTGTCACAATAAGCCTTGGCAAAATGCTCACACCAATCAATAATTTGCAAACGACGATCCAAATCACCTAACTCTTCACCTTTTTTTAAAATTTCGGTGTACATATTCATTCCCAAGGTAAAATTGAAATCAACGATTTTACCAGTTTTATCAAAGTCGATATAAATTTCTCGGCGTTTTTCTCCGTCATATCCACTTTCTTCCTTAGGATTCATAAGTACCCCGATATTCTGTATGCGAAAACCTCCAGACTTTCCTGGAAGACTTATACAATGGTCCACAATATCATCATCCTCGATAGAGAAATGAACCTGTTCCCATGTCATCGTCAAACTGGCAGAAGCATCATCCGTGATATCTATACCGGAAAAATTAACATCAGCATTGACAGCATTTGCCTCATTTATGGCACTCAACAAGGACGACATCTGGTGTTCCATCTTAGTCTTCAAAGTTCCTTCTTCTATTCCATCTGAAAATTCAAAGTTCACCCTTTGCGCATACCCAGAAAGCATGACAAAAAGTCCAAACAAAAAGCATAATAACTTCTTCATATCTTTTCTTAATTATTTAGATAATTGAAACCAAATAGCATTCTGGTCTTGTGACAAATAGGTGTCCAATTTTTCACTGATACCTTTATAATAATTATAACGCATATCAGAGCCTGGGCTCAATATAGCTGTCACATTCTTACCAGAATCATAAATAACCCAAAAACACTCACTATCATTTCGGCATTCATTTCTCAATCCAAATCGTTTAACCTTATATTGGTTTTGTAATTCAGAAAGTTTCATCATCAATTTCTCTGCAGAAGTTATATGACATAGCTCTTCCACAACTGCCTGCTGCCATTTTTCCAAAGAAATTGCAGAACTATTCTGACTTAGGCTCGCCGCTTCTGGGGACGGAATATTTCGGGACGGAATAACTACGGTTTCTACTTGGGGAGAAATTAGGTCTGCGTTAGAAACAGTTTGGTGCTTTTGCTCAACTTTACGAACAGCAACTACTGTATTATTAGGCTTAACTGCAGTACCTTCATTTTTTCCTATATAAACAGATTTTTCAACATAAGCAAGAATCCTAACCATCCCATTTCTATCCATTTTCAGATACTGCACATCTTTCAAGTCTGTATTTTTTACCTTTACGTTTGTAATCGATTTTTCCACACAATATTCATTGATAAATTTGGCTAGATTGATGTTAGCGGCATTTTTGGCCTCATCTTCGCTTTCCATTGTTATGTCATAATAGAAATATTGCTTGGAACGCTTAATCTCATTGAAACTCTTTGACGTAACAGTTTGAGCCTGCATAGAAATTGTCGGCATTAATAAAACGACAAACAAACAAAATATTTTTCTCATGCTCATTTTTTCTTTTCTTCAAACAAAAACTTCACTTTAGATATAGGAACATAGCAATTCATACGCCCAGTAATAGTACCACTTTTAGAACTTACATTGGCAGTATTGAACGTTAGCTTAATAACATGTCCATATCCTTCGTCTCGCTTCAACATCAATAATTCAGACGTATAAGTCTCATTTTTTTTATCTATCATTCCAAAATAAGCCTTACATCCCTTGGATATAAAATAATTCAAAAGATTAACAAGTGGTACATTCACCATTTCGCTTTTAAAATCATACATAACCAGTTTTACTTGTGCTTGTATGCTATTGTCAATACTATTGGTTGTAAGCAGATTGGCAAAGCTCTCCACTGGATGTCTGTCAGAAAACAACAACTTATACTGCTCATTGCCTTCCTGGACATAATAATTATTACTATTCAATGTTGCTACATAAAAGCTATCACCCTTAAGAACAAAATAATTAGGCTCAAAAAGTTTGACTAACCTATCCTTGGATATCCCTCTATCAACTTTTGGTTGTATAACACTTACTCTTCGCAAGTCATCCAACAAACGTCGTTGGTTTTCGACAAGATCTGTTCCATGATAAAGATTATAGTTAACAGGAAAACAGACGGAGCAAAAAACCTTACCATTCTGATCCCATGTTGCTCGGCACATTCTATCTTCCCAATTATCAATAGAGAAATGAACATTGGGCATTGCCCAAATAGAAGATAACTTATAAATGTTGCCGACAGTAAATATCACATCATCCTCATAGAGTTGACGCTCCACACTTTTCATTCTCTTAAGAGATAGATTTGCTTGCAACGCATATCTTTCCAAAAAATTATAGACTGGTGAAGGAGCTACAGCACGCATTTCTTTTGAGAATATGGAATATCCAATATGCTCAACTTCTCCATCAGACACAATAATACTAAGAGGATGGCTCTTATAAGATTGTTGAGCTATATAAGAACCATCACTCAAAGTATCTAATACGGCCTTCATTTGCAAAGATTCTGCCATTTGAGACAACAAGTCCGATTGATAACGATTCTTTGCAGAAGATGCAAAAGGCAAGACCAACAAGACTGTCAGTCCCAAACCTATTTTACAGAAAATTTGCTTCATATATATAAATGTATTAAAGACGTTCAGAAAGACCTGTTAAGAACTTACGTTCACCATTACTACGAATCAACTGCCCCTGCTGTAGTACACCATTCTTGAACTTGGTATTTGAAATACGATCACCGGCCTCTATCGTCACACTATTTCCACTACCATCCTTCAAGTCGATACTATATGAACGAGTTATTGTAATGATGCCACCTACACCATTAGGTTTACCACCAGCCATTGGACCCTCGTACTTACCACATTTCAAATTGACTCCATTAGCTACAGGAGTTGGAGCCTTTTTGGCAGGAGTTGTTTGTTTAGAAACAGCCTGAGCAGGAGTACTCGTCGAAGTAGGTGCTTCCACAACTTTATCACTCGCAGATTTGTTTGTCTCTTCTTGTGTCTTTTCCACAGGTTGAATTTCTGTAGTGTCGGGAGAAGTGATAACAGAAGAGTCGGGAGCTGCTACATTTTCTTGGACAGGTTTCTCTGAATCAGAACCTGATGTTGCTAACCAAGTCACTCCACCACCTATCACTACAACTGCTGCAACAGCTGCAGATGTAACCTTACCATACTTCTCCCACCAAGAACGAGGACGCTGAACTTCTCGAAGTTCTTTACCACATTCTGGACATACAAAATCTTTACGTGCAGGAATTTCCTGTATTTCCTTAGATTTACACTTAGAGCACCCATCATTCAAACATTGACCATATCTAAACAAAAGATGTGAATTTCTACTACTTGTTGACATTATTGTTATTTTTATGATTATACATTAAATTAATCTTTCCCTTTTGACAATTATTATCATTAAGCCATTGGAGGTGGTGTTTCTCCACTTGTTGGAGGCAACGGTGGCATACCTAGCATCGCTGGAGGAGCAAACAAAGGCTGCAATTCTACAACCTGACTTGCTGGAGACCAGGCTGCCATACCTTCCTTCCAAACCATAGTCTGCTGTGTCAGTTGACCTCCTTGAACCATCTGTTTACACTGTTCCAAATTATAAGGTCCATACTGCTGACCACCAACCGCAAGGAAAAGCTTAATATCTGCAGATATTGGAGGTGGAGGAGGCAATGGAGAACCTCCAATTTGCGGAGGAAAACCAGTTGACTGCAGTGGTTGAACAGGTTGCGACATAATTGGCTGTGACACAACCGGTTGTTGTAATTTTGCTTCCTTCTCTGCAATTACTTGTGCCCAATTCTCTACCATAAACAAAGATGGGAACTGTGTACCATCTCCTTCACTATGAAGCAAGATGGCATTGCCTGCATCAGTAGCAGGATTGCCTGTATGCAAGAAATTCTCATAACGATCCTTATAAGGCTTCATCCATTCGATGGCACGCATCGGGAAGCAATATCCCACAGTCAGAATTGAGAGTTCATCCTTGCGAGGGCTCTTCCTGTTAACTGTAATTGTTGTACGAGCAATGCTTTGATTGATAGAAGTCTTGAAAGCGTTCTCTAACTTATCGGCAAAGTTCTTCAAACCAGGATTATCATCGGGAGAAGGAATAGAAATCAAGATGGCCTTCTTGTTGATACTTGCAGGATTCTGAGGACTTAAATTACCTTCATTATTATGGATATTCTGGGTAATCTGATTATTATCTAATTTCAGATACACACCGCTCTGACTTACTATTTTGACAGCAAATGCCTTGATATCATCATCCGTCTTTAATTTCTGACGCAACTGGGTGAGTATATTTAGTCCCAATACCTTTTTCTCGCTGTCCGCTTTTTCGTTATGCTTAAATTCTACAAGCTTGGTAAGTTTTATGTCGAAAGCATCCTTAATGGCATCAATACTAATGTCATCAGTCAGGCGGCCAAAATTATAGAAATCACCTTCAGGCAAAATAGCCTCACGGATATTACGAGCAATATTAGGCATATCAACCTTATCTGTACGCAATTCTATTTCAAAGTCGGCCATGGCCTCTTCTTCACTCACTTCTATGATAGCGCCCTTCATGTCTTCCAAGCCCTTATTTACTTTGCGCTGGGCTGCTACAAGTTTTTCTGTCTCAGCAATGGCATCATTGATTTTCTGTCCAAATGCAGAAACATCCGTATCCATCTTACCCAATTCAATAGCTAGTTTGGCTGCTAATTTCTTGGCAAACTCCAAAGCCACAAGTCTGGTTTTTGAGACATATAAATCCTCAAGCGTAGTCTTATGACGATTAAAGAGATCGTTGTTCTTCACCATTTTTTGGAAAACTCCCAAATGATTTTTTTCGTCCACATTACCGGCACGCTCATCATCTATAGCTTGGAAATTTTCCTTTTCGTTCTTGACTGCAGTATCCAAGTTCTTACGAATCTCGTCCATTTTCTCTAAGATTAACTTGGAGACCTTAATGAGTTCTACGACAGAAACATCACCTACCTTCCACTTATCAAAGAGTTCCAACTCTATTTTATGACGGATTTCACGAGCCATTTCAGGAACAACACGTTCCTTACCTTGATAGAAAGCCTCTACACCATCCTCCCGGAAATGACTATTATAGAACTCATTTAGTATATCATCCAATTCATTCAGAGGATCTTTAGTTTTCTTAGCATCCTCAGCATAACCAATAGCCTTATCATGCCAATAATCTCTAAAAGTTGGATAATCAGAATCTGCTTCCAAGATTTTTTGATTCAGCGTCAGGTGGTTTTCATCAAGCATCCAGGCAGACAACTTTTCCTTGTTAAGATACTCTCTGCGATAATCCTTGTTTTTCTCTTCATCTACATATCCCTGATTTTCTCTCCAATTATTATACTTAAATTGATAAAGTACGCTCTCACCAATAGTATAGGTAATATGCTTCAATACACGAAGTTCTGGATAGATAACACGCTTGATGCCAAACGAGTTAATTTTCTTTGTACGAGCAACCATCAACTTTCCATCGATAGCTGGCACAGATGTTTCATCAAACTCCAAAGCAAAATCATCCATGTTTTCAAAATTATAAGCACGAATAACATCACTATTGATTTGGTCATCTTCCTTTATAAAGAAAATACGTGCAAAGAGATAGTCACTAACCACTTTTGGTAACTCTTGCAAAGAATTAATGGTCAAGCCATTTTCATTGACATTACTGTACACGGTCAATCCGTCGGCAACACCTTTGACGCGATCGTTATACAGACTCAGTTTTCCCTGGCCTGTGACATCTTGCGGAGTCCATCTTCCCACTTGCAAGGCATTCAGTTCATTCATGGCCGCATATCCATTTTGGTAATAGCGTCCTTGATCCATATCAGCCTTAGGCAAATTCATCTCGGGAATCATAGCATAGACAGAAATTTTGGCATTAGGGAATGCCTTTCTTGATTGCAAAACTACATCTACAACAGAGCCTGAGCCCGTTCCACCTGCAAGACCGGCAAAAATATGGATATTAAGTTTGCTTGAATCACCAGAAATTTGCTCACACCGAGCATTGGCATCCTTCAAACAATTCACATATCCTACTGCGTTTGCAGCAAAAAGCAAACGACCCGCACGACGTTTCTGACCTGCCGCCTGTCCCAAAGATCCAATGGCACTCTTTACAGCAGCAACATTTTCAACGATACCCTTAACAGAAGGAAAATTATCTATATGATCTAAGATATGCTCAACATCTACAGCCTTGATATTCAGAAACTCATTGTTGGTAAATGAAGCATCCTGTCCCATCACGCGGAAATCTGCACGAGCCTTTCCATCCTTCGGCATCATTTCATCTGTAGAATCTACATACAGCAATGCCACAGGTAACTTACCTCTCTCCTCTTGAGTAGGAAATTCCTCAAACATGCGCATTTTAAACGCACGAAGAATCTTACCACCAGTGCCACCAAGTCCTACTAAGATATGGTTACTGTTACAAAAATTTTTTGTCATAATATTGATATTTTAGTTAATTTTCAATTTATCTTCTTCGACGATTTACACGAGTATGTTCCGTACGAGTTGCCCTCTGACGATTACGATCTATTCTATCATGAGTAACAAACTGGCGTGACATTGTTTTGATGACAAGAACCGCCGATAGTATTGTTAAGCCCAGACTCCACAATATCCTTCTAAAGATGAACCATCCCATATAACTTTTCAATTCACTAATAATGGCATGAGGAAGTTCCTTTGCGGTATATCCCTCAAACTCACCTCCATCTATATAATGAGCAACCAAAGGATTCTTCAATGCAAAATCCTTGATAATTCTGTCGGACTCTTCTGGAGACATGACTCTTTCTGTATTATCTGAATATTGGTTTACCATTTCCACCAAAGTTGGTTCGCTATAATTAGCAACTTTGATAATTGCAACAGAACCACAAACCAATATACTTTGATAAATAAGGATTATTCCCAAAACAAGACCAATAACATAGGAAGCAAAAACAAAGCGAGCATCCTTCCACCATCCTTTGATCAAAACAAAGAACAATGCAATACAAACTATACCTATTACAAGTCCCCAAGCAATACTTCCTATCGAATATCTAAATATTTCTATCATAATATGCGAATTTAAGTTGTTATTCCATCAATTTGATTTGTACGTTTACCTCACAAGACATAGCATTATTACAAAATACTTGATGCAAGATTCAGCCGACAAAGGTAAGTAAATCCAACGAACCAATCAAGTTCATAATGGTTCACAACAGCCCATTTTCAGTTATTTAATGTTAATCTTAGCAACTTTCAAAGCACACACTTTATTCTTATATGAATATTTCTAAAAAATAGCACAATTAACATGATAAAACAGCTTCACCTAAAAGTATATAAATATGATTACCATTTAAGTCCATAAAAGAATCATTTGACAGAATTTAATAGCATAACCTTTACTACTGAAATACAAATAATACCTTATCAAACACTAAATGAACCAATGTGAACTTGCGTGGTATTATTTTTTTTACTACTTTTGCACCATAAAAGTAAAATATCAGCTAAAGTAAATGAAAAAAATAAAAGATATAACCCTATCTGTGTGCTCTATCGTACTCTTAGCAGCATGCTCTACCGATGACGGAAGCGGGACTGACCCTGTACAGCCTTCTCCTACAACTAAGGAGAAACTGCCCATCAGTATCAATACGTCTGTTGCGACTCGCGCAACGGACGAAGCTTTTGAGGTAGGTGATCAAATTGGATTGTTTGTTGTCAATCGAGAGGCAAACGGTACTGCCAACAATTTGAAAACCCTCGGCAATTATATAGACAACATGCAGTTCACCTACGATGGAACTTGGAAAGCAGCCTCATCTATCTATTGGAAAGACGAGACTACCCATGCCGACTTCTATCTGTATTACCCTTACCAGAAATACATAAACAATGTGACTGCCGTGCCTTTACAAGTAAAAGCCGATCAAAGCGACCTTGCCGATTATAAGAGCAGCGACATGCTGATTGGCAAGACATTAGATGTCGCTCCAACAGATCAAGCTGTGAAGATAGAAGCCAAGCACATGATGAGCCAAGCCATCATCACGCTGAAAGCTGGCAATGGCTTTACCGACGCATCGCTTGCATCATCCCTTGTGAATGTAAGAATCAATGGACTCAAGAGTACAGCCTTGGTCAACCTCTCCACCGGCGTAGTCACCGCAACAGGAAATGATACAGACATCATTCCATTAAAGGAAGATTGTATCTACAAGGCTATCATCGTACCTCAAGACGTAAAAGAAGGGAATTTCATTACCATCAACGTAGATGGCAGCAACTATTACCTTGCAAGAAATTCCAAATTCCACGCTTTCGAGAAGGGGAAAAAATATAAATTCACCGTCACGCTCAGCAAAACGAGCAGTGGAATCAATGTCAACATCTCTCAATGGGAAGATGACGGTATAGACTACGGCGGAACTGCCAACTAAAAAGGACATATCAATGAAATTATCGAAATACACCTTATTATATATATTACTCGTCGGAATCGTGATACTGACAGGATGCAGCGACCACCTTTTCGATGATGAAAAACAGGCAGACAGCAATCGCATCTTGCTGTCAGGAGATATAGAGCAACTTGCCGTTACCCGAGTAAACGACAATGGGTTCTGTGATGGCGACAAGATGGGTGTCTATATCGTAGATTATGAGGGTGACTACCCTGGCACATTGAAAGTGAGCGGCAACCGTGCCGACAATGTACAACACACCTTCGATGCATCACAGAACAAGTGGAATTCTGCCTACGACATCTACTGGAAAGACAAGCATACCCACGTAGATATCTACGGCTACTACCCTATTGCCAATCCCGAGAGCATAGAAGACTGCTCATTCGAGGTACAGAAAGACCAAAGCAAAGAATCGAAAGATGGTGAAATGGGTGGATATGAGAGTAGCGACTTCCTCTGGGGGAAAGTTGCTGATGTCACTCCTACCGCCAACACGATTCGCTTGCCTTTGACCCACCGCATGTCGAATGCCAAGGTGACCTTGGTGAAAGGTTCCGGTTTCACCGACGAGGAGTGGGCAAACACCGAGAAGACGGTTCTGACTGCCAATGTAGCTCGTAAAGCAAGCATCAACCTTTCCACAGGAGAAGTAAAAGTAGCAGGCAGCGTGGAGAACACAGCCACCATTCCTTCCAGACATAACAATGAATGGCGCACTATCGTCATTCCACAGACGATACCTGCAGGCACTACCCTCTTCAGTATCACCATAGGAGGAGAGCCATACAAGTTTTCTAAATCCGGCGACTTCACTTACCAAGCAGGAAAGATGATGAACTTCGGCATCAAGGTGGATAAACTATCTACAAGCGGAGATTACAAGTTGACATTGATCAGCGAGAGCATCACCCCTTGGGAGAGCGACCTCGTGAGTCATAATGCCACCGCCAAAGAATATATTATCATCAACTCTACTCCTGGAGGATTGAAAGATGCCATCATCGCAGCACATAAGGACTATACCCAAGTAAGAAACCTCAAGATTACAGGAGAAATCAACTCCAAAGACTTCTACTTCATGCGTGATTCCATGCCTCGCCTTTCTGCCTTAAACCTAAAGGAAGTTCGCATCAAGGCTTATGGAAGAAATGAAGAATACGAAGAAAATCAGGACGATCAAATCCCTAACAGTGCCTTTTACTTCATCCAAACCACAGGAGGAAGCAACAGCCTCAACAGGCTTATACTGCCAGACCACCTCAAGTCTATAGGCTCAAATGCCTTTTATGGTTGCAAATACCTCACGGGGTCTTTGGTCATTCCGGAAGGAGTAACTGAGATACGTCGTGGAGCTTTCAAAGGATGTACTGGTCTCAATGGCACCTTGACCCTTCCTTCTACTCTCAAGAAATTAGGGAATCGAGGGGAGGATGACATGCAAGACGAAGGAACAGATTACTACGGAGGAGTTTTCCAAGGTTGTAATAATCTCACAGGAAATCTTAGGTTACCAGACAATCTGGAACTTATCAGAGGATATTGCTTTGCAGGTTGTTCGGGATTCTATGGTGAACTAAAGTTGCCTTCACATCTTAAGAGAATAGCGAACTGTGTTTTCCAAGGATGCTCAGGACTCACAGGTTCTCTGACTATCCCACAAAATATTACCACCATACCTTCCGAGGCCTTTCACGGATGCGGCTTCAATGGAACCCTCTCCCTGCATGACGGCATCACCAACATTGCCAATGACGCTTTTGCCGACTGTCATTTCAGAGGAGAGTTACACTTGCCAAAAAGTCTGAAAGTCATCTCCGACAATGCTTTCGGCAACAATGATTTTTCCGGCGAATTGAAGTTACCTTCAAGCATCGGTCATATAGGCAGCAGAGCCTTCGCCAACAACTGGAGATTAATGGGCACTTTAGAATTTCCGGAAGATATGCAAAGCATTGGGGAATTTGCTTTTGCCAACTGTAAAATGATAGAAGGTATCATCTTTCCGGAGTCCATGGAAACCATACGGCAAAATGCTTTCAGTGGATGTTACGGCATCAACTCCATCATTTGTCGAGGCGACATGCCTGCCTATATAGAGGAGAATGCTTTCGAGGGAATTGCCAAGGACAATTTCACGCTCGAAGTACCAGAATCTGCCATCGCCCAATACCAGACTGCCAACGGATGGCGTGACTTCAAGCGCATCGCTGCCCACCATGAGTTGGTTTGTCGCCCTTCCGTGGCTTGCGCCCTCAGCACTGAGCACAAGCAGACCTTGACCATCAATGCCGAGGGAGAATGGGAGGTAGCGAGCAAACCAGACTGGTGCGAGGTCTCTCCTTCCAACGGAAACAAGAAGACGGAAGTGACATTGACCATCAAGTCGATGGCAAAAGGGGCTGGCAACCGTAATGGAAAAGTAGTATTCCAACTGAAAGACAAGGAATACACCCACGAGTGCAATGTATCGCAATATGGATATGAATATGGTGAGGACGAATGGGTTACCTTACAAAAGGCTACAAAGGGCAGAAACGGTGGCATCAATATCGTATTGATTGGTGATGGATACAATGCCAAGGACATTGCTAATGGTGATTATCTGAAGAATATCCAGCAAGAAGTGGAATATTTCTTTGGTATCGAACCTTACAAGACTTATCGTGAATATTTCAACATCTACACAGCCATGCCGCTATCTACAGAAAGTGGCATCGGAACTGTGAACACGATCCGTTACAATCGCTTCAAAACGACCTTTACTGCGGGCGTAGGTCTGAAAGCTGATTACGATAAGATCTTCTCTTACGTATTAGGTGCGCCTACCGTCAACAAGGCCAACTTGAACCAGACGCTTATCATCATCATACCGAATTCTACCGATTATGGTGGTATCACCCAGATGTGGGCAGATGGCTCAGCCATCGCTTTTTGTCCTCTTAGCACGTATGACTATCCACTCGACACTCGTGGAGTCATCCAGCATGAGGCAGGCGGTCATGGATTTGGCAAGCTCGGCGATGAATACATTTACCACAATGCTTTCATTGATGCCTGTGGCTGTTCTTGCTGTGGGCACGTGGATGAGTTCAACTGGGCTAAGAGTCTCGGATGGTACGACAACCTTTCGCTTACGGGCAAAATGCACGAAGTGGATTGGAGCCACCTCATCTACGACGACCGTTATAGCGATATCGTGGATATTTACGAGGGCGGATTCATGCACACCAGAGGCGTTTTCCGTTCGGAACCGAACTCTTGCATGAACAACGACATTCCTTACTATAGCACCATCAGCCGTGAGAGCATCGTGAAGCGTATCAAGCAGTACGCTGGAGAGACTTTCTCTTTCGAGGATTTCGTGAAGAATGACAAGCGAGACGCTGGTGTGGTGGAGAGTCGTGCCTTCGGAATGAATGGAGATGAACGAATAGCAGGAACTTACCAGCACGCTCCTGTCTTCCACAAGGGAAGTCCTCTGAAAATGCAAAAAGTAAGAAGACGCAAATAACTTCTTCTCATTCATAAGAAAAAAGAAATATAAAAAGAAGAAACATGAGACGAAACCATATCATCAAACATACGTGCATAGCATGGAGCCTCATCTTAGGTTTAGCATCTTGTGGAGACGAAAGTCTTCAAGATGCTCATTCCCTGGATGCAAAATCGACTCCGATGACCTTCATGGTAAGTCACCCAGGAAAGAAAATTACCCCCAAGAATACACGTGCTACGGAAACTGATTTTGAGAAAAATGACAAGATAGGACTTTTCGTAGCAAAAGCCGACTCACCTCTCGAAATCGGTGGAAACCTCGTGAACAATGCTGCCCTCACCTACGATGGCGGCAAGTGGACCCCTGCCCATACTCTGTATTGGGACGAAGGCACTTACAATGCCTATGCTTACTACCCTTATATCAATAAATTGAGTAGTATCGAGGACCAACCGTTCAATGTGAGTACAGATCAAAGTACCCATAAATCAGGGACGACACTCGGCGGATACGAAGCAAGCGATTTGCTCTTTGCCAAGACCGAAGGGATTGCAGCTTCAACAGCACCAGTACCTCTCAACTTCAAGCATATCATGAGCAAACTGACCATCAGGCTCATCAAGGGAGAGGATTTCGAGGGAGAGATGCCAACGACTGCCGATGTGTATGTTCATAACACCATTCCATCAGCTACTATCGACCTACAGGCAGGGGTGGCAACGCGCTATATGAAAGGCAACCGCCAGTCCATCATTGCCCACCAAGATGACAACTACATATATTCCGCTATCATCGTTCCGCAACGAATAGAGAATCGCATGCCGCTCATCGAAGTCGTAATGAAGGGCGTAAGCTATCTCTTTGAAAGCAAGTTCCAGTTCAAACCAGGAACAGAGCACCTCGTCAATCTTATCATTTCGGACAACCCTGACCAAGTGAAGATTGAAATTGGTGGAGAAATCCAGAACTGGCAATAGTTTCATCTATACAAAGATTATCATAGAAATAGAAAATAACAGACTATCATAACGAATGAGAAAAACGATATATGTTTTGTCTTTACTAATTCTCGTTCTCGGAACATGGCTTGTAGTTTTGTGGCTTCCGTCATTCACACCTCAGGAAGATGACAGACAAGAAACAAGATATGGTCTGAACGAAGGACTGGAATTGGTGGAACAAGACAACGGAAAGGAAGGCAAGCGATATGTCGTGGAGGATGCCGACGGCAAGGTGCTGTTCGTCATACCCCTGCGCAACAGTCTGCTCGACACTCGCTTTCGCAATGGACAGTTACGGTTTCGGGAACAAGTCACGCATCGAGAGGGTTTCATTGACCGACAAGGTATGGTGACATTCACACATGAGGGCTTTGTTTCCATTCATGAGAACAATAAGAACCTGAAGACAACTTCCACCAACACACTGTCAGAAGATCCCTCTAATACAAGTACGACCTACCAAGGGACAACAACTACCGTACACGAGGGAACATCTATGGTGCGATCGAACAAACTGTCCAATAGGAGCAAAACGCTCTCACAAGTGGATCTCCACACGATGGCACAAAACAACCCCTTCTACAAGGAAGCAGCCAAAATCATGCAAGGCAAGTTGAATGAGACCGATGCCAACCGACGCCACACTATCCTCAACTACTGCGAGCATTTCCGCACCGCTTACACCACCAAAGACATTGATTTCCTAAGACAGGTGTTTAGCGACAAAGCACTTATCATCGTGGGCAATGTAGTAAAGACTGCAGCAAATGACAATAAGATACAAGCTGAGAATAAGGTGACATACGCCATCCATTCCAAGCACGACTACATCAACCGTCTCGGCAAAGTGTTTGCGACAAACCAAAAGATAGATGTCAAGTTCTCCGGCTTTCGCATCATGCGACATCCTACCATGGACGGCATTTATGGTGTAACTCTGAGACAAAAATACAAGAGCGACCGATACAGTGATGACGGTTATCTCTTTCTGTTGTGGGATTTCAGAAACAAATCGATGCCACTCATCCATGTCAGAACATGGCAACCTGCTTCTACGGTAGGAGGGAAAGGAGACATCATCAACATTCAAGACTTCAATTTGCAATAAAGTTCTATATAAGAAATAAGACTTACATATAATATAATAAGGTATGAAGTTTCAAGAAATCATCAAAAGAATAAAGGAAAGAAAAGCGGGAGTCGTGATTGCCATCATGTCCTTACTGCTTATGCCCTTCTCCTGTTCAGCCCAAGACTTCTCGGTGGCAAGTTTCCGCTTGTTGCCCAACGACGTAAGTGCTTTCATTGACAATGTACGCGACCTCAATGACGAGGCTTGTGCCCTCATGAAGATAGAGGCTCCAAGCGACTTTGCTTTCTCCACCCCATTAGGAATTGTGAAACGCAAAGACGAAGTGGGCGAAATATGGCTTTATCTACCCAAAGGTACGAAGATGCTAACCTTGAAACACCCGGAATGGGGAGTAATCAGAGACTACAAGTTGGACAAGCCATTAGAAAGTCGTATGACCTACGAGTTGAAACTCAACCTCCCCAAACCTACTATCACAGAAGTTCACGACACCATCGTAGAAGTAAAGACCGTGACCGACACGATAACGATATCACGAACTAAGCCCAAGATGCCACTCTCCATCTACACCTTGGCTACCGTGGCACTCCACCAAGACGGTCCATCATACGGAATTTTCTTTGCCATGATGAAACGCCATGGTTTCTTCCTCCATGCAAGCAGCGACTTGCGAACCATCGGGAATACAGAAGGTAATTGCCAAAAAGACGGAAGCATCGACGCCAATGGCACTAAGCCCTACTTTACAGGCGAGACACGACATAGCAATTACACGCTGACCCTTGGAGCCATCCACCATATAAGTCGCAACATACGATTATTCGAGGGCATAGGATACGGACGATGCGCAACGGCCTGGCAAAGGAGTGAAAGCGAAGGTGGCGGTTATCTACTCAACGAAGGATTGACCCATAAGGGCATATCAGCCGAAGCAGGCGTACTTGCTTCCTTCAACAGGTTTACGATGACAGCCTCCACCATTACCATTGCAGGAAAACAATGGGAAGGTTGTATCGGATTAGGAATCAAAATATTTTAAAGAAGTGAAACATCTTATCATCAATCTTGCGATTATCATACTCTTGGCTTCATGCAGCAGCGACAAGCCTTCTTACTTAGAGCCAAACCTATCGACTTTGGCTGCTACCGACATCACGCGAAATGAAGCGACCCTGAACGGTATTGCCGAAATAGAAGGAGATGCTGACATACCTCAACTCTATTTCAGATATGGAACAACGGAGAATATGGACCAGACTGTCCCTATCACAACAGAAAGCGAAAAGGTATCAAAGCAAAACAACGTCTCCGTTCGTCTGAAAAATCTCATTGCAAGCAACACCTATTATTATATGTTGCAAGGCAGCAATGGGCGAACGATCACATCTGGAAACATCATGAACTTTACGACACTACCCAACGAGAAACCAAAGGTAGGAAATACGACCTTGTTAAGTCATGGACCAACAAGCGCCTTCGTCAGTTACGACATCTTGGAAGATGGTGGAGAGAACATTACCGAAACAGGATGCTACTACGAATTGGCATCCAAGAACACAACAGGTCCACAGTCTGAAAAAGAGAACATCGAGAAAGAACTTCCAAGCAAAAATGCCACGAAAGAAATTCTTACCAACTACTCTGGAGGCTTGGGACAACAGAAACTCCTTATAGACGAACTTACTCTCAATACGACCTATAAGATTTGGCCGTATGCCAAAAGCCGTATGGGAGAAACGATCGGTGAGTGTATCACCTATACGACAACAAGCGATGCTATCATGCTTAAAGAAGCGGGTGAACTGCAGTCCCTTTTGGGCAACAATGTATATGATTATACATCACTCACCTTGGCAGGTCCAATGAATGGAGACGACCTGAATTGCCTCAGAAAGATGATGGGTAGAAACTTGGACGAGACCGATACTCCTGGCAAATTAGCCTCCATAGACATGACGGATGTAAAGATTGTGGCAGGAGGCGGACCATACGGGGCAAACAGATATGTACAAGACCACGTCATCGGACAAGGACTTTTTGCCAATTGCGATTATCTCACAAAAGTTATCCTACCTACTGATGTCACAACCATCGAAAAGGATGCCTTTATGAATTGCAAGTCACTCGCCAAGATAGAGATACCAGCTTCGGTAAGCAATCTACTTCCATCCAGCGGTTGTACGGCGCTGAGAGACATAGAAGTTTCAGAAGCCAACTCCAACTACAGCAGCGTCAATGGAGTGTTACTCAATGCACAACAAACCAACATCGTATGGTTTCCAATGGGCAAACAAGGAGAATATTCCTTGCCAAGCACCATCACTTCTATCGGTAACTATGCCTTCAAGGAATGCAGCATCGAAACATTCATTCTTCCTGACAACATGAACAAAATAGGTCAAGGGGCTTTTATGGACAGCAAGGTGAAAGAAGTAAAGTTACCTGCCAACCTGAAACGAATCCCAACAAGTACCTTTCAAGGTTGCAAACAGTTGAAAGTAGTAAGGATAGGCAGTAAGACAGAGGCTATTTCCGACTATGCCTTCGACCTCTGCCCTCTCACCGACATCTATATAGAGGCAACTCTTCCACCTGTATGCAGTTCACATGCCTTCACCACAAGAGGCACCAGTTTTCTCAATACCTGCATCGTTCATGTGCCAACAGGAAAAGCTGCATTCTACAAAGGAGATGTCATTTGGAAACAATTCAAGAACATCAAAAGTGACTCTTCCAAGCAATAAAACGACAGATAAAAAAGGACTATAAAAACGACAGATTATGACGACTCCAGAAATAGAAGAATTGAAATCGCTCATCGAGCAAAAATACGGAAAGATGCTCTGTACCACTACAGACTTCGAGGAGTTTTCTATCTACCTCAAACAAAAATGGGGCAAGAGCATATCCTCCTCCACCCTCAAACGCCTATACGGTTACGTAAACGACGACCACAAGCCAAGAAATATAACACTTGATGCCCTGGCTCAATATATAGGTTACAATAACTACGCAGAGTTTACAAAATGGCTGAAGAACAGCACAAAGTATAACTCATCCTTTTTCATGGCACAACAAGTGATAAGCAACGACCTGCAAGAAGGAAAGGAAATATCCATCGGTTGGAGTCCAAACCGAATACTGCGATTGCGCTATTTGGGCGAAAGCACTTATGAAGTCCTGACATCAGAAAACAGTAAGTTGCAGGTAGGCGACAAGTTCGTCACAGGATGCTTTATCAAGGAGCAGCCTCTATATCTTCCTTATATCGAAAGAAAAGGCAAACGAACCGCAGCCTTTGTGGCAGGAAGGAATGGCGGTCTCACACTTATCAACGTCATGAAGTAATAATCACTCTAAATCAACTTTTTAGAATATGCCAGACAATGAAGATAAAACAGCAGGAAAGAACAATGATCCTGAGTCAAACTCTGGATATACAGAAGATCTCGACAAGGAGACAAACGGTTCTGAATCCTCTCCCATAGAAAATACCTATAGTAATCTACAGGAATACTACGTGTCTCAATCCGGACACACTCGACTTTTCACTGCCACCAAATACGGCAAACGCTACGTCTTGAAATGCCTCAAGAAGGACTTTCTTTACACACCGGTCTATCAACAAGCCCTCACCAAGGAATTTGAGATTGGATTGGAGTTGGAACACCCCAATATCTGTAGAACCCTCAGCCTTGAGCAACTTCCAGAATTAGGAACCACCATCGTGATGGAACACATAGACGGCGAGACGCTCAAAAGCCTCATCAATAGGAAAGCACTGACCCATGAGCTTGCTCATAAAATCATCCTTCAGTTGATGAATGCCTTGGAGTATATGCACAGTAAACAGATCATTCACCGGGATCTCAAGCCTTCTAACATCATGATTACTCATACAGGACAGCATGTGAAAATCATCGACTTTGGACTATCCGACAGCGATGCTTTCTGCATTCTCAAGCACTCTGCCGGCACTACTGGATATATCGCCCCGGAACAGTTCATGCCAGATGCAAAGGCAGAACCAAGGACTGATATCTTTTCCTTGGGAATAGTCATCGAAGAAATAGCCACGACCATCGGAGATAAAAAACTGGAGAAAATTGCTAAGATATGCACTACCCACAATCACTTACTGCGTCCAGGCAGCATTGAGATTCTACGCAAAAGACTATTAGAAAAGCCTAAGAACCAAAACATCATCATACTTCTCGGCTGCATAGTCTTTCTCTTGGCTATAGCCATTGGCATATCCTACTATCATCGGCACCAAGTGACCAAACAAAAAGAAGCCACTACGGAACAGTACCTCGAAGAAGACAGTGCTAACCATAGTGACAACAAAGTTATGGATATTCAACTCTGGAACCCATAATCAATCTCAGACAGTATCGCTTATCTTATCCAAAAGCGCACAGTCTCGATACTTTTCCAAACCAAAAGGAGTATCAACTATCACATGTCCCATCAGAACAGCTGCGTCTTGATGCCTAACGACAAGCCGAAGACATCCCAGAAACCGGCAGAACCATTGCGATAGAAACGCATGAAATAAATATCGTTGGTGCTCAGCTCGTAGAAGAAGGTGACACTCTTCACAAACTTGCGGCGGTTCTCGGGCACATCCACCGTGAAACGCTCTCCCACAAAGATGTTGGGGCGGATGCGTGTGGAGAAAGGATAATAGCCACTGCCATACTTTGACGGCTGCTTCGTCCAGAAATCTGAGCCAAAGACGGTGTTGAAATACAAGCCACACTCCAAAGGCTCGAAGGCCCAGCCATGACCCATCGTCACCGACCAGGGTATATAATTCTGCTTCAGGGTCATCGTCATCTTGGCATTGTTGGAGTCGTATTTCGGTATGTAACCGAAGAGCAACTGCGTCTCCCACTGGCGATGCTTGCCATAATCCCAGCCCACTCCGAAGGAGAACAGTCCCATGTTGCCACAAGTCTGCAGGACGGTTTGCGTAGGGATGAGTGCTCCCCAGTAGCGGCGATAACGGTGAATGCGGTTGTCATAGCGACTATGTTTCACCACCGTGTCGCGAGCAACCAACGTTGTATCTGCCACGGCGTTCTGTTGCGCCTGAACACATGCAGGCATCAGAAACAAAAGAAGAAATATCCTAAAAATCAATAATCTCATAGCTGTAATCGTCGGGAGTAATGGTAAATATATAATACTTTCGCTCCTTGGCACTCGCTGTCATATAGAAGATAGTACCGTCTTCATAGAGGTCCTGTATGCGAATGTGATGGCCATGACCGTCGAGACAGAACATCAGCTGGGGCAGCTTGTGGATGTAATCATTGAAGGGTTCTGCCACGTTATTGTTGAACTGCTCGGTGAAAGGAGGGGCATGCATACAAACGACTGAGCGGTCGAACTCATCTGCCCGATTGGTCCACTCGGCCTTGATAAAGTCGAAATTGGGAACTGGTTGCGAATAATCGTACTCGATGGCATTGGTATTGAGGCACACAAACTTCACTCTGCCTGCGATAAAAGCAAAGTCGGGATTGCCAAAAGTCACCTGGTAAGCCTTTGTCCCTGTACCGAGACAGTCATGATTGCCCAAGAGTGCCACAAAGGGTTTGTTGAGTTTCTTGAGCAGGTCGCGAGTCCAGAGAAATTCCTTTGTGCCACCAAAGTCGGTCATGTCGCCACCATGAATCACAAAGTCGATATCTGGCCTGCGGTTGATGTCGCTCACCTCGTCGCTCAGGTCATTGAGCCACTGGTGTGAGTCGCTGATAAAGGCGAAACGAAAGGTGGTTTTGTCCTTCGTCGCCTCCTCTATCTTCACTATCTGCTTGGCGTTGACATGCTTCTCTCCCTTGATGTTCACATCATAGGGATGCACGTCGAACACCTTGTCACAACTGACGAGCGACAGCCCCAACAGGCCAACCATCGCCCAGATAAATCTCATTTTTCTTTTTTTCATACGGCTGCAAAGGTAATCAAAAAACCTGAATTACGAAATAGTTTTGCATTCGAAAAAAATCAAAGAGTACATATATTCCTTATTTCGTGACATTTAGAACAGTCGTTCACCAGATTCAGCCCCCTTAAAAAACCTACAACAAAAGCTGATAAGCCCTGAGAGAGAGAAAAACGGGACTCTTGGGGGGACGCACAAACAACTGAAGGTTCGCAAGTTTTTGCCCCACACGCCCTGAAGGGGCAGAAGCTCTTAGCCCAGGGCAGCGCCCTG
>OJMM01000012.1_pt1 | contig 106854 bp, 108 predicted proteins | sample 1597231 | NCBI WGS metagenome assembly OJMM01 (sample SAMEA2452128, study PRJEB22498) | human gut metagenome | reverse complement strand
AATTATTCTATTTTTTCTAAATTATTCAAACTTGTTTTTAAGTTTGTCTTTTTTTGTACGTTTTGATTGATTTTTGTTTCACACTTATGACCTCCTTTTCTTGACTCCATCATACTAAAAAAGACCTGCCTTAAGCAAGTCTTGTATCTATTCTCATACTGCTGTTAATAACTGAGGCTTTTTCGAAGAGGAGAAGCTTCTTTTTCTTTTCTACACCAGAAGCATAGCCTTTTAAGTTACCCTTAGAACCGATTACACGGTGTGAAGGGATGATTAACGCAATATGATTATGACCAATAGCACCACCAACTGCCTGTGCTGACATTTCTTTCTTGTTACCATATTTTGCGATAGCTTTCGCAATATCACCATAAGTGATTGTTTCACCATAAGGAATGTGCTGGATAATAGTCCAGATCATTCTCTGGAATGGTGTTCCCTGCATCTTAATTGGTGGACAGAAGTTAGGAACGATTCCATCAAAGTATAGATTTAACCAGGCAATTGTCTGATCAAAGACTGGTAAATCCTGTTCTACTGGTTCCTTTAAGATATCTGCATAGTATTTATCATCTTCAAACCATAAACCAATAAGTGATTCACCATCACTTGCCATGGTAATGTTTCCAATAGGAGACTGGTATTTCTTAATATATTCCATTATTTTTACCTCCAAAAATAAACAAAAAAAGCATTAGCGTACGCAAAAAAGAATTTCTTTTTATACGTATAGCTAATGCTTTGTGAATGACATGCTATAAAATATTCCTTTGTTGGTTGTATTGTAACACAATTATTTCACAAGGTCAATCTTAGACTTCATCTTCCTGCCTGATCTCATCTAAATAAATCCTGTCTTCTTCTACTATAAAGCGCCAGTATTCAACAAACATCCCTTTATTATCCTGAGTAACTTCATTACCTTTGATCATTCTATCTCTCATCTTACCTTCTATATAAGACCAGAAGTAGTCATCACCTACTTCTACAACCATTGTTTTAAGAAGTCTGATATCAGAAAGTTCATTACGTATACCTTCATACTCCCACCAGTTAAGTTTTGTTTTCCATTGGTCATATAAAGACTGAGAAAGGCATTGTTTAAGAATATCCATATCTTTATCATTCCATGCATTCTGAATAGTGTAATAGTAATCAGCGACTACTTCGTTCATCTTCTTTTCATCAAAGGATGAGTTATTCTTTTCTGCTAGTCCTCTTTTCATATCCTTATGCATGGAGATAGCTTTATATCTACGACGATATTTTTTCATATATGAAAAACCATATGATATAAAAGAAAAAGTTATTAAACTAGCAATACGTCTTTCGGGTGTATCAACATATCTTACAGGAGAAGAAGAATGATGGGATGGAGAACCACTGCCTCCTCCTCCACCTCCTCCTGATCCTCCACCGCCGCCGCCAGCTCTTGCATAGACAGGAGAAACAGAAAAACATAATATACATACAATAAATAAACATCTAATTAATTTCTTCATAAATCCTCCTAAGAGATTAGAAACATTACTAATATCATGAATACCATGATACATACCAAAAAGCCTAAGATACATAGTAATAAGCCCAGCCACCAAATAAGTGTTCTTTCTTTTCTAGTAATAATAGAAAAGATAAGTCCTACAAAAGAAAATACAGGACCTAGCACTATTATATCTGTATAAGAATAAGGCGCGTGATTGGCACTATAAAAATAGATTAAAAATGCTGCAATAGATAAAATACCACAAATAAGTGGTATAGAGTTCATTTTTTTCATAGACAAAGTATAGCATAAAAAAAGAATGATAAGAAATATATCTTATCACTCTTTAACAAGTCTTATTCGTACTTAGCGACGATCTTATCGTATTCACCGTTCTTCTTTAGGTTAGCTAAACCTTTGTTGAACTTCTTTAATAATTCTTTGTTTTCACCTTTTAATACTGCGAAACCATAGTTTGCTGGACTTTCTTTACCACAAGGAATATCGAAGTTTAACTGACCTGTCTTAACCATATATTTTAATACTGGATAATCTTCAAAACATGCAGCTGCTTCACCAGATTTAACTTTTTCAAACATGAATGTAGATTCTTCTACTACTTCTAGTTTGAATCCATATTTATCTTTAATAGACTGAGCATATTTTAATCCTGCAGTAGATGTTTTAGCAACTACAGTCTTACCTTTTAAATCAGCATAACCCTTAATACCTGAATTTTTTGCAACACCCATTGAAACACCTGTTTCATAGTACTGATCTGAGAAATCATATTTTTGTTTTCTTTCATTATTGATTGACATACCTGCAATAACACCATCAGCTTCACCTGATTCTAGTGCTGTACATGCAGCATCAAAACCTAATGAGTTAATCTTAATCTTGAATTTCTGATCCTTAGCAATAGCTCTGATTAAGTCCATATCGACACCAACTAATTTACCAGAATCATCTTCCATTTCGAATGGAGGATATGTTTTATCAGTCGCAATAATGTAAGTTTTTTCTTCGCTCTTACTACTAGAATTTCCTCCACATCCTACTAATGAAACTGCCATTAAACCTGCTAATACAATAGCACCGAACTTCTTCATTTTCATAATCGTTTCCTCCCTTATATATCTACACTTATGTGTTGATACCTTATAAAACTTTGTTTAAGAAATCTATTGTTCTTTGTTGCTGTGGATGATTGATAACATCATATGGATTCCCCTGTTCTACAATATATCCACCATCCATGAATATAACTTTAGTACCTACTTCTCTCGCAAAGCCCATTTCATGAGTGACAACAACCATTGTCATACCCTGACTTGCAAGATCTTTCATAACAGCCAATACTTCTCCAACCATTTCCGGATCTAAAGCACTAGTTGGTTCATCAAAAAGCATAATATCAGGCTTCATTGCGAGGGCTCTTGCAATAGCAACTCTTTGTTTCTGACCACCAGATAACTGTGCTGGATAGCTGTCTGCTTTATCCTTTAAACCAACTCTATCTAATAACTGATAAGCTGTTTCTTCTGCTTCTGCACTTGTCATCTTCTTGAGTTCAACAGGTGCAAGCATAATGTTTTCTTTTACTGTCATATGTGGGAAAAGATTGAAGTGCTGGAATACCATTCCAATGTTTTCTCTCTTCTTATTAATATCAAGTTTAGGATCTGTGATATCTTCTCCATCAACGATGACACTACCACTTGTAATATCTTCAAGACGGTTTAAACATCTTAAGAATGTTGATTTACCTGATCCTGAAGGACCAATTAAACAGACAACTTCACCTTCATTAATATCCAAAGAAATATCTTTTAAAACCTCTAAAGAGCCAAAGTTCTTCTTTAGGTTTTTGACAGAGACTTTTTTATTTGCCATAAGATAACCTCTTTTCTACAACTTTTGATACCTGTGCAAGTACTGTACAGATAAATAAATAATAACAAGCCATAAAACAATAAATGACCATCATATGAGCTGACTGCGTTGCGGCAATTGTTTTACCAACGTTAGTCAATTCTGTTAGACCAATAACAGATAATAATGAAGTATCCTTAATAGAAATAATGAACTGGTTGATGATTGAAGGTAACATCGTTCTTAAAGCCTGTGGTAAGACAATCTTCTTCATTGTTTTACCATAAGTTAAGCCAAGAGATCTAGCTGCTTCAATCTGTCCTTTGTCTACTGCTTCAATACCACCTCTGACGATTTCTGCCATATAAGCACCGGCATTAAGTGATAGGGCAACAGTACCAGCAGTAAAAGTACCCCCAATATTTAACCATCTAAATCCTGTAGGTCTTAACATCTGTCCCAAGCCAAAATATATAATCAATATTTGTACAAGCATTGGTGTACCACGAATGATATAAATATAAAGGTTGGCGATTGCCTTTAATATCTTCATGATCACTGACTTACTTTTTGAAGTATTGACTAATCCAACAATGATTCCAATAATAGTCGCAGCTACTAATGATATAATTGATAATTCAATTGTAATCACTATAGCCTGATTGAATCGACTGGCAAAAAAACCTAAATTTTCAAAAAAACCTTTCACATGAATCCCCCTTTTCTTTTATGTTTATAAATTACACCAATTCTTAATATATGTCAAAGAATTTTTATCACTATGAAAATATATTATTAAAATTGTATTAAAAAAGAAACAAAGTTGGACTTTGTTTCTTAATTAGCATCAAAATGATGCTTTTTAAAGTGTTTATAGTAAATAATAAAGAGTAGTGAGGTCGTAAACCAAGTGACTGGATAAGAAACAACAACACCTTTAATAGTTGGATAGTGTGGTGAAATGAATGTGAGCCAAGCAATACGTAGTACACATATACCTAAGCATACTAATATCATTGGTTTAATTGATTCCCCACATCCTCTCATAGTACCTGAGAATATTTCAACACAGCAATATAAGAAATAGAATGGCATTAAGAACAGCATCAAGCTATAGCATTCTTCAATAATATGTGGATCTGATGAGAATAATCTTGTGATATAACTGCCTGTTAAACAGAGTATTGTACTGATTGAAATAGTCATAACAAAAGCCATAGCAAGAGCTGTTCTTGTACCCTTTTTAATACGGTCATGAAGATGAGCACCATAGTTCTGTCCGCTAAATGTTGTGATTGCTGCACCAATAGCCGCAATCATCATCCAGAACAAGGCATCTATTTTTACATAAACTGACCATGAAGCGATTGTTTGTGTACCAAAAGCATTGATATGACTCTGTAAGACAATGTTTGAGATACTATACATTGTAGATTGTATTCCAGCAGGGGCACCAATCATAATAATCTTCTTGAGTACAGGTAGATGAAATTTCATCTTTGATAGTGTAAGCTTGTAGACTTCATTTGTACGCATTAATTGAATAGTAACAAGTATGGCACAGACTGATTGTGCAATGACTGTTGCGATAGCTGCCCCAGCAATACCTTGATGGAAAATGACTACAAAGATAAAGTCGAATACGACATTCACAATACTACATACAATTAAGTAATAGAGTGGTCTTTTACTGTCCCCTACTGCTCTTAAGATTCCTGCACCGATGTTGTAGATTGCGCCTGGAATCATACATAAGAAGTAAAGCTGCATATAGAGAGTGGCATCATTCAATATATCATGTGGTGTACCAATAGCATCTAAACACTGATATGAGAAGAATAAGCCAAAAAGCATCATGAGTATGCCACTGACAATTGCAAGACTATAAGAAGTATGCACTGCCTGATGAATTTTCTTATTATTTTGTGCACCATAGTATTGGGCGATGACTACGGAAGCACCTGTAGATAAGCCTACATAGAAGTTAATGATTAAATTCGTTAAGTTTCCTGTTGAACCAACTGCAGCAAGTGCGCTTGTGCCTACTGTTTGTCCAACAATGATTGTATCAACAGTGTTATATAACTGTTGAAAGAAACTTCCTATAAGAATAGGAAAAAAGAAAAAAAGCAACTGTTTCCAGATAACTCCCTTAGTGAAATCTTGTGTCTGATTCATGTTATTCCCCCCTAAAAGATTAATACATGATATCATATAAAAAGAATAAAAGATATGTTATCGTTTACTCTTTTAATCAAAGAGAATTCAATTAAAATAGAAAGAGAGTTGAAGCCCATGATACTAGATATATCACAAGAAAATAAATATACAGAGACTGAAAAAGAAGTGATTGATTATTTAATGAATCACTTAGATTTATTAGATGAGTTGTCTATTAGTGATTTAGCGAAAAAGACTTATACTTCTAATGCGACTATTATTAGATTGTGCCGTAAAGCAGGTTATAGTGGATATAAAGCTTTAAAGGTAGATTTAATTAAAGAAAGAGAAGCAAATAAGTATATTGTAGAGAATGTGGATTATACGACACCTTTTCAGTTTAATGAAACAACTGAAGAGATTATGAAGAATATGTTTTCTTTGTATCAGGAGAGTATTAAACAGGTATATTCTAGTCTAGACATAGATGTGCTCAAATCTATGGCAGATGAGATTATTCATAAGAAACGTATCTTTTTGTTTAGTTATGGAGATACACAGACTACAGTGATTAATTTTACGAATAAGCTTGTAAAAGTAAATATATTCCCTACTCTTGCGACACAGTTTGGAGAAGAGAGACATATTTCTAAACGTATGAACAAGGATGATTATGCACTTATTATTAGTTATAGAGGGCAGGAAAGACTTCTAGAGTGTGTTCAGACATTAACTAAGAATCATGTGAGAATTGGACTTATTACTGCGAATAAGAAGAATTCATTAATGGCTTATTGTGATGATTTGATTATGATTCCTGATTGTGAGAAAGAGAATAGAATTAGTACATTCTATTCACAATTAGCTTTTCAGTATGTGTTAAGTAATCTTTATGCGATTATTTATCATCAGGTAAATGATTGAACTTTTAGTTCAATCAATTCTATCAATAAGTAAGAATAAAAGAACATTTGTTTCTATACATATGAAAACTGTTTTATAGTCAGATGATCTGTGATAGAAATGAATAAGGTGACGAACGTGAATAAAGAAGATGTATTAAAGTTAGAGGAAGAATTAAGTTTTGATCATTTTGATGCAGAAGATGCGTATTGTATTGGGAATGAAATAGTAAAGAAAACAACTCAACCGGTACGTATTAGAATTGTGTTAGATGGAGATATTGTATTCCAATACTTAATGCCTGGCAAAAGAGGTGTAGAGTGGTTAGATCGAAAGCAAAATACAGTGGAACGATATCAACATAGTTCTTATTATGTATATTTAGATCAACAGGAAAGACATATATATGATCAGAATGATTCTACTATTGCGATATGTGGTGGAGGTTTTCCACTTATTATAAAAGGTGAGTTACGTGGGTGTGTGATTATATCAGGACTTGCCCATGATGAAGATCACCAATTAATTATAGATGTACTAGGAGGATATAAAAATGAAGGTATTTGCAACTGATTTAGATGGTACTTTAGTTCATAATAAAAAAGTAAAAGAAACAGATAGAGAGGCCATCGCAGCTTTTCAAAAAGAGAATCTATTTGGTGTCTGTACAGGAAGACCACTAAGCTGTTTATATGATGTAGAGGGTATTCCTTTTGATTTCTATATTATGTGTACAGGTGCACTATTATTAGATAAGGATAGACATGTGATTGAGGAACACCTTTTAGATAAAGAACTTGTGAGGGATATATATAATCATTATAGAGACTACTCTAACATCATTGTACAGACAGAAAGTGAATCTCATTTCTATTTTACTGATTTTATTGATTTTCCTACTTTTACTATGATTAAGGATTTTGAAGAAATCAAGGACTCAAAGTTCTATAGTATTTCTTTAGTGTTTGATACCAATGAAGAAGCAGCAACATTTGTATCAGATGTTCATGATAGATATCCTATGGTATCTGGTTATCAGAATAAAAATGTAATTGATATTGTATCAAAGGGTATTTCTAAAGGTACAGGAGTAAAGGCTATTAAGAAACATTTTAATGCGGATAAGATGCTTGGTATTGGTGATTCCTATAATGATTTACCTTTGTTTAAGGCAAGTGATTATAGTTTTACTTTCCATAGTTCTCCTGATAGTTTAAAGAAAGAAGTCAATGATGTGGTAAGTAGTGTGAGTGAAGCAATTAATAAAGTATTGTAGGCAGAGAGTTGATCTCTGTCTTTTTTGTGCACATAGTAAGATAGTTAATATGTGATACATAGTCATTACGCAAAAAAATATTTGAACACCTATAAATGTACTTTATGAGAGTCTTGCTCAAGACATTATTTTGATGAAAGTTGTATAATGTAGTTAAAGAGGAGGTAGACTATGGAACATACACCTGTTACTCAAGAATACTTAATTGATTTATATAGAAGCTTGATTATTAAACGAGATGAGTTAAAGGATAATGCTGAAGAGAATGAGAAGAAATATTATAAGATGTTTAGAAATTTGTATAAAGAATACTATGGCCTCATGATTGAGTGCATTTTCTTAAAAAAAAGAATTTCCTATTGTCAAAGATGCAATAATCTTCAAATTATGATATATAAAGAAGAAATAGATAGTTACATAGATGTTGTGAAAGAAGATTATATGCATCAGTTAGAGAATTTAAAGAATCATAAAAAGAGAATAAAGAAATCTCTTAATCATGATGGAATGAAACAAGCCAAGAAGATATTCAAGAGAATTGTCAAAAGAATAGATAAAGAACACCCTTTGTGGGAACGTTCTATCGATTCATATAGATATAACGATTTAAAAGAATTGATGAATATAGAGGCGCTGGTGGATTATGAGACACATTCTACAAGACATAATATAGATATTATCTATCTCATGATCAGAATAAATAGTATAGAAGAAGAAATTGATTTTTATATCAAACAACCATCTTATTCACCTCAAGAAAAAGAAGAGAGTCTGAAAAAGGAAATATTGAAATATAGATGTTATAGAAATGATTTAAATAAACAATATCATAGTTTTACAAAAATCATGCATGCATGTTAGGAGGAGCACTTATGAACAAGATGAGAGATATGGTTTTAGAAGCTATTAAAATGAATGGTATAGAGAACGTGGTCATGCCTTTAATGAATGAAATCTTTTTGTCTTTTACTAATATTGCAGGAACACGTTATTGCAATAACCAAGAGGCATTTAAAACACTAGAAAAGAATGTACCTCTTCTATTAGAAAGAGAAGCAGATAATAAATACGATAGTAATGCGATTAAGGTACTTACAATGGATGGTGAAAAACTTGGATATATTCCTAAGAGTGATAATGATATTTTTTGTAGATTAATGGATGCAGGTAAGATAATTCATGCAAGAGTGTATTCATGTTATAAAGAGAATTATGACCCTTGGTATGTTTCTATTAAGATCTGTATGATAGATTTTTAGTTATTCACATAATAAAAAATAGAATAAGTGATACATAGTCATTACATGATTATATTATGAATATAGTGATTGATTCCTTCTCTGTGAGAGAAGTCATATTGTTTATGTAATGTTTGGAAATAGTTTCTTATATTTTCTTCTATAATAGGTTCATGAGAAGGAATAGTTCCTTCATATCCTTTTCTAGCTGATATCCAAGGATCCTGTGTATGAGTGATTGTTTCTAATACTCTAGTGCTATAGAGACCATATGTATGAATAACTAAATCAATCACATGACATTCTTCTTCACTTAGTGTATTCTCTAATTCTTCAAAGAGTACAAATCGATCATCATCAATAGGATTAAAACTGAACTGCTTGAATAAATGATAAACATCAGGATAGACAGGACCATGAACCCATGCCTGTGAAACGTCTATAAATATAGGGTGATCATATAAGGCATAAGAGGTTCCCTGAATTAAATAAAGAAGTTTTTGCAGCATCAAGGGTGTAACTTCATTTAATCCTTTAAACAAATAAGCAATGACCTGTCTCATCTTATCTGATAATACAAATAATTCTTGTAGATTACTCACTGCTTCTTGTGATTTCTTATAAGAAGCTGGAGTAATCTTATTTTTATTTTCCTCTAATTTCTTATAGAAATAATCAGGAGAAAGTAAAGCTTTTTTCATGATATTAGAATACTCAAGAGAAGGCACCTGCCCATCTAAGTATCTTTTAATAGTCACTTCACCAAAACCAAGAACTAATGCGAGAGGTCCCTTCCCAATATCATATATCTTTAATAATCTGTTGATATTTTCGATAGTAATGAGATTTTCCTTTTCTCTATACTGTGAATCTATTTCTTTAATATTTAAATCTAGTAAACCAGGTAGAGATATTTCTTCACCACATTCATTACATACTGCGACAGTAATCAAGAAAGTATATTCTTTATCTTTAATAAATTTTCTGATTTCCTGTTTCTTCAATGTGTAGGTTGTTTCTTTTCTGCAGTTTGTACAATAAGTGTGCTTCATGTTCTTATCTCCTTTATGATATGATTTTTATTATTTCGTATCATTATTATGCTATGAGTATAATAGAAAATCATCAAAAAGATACTAAGAGTAACTAACGACTGTTATCCTGAATAGCTCAAAAAAGTAGAACACACAGTTCTACTTTTTCACATGTTTTCTACCAGATGCATCTGGAATATTTAATTCTGAACGATATTTGGCTACTGTTCTTCTAGATATTTCAATACCTTTATCTTTTAAGAGAGTGGTAATTTTCTGATCACTTAAAGGCTTTATTTTATCTTCATTATTGATAACTTCTTTGATTGTTTCTTTGATAGAATCAACAGAGTTATCTTCTGTTCCCTTTGGAATGAGATCACTTAGAAGAATAAAGCCTTTGTCACAATATATGTATTTATCTTTGATGGCTCTACTGATTGTAGATTCATGTACTCCAAGTAACATCGCTAAATCTTTTTGTAGAAGTGGATGGCAAGACCCTCCATTCATAAAGAAATCTTGTTGATAATCTAGTAAGAAAACCGCAATATCATATATGAGATTCTTTCTTTGGTTAAGGCATTGTTGGAGCCAAGAAACTTGTCTTAATTTGGATTCTATATATTTCTTAGTTTCTTTATTCTCATCAAGAGACAAATAGTTTGTATTAATGTTTATATCCTTATAAATCACAGGATTTAATTGAACTATACCATCCTTGATTATAATATCGGGCACAGGATAATTGACTTCAAGAGAAGAATTATAGTTACTAGCTGGACGTGGATTTAATGTAAGGATAATTTGCAGTAGTTCTCTTACTTTGTTTTGTGATATACCAAGTTTCTTGGAAACAGCATGGTAGTGACTTTTAGAAAGGTCTTCTAAACATTCATCTACAAGTATTTTTGTGAGATGAATATCTTCTGTTTCTTTGAGGCGCTCTAATTGAAGAAGGAGACATTCTTTTAATGTATTAGCACCAAGTCCAGGAGGATCTAGCTTGGATAATGTATCTTTAGCTTCTAAATACTCTTTTTCATCACACTTTAGATAAGTACAGATATCATTTATTGAGAGACGTAGATATCCATTATCATCTAATAAGTCTACAAGAGATTCTACTAATTCCTTATTGTGTATATCCTTATTAATTAGCTGCCAGTGAATGACTTCTTTGAGTGTTTGTTCAGTTTTTCTAGATAAACTATCGATATCAAATTCTTTTCCTACATCAGAACTTGTTTCTATCATTTCATCAGTATCTATTAATGGATTCTCAAAAGAAATCTTCTCTATGTGGGCAAGAAGCTGCTGGACATCCATTTGTAGAATTTGATTCTTTTCAATCTGTTTCTGATATATTTGATGTTTTTGACTATGTTTAAGTTCAAGCTTCATCTAAGCCTATTGGCTCCTTAATGACTTTACTCAATAATTCATACAATATAGATAATTCATAATTATCTAAATGAATACGGTATTTCTTTTCTACATCCTGGAAAACAATTTTTGAGATACGATAGAATTCTTTTTGTGATGGATTTGTAGGTTCTTCTTCATCATCTATATCATCTGCAGTCATTAGACGTTCAAACATAAATGCGATATGCATATAGAGGTTTAATCTTATATGACCTGACATTTCCATCTTATAGTAATCCTGATAACGATGAAGAATTGTTTCTACATCTTGAATAACGACTGTAGGATTGAGGAACTGTAGTCTGCTGACAATACCTTCAATTGTAAAGAATCTTACAAATTCATTCTTTGTTGCTTCAAACTGTTCTGGTGTGACTACACTTCTTAACGCATTCCATAAGTTTTCTTCACCATGACCATCCAATATATCATAGACACTTAACCAAGGCGTAGAAATACCATCATGAAGAGGAGATGTTGTGAGAATCATAAGAGTCTGATCAAAGTTCTTATGATCATCTTCGTTAATTAAATCAAGAAGTTTCTTGTATTCCATAGTTACAAAATCAAGACCACAGTCTCCTAATGTCTTCTTCATGATTTCCTGTATCTTTTCCGCAATACCTACACCGGACATACATGAAATAATAATATTCTTATTCTTAGATAATCCTTCAAAGAACTGAACATCAAAGCTATTAATTCTTTTTGTGCTTTCTACAATCTGTTCAAATGAACCATGACCTAACATCTTTAAGCCAACATCTAATGCGATTGCGGTAGAAACGTTATTAATAATCAACAAATCACCAGATAAATTATTTTTAATCTTTGAATACATACTACTTAAAGATCCTGTATCTACAAGTAAGATGAGTCCTTTACCCTTAGCAGAATGTAAGAGATAGTTCTGTACCTTTTCGACAGTCTGATCAAGTGTTGTATCCATAGGCATATCAATACCTTCCATAATAAAGGTACCACAGGCCTGATTGACAACCTTCGCAATACTAGAAGCTGTTGTATCACCATGGGCTGCAATAAGACCATTTAATTCTAAAGATTCGCTAATATATTCATGAATAGCTAATGCAAATAAAAATGAAAGATTATCTTCTAGATGTAATTCATACTTCTTTAATTCAATAATGATGCGATTTGCAACATAGAAAGCTCTAGGGCATGATTGTTCAAAATAAGTTTTAAGTTTCCATTCCTGTTCTTTTTCAATATGCATTTCATTGAATGTTATATAAAGTAAATATAATTCTTTACCACAGGAATCATTCATTTTAACACCATAACGAATCAATATATCCTTACAGACCTGCATAAAGAAACGCTGTTCTGTTGATCTAATATAAGTAGGATTGATTTTTCTAAGTATTGCACGAAAATTCAAATAGAGCTGATCTATCTGACTCCACGATGCAGATTCTATCTTGTGAAAAAGATTCATGATTTCTGTATGGTGTTCATCATAATATTCCTGATGAATACATTCTTTAGGCTGATTCCATATAACAGATATTTCCATATTACGTTCGGCCTGGAATCCTACTGTATTAACTGGTATATCTCCACCTGCATGAATCAGTTCTGCTTCAGAAATAAGAAGATCATCTTCTTTACCATGTTTGAAATAAGCTTCTGCACAGCTGACCTGAATCAAGTTTCTTAGTCTACCAATATTACCAGGGAACTTAGAGAAACAAAGCATTTTAACAGCTCCACTAGAAATAGTGAGATTCTTTTTAATCTTTTCTGCTTCTTCTTTATAGAATGTTTCAATGAGTTCTATACGTTCCTGCAAAGGACGTTCAGTAATGTTAGGAATGGTAATCTGTAATGTTATTCTTCTTCTAAATGTTTCTAATAAGACTTCTTGTGGGTTTTCTGTTGTCGCAAATATGAATCTCACATTTGAATGTCTCCATTTAGAATCACCAAGAGGTCGATATTTACCTGTATCCATAAATACAAATAGTTTTTCCTGGTTTTCAAATGATAAACGATGTACTTCATCTAAGAAAAGATAACCACCATCTGCTTCCTGTAATAAGCCTGTTTTATCAGAATCAGCCCCTGTGAAACTACCTTTCTTATAACCAAGTAATGTAGCAGAAAGAAGTTCAGGGTTATTGGCATAGTCTGCACAGTTTAATACGACAAAAGGTGCTTTTTTATCGATACTCCCTGTCTGTAATGCATGCTTATAAATGAGCTTTGCGATATAGCTTTTACCTACACCACTTTCACCAATAATAAGAATTGGAAGACCATTTGGTGGATAAGAAACAGAGGCTTTACACATTTCTACTATTTTCTTATGACTTCCTGTTGCACCAATCATAGAATCAAATACTTCTGAATCTAATTCTTCTTCGACAGGTGCATTCTGTTCTTCTTTTTCAATATACCAGTAAGTCGGTCTTGTATCTGTTTTCTTTACTTTTCCCTCATCAAAAAGCTGATTTAAATAATGCGTCACAATCTGTCTACTTAAATGTAGATTGTCTGCAATCTGAGATGTAGGAATCTTTTCAGACTCATTTAAGCATTCTTGAAGTGATATATAAACCTTATCTTTTACATCCATCATGATACCTCCTTGCTCTTAATTAATTATAACTTGAAAACTGTTAGAAAACAATTTAATGCCAACACGCATGAAAAGGAAGATATAGGGATATCTTCCTGTCTGACTATCTTGGGAGTCTTGCTCTTCTATTTGGGAATTCTTTATCGAATCCTTCTTTATGATCACAATACCAATAAGCGACTGTACAAACATCATCCTGTCTTTCATATAATGAAAGATCATCGTTACCAATCTGCTGTAATGTGACTTTGATATCTTCATCAAAGGCAATTGGATCTAAGATATGGAATCTATATAAGCCATGGCGAGGAAGGCTGTCATTACCAAAGGCATGAACAGCATTCAACTTACCTGTTTCAAATCTTTCTCTTGTTTTATCCTTTGTTGAATAGAATGGATAACCTAAGAATAAGTTAGAATATGGTTTCACTGAAGGTCTTCCTAATTCATCTTTCTGATGGAATGCCCAGGCACCACCAAAGTAGTCTTCTGAACCTGTTGATGAAACTGTTGGATAGTCTTCATCACCATCAAGATAGAACTTAAATTCTCCTTCGCCCCACCAATATCTTTCAAGTGCAGTTAAGCCAAGGTAAGTACCTACATAGTAGCCTTTACCTTTCACATCATCTAAAATGACATAGTCTTTTGCAAGCTCAGTCTGACGTTCTCTGCGCCAATAAGCATGGAAATATAAACAGTTTTCAGGTAAGGCATCTACTTCAGCATAATTGATTGTATAGAAGAATGATGTAATATCTTTTGGATGTTCATTTGTCATTGTAATGACAGCTCTTTTTGCGAATGGCATTTCAAAGTAGCTGTTCATTCCTCCAGTAGGATTAACTACGATTGGTAAAGAAGCGACATCACATCTTTCACCAAAACCATTACAGAAGAAATCACCAATAGGAGCTTCTACTGCAGGTGTATCACTACCATCCCAATAGATTCTCATAACAACATCTCTTATGACGAAGCTGCCTTTTTCAGTGTTTTCACGGATTGTCATCCACATATGTCTAATGATACCTGGACCTTTAATATCCGCAATGACTGTTTCTTCACCCATAGGTAACTTAATACTTCCACGTCCTTTTCTTGATGGACCTAGGGCACTTGCTTCCATACATGCTTTGCCTTTTTCACCAGTTGGGTTTTCTGGTGATACAGCTCTAGAACGTTCTCCTTTATAAGTCATGATATTACTTAGTAAATTCATAATCTTCTCCTTCCTTTACTGCATGTTGATTCACAGTAATTGAATAATTATTTTTATTGGTAATATGAATGTGCTGATCAGTTACCTTGATATCAAATCTTGATTCACCGATATGGAAATCCTCCCAGAAGAAGTTTCCAATAAATTCCTTAGGATGAATCGTTAAGTGTTTATTTGGTGCATCATAGTTAATTCCTAAGAATTCTGTAATGAACAAGATATAGAAGATACCTGAGGCCCATCCACATTTACCACAGCTGTTCATTCGTGTGACATCTCCAGTAGGTGCCCCTACTTTATAAGGCCACCACCACCAGCTGCCATCTAGATCAGCTAATCTTTCTAATTCTTTAAATCTGCCGTGTTCTCCACTCCAGTTTTCTACATTATCAGCACCATTCAATATTGAAATATATCCAGGAAAAGTGGCTCCAGATTGATTTCCCCACTTAATTCCTCTGCTCAGACAACTATAAGTAGGATTCTCATCACTTGAACTAAATTGTCCATAATGCGTTGTTCTGTCTCCTGCTTCATAGCCATAATAATTCAATAATGTAGTGTCTGATTCTTCACCATCATGCATTCTTAATGTAATAGTACCGTCATAATCCACATCAGTTAAGAACTGAAGTCCTTGATCAAGCATCTCTTTACGATAACATTCATCAGACATATATTCTTTTGTATGTGGATCAAGTGACGCAATACCTTCTAGGAAAATACGATGACCATTTGATTCTACAGTCATATATTTTTCTATATCATTCTTGATTGCATTGGCTTCATTTTCTAATTCAATCGCATATTCTTTCTCATCAAAGATTTCAAGTGCAAGTCTTGATAGGGAACGACATGCACGATATACACAGATGTTTGATCCTGTATGATATGTGCCAAGGGAGTAGGCATCTGAAATCCATATACTGTGGTACAAATGTGGTTCATCTGGATTTCTAGAAGTAATGACTTCATTCAGGATTTCCTTCATCTGTCTATAGAGATCTTCGTTATCTAAAAAGAAATGTTTATCAACAAAATAATCATAATATGCACCAGAAAGAAGAATCACTGATAGAGAATTACTTAATGAATGGAAGATGCCACCTTCAAATTTAGTACCTGGGTATTTGATACCATATTGGGCAAACCATTTTATTGTTTTTTTACATAGGTCTGGTTCAGTCATTGTATAAGGTAGGCTGGAATAATACATATCTTTATTCCATATATGAGGAGTAACGAGGTAAGTGCCCCAATTTGAACCGAGTATTTGATTATACCCATTCATGGCGAAAGCACCGGACGCCTGTTGATAAGCTCTTTCAATTAAGTAGCCCGCCATTGGGTCATCATCAAAATGGACTGTACCTATGCATTGTTTATAATACTGACGTGTTTCTTTGAGCCATTCATCAATACTTCTACTAAACAGCTTCTGTGTATCCTGATATGCATTAGGATCAGTGAAAGCAATCATGAATTCTTTTTGAGAATGAGGTGGTAAAGTAAATGAAATACAGTTGTGAGATTGTGTCTCACGGCATTCTATTAATACATTTCTTGTATCAGAGTATTTCTTTTTATAAAGAGAAGGAAGTTCTAAGACACCTTCTCCTTCTGTATCGCTTTGGTTCTCAACGATAATAGCATACATCAAACTACTTAATCTTTCTCCATCATGAGTAATAGGTGCACAAGCAATTAAGCTTACTGTTCCCCAGGTAAAATGATGAATACTTCTTGGAAAAAGATTATCTGCAAGATCAGATACGACATCTACACTATCAGATTTTAATTCAGTTCTTTTACCATTCCATGTGATAGAGACAGAAAGATCATGTTCCTGGACAAAGTCTTTTCCTACCCATACACCTGGTTTGCTTTCCATGTAGTAGTTGTGATGAAAGAAGGTAAGGTTTTTAATTGTGCCAAATTCATCAAGATTGGCTTGAACTTTTTGATTGGACGAATCAAATGAGAATGTATCATCTGGAAGCTTATTGCGATAATAACTGATTGTGTTGTCTGTACTATAGATTCCATTCTTGATTCTTAGCATATAGAATGGATTGCATTTCATTGTATTCAAAGCGACCTCCTGCGGTATTTATTAGCAAATACCTAATAGTGATAAAACGATTCCTAATGCAACGATACCAAAGATAATAGCGATAACGTTGACTTTCTTGTTTAATAGCTTATAGCAGCCAAATGTCATTAATAATGGAACGATACCTTTAAAGATACTATCAAGAGCTGATTGAACATTCATTAAAGACTGTCCCTTCATCTTGAATTCAAGAACTGTTTTAAAGATAACAGTATTGCTTGTCATAGCACCTACCATGATTAAACCAACAATACCAGCTGCCTTTGTAAGGATTTCAATCATGCCATTAGCATATAATTTTTCAATATACTTAGCACCTAAAGAGTATCCTAAACATGCACCATAGTATCTGCATAAGAAGTTTGGTACGTTGAATAATACTAAGAAGATGATTGGAGCAAGGATGTTACCAGCATTAGCAAAACCAATAGCAAGACCAGCACATACAACTCTCCATACACCCCAGAATAATGAGTCACCAATACCAGCTAAAGGACCCATTAAACTTGTTTTAATAGAACCAATTGCAGCAGCATCAAAGTCTGGTTTTTCACTATTTTCTTTTTCCATTGAACCAGCAATACCCATTACAAATGATGCCATAGGTACTGTAGTACTGAAGTAAGAGACATGTCTTGCAAGAGCTTCACGTCTTTTCTTTTCATCATTCTTATAGAAATGGTTGATAAATGGAATCATAGCATAACAGAAACCAGCACCACCCATAGTAACTGGGTTAACAGATGCATACATCGCACCTGATCTCCAGAACATCTTTCTAATTAATTTCTTTTCTTCTTTATCAATGTTATTCATTAGTTTCATGCGAAAAAGTCCTCCTCTTCACTGTCATTAGCTGTAGTATTTACGACAGCTGGTTTAGCCATCATATCTTTTAACTGCATATCACGCTGTGCTGTTACAAATGCGATAACGACACCTAATACTGCGATTGCGATTAATGGTAATTTTAAATAAGCGACTGCAACAAATCCGAAAATAAAGTAAATACCTATTTTCTTATCCCATAGCATCTGTAATAACATAGCCATACCTACAGCAGGAAGCATGTTACCTGCAACTGTTAAACCATTCATAATAACCTTAGGGATTGACTGTAAGATTGTCTGTACAACGTCAGATCCTAACCATACAGCAAAGAATGGAATTAAAGCATATAAACCATAGTGTAATGCCCATAAACCAAAGTGAAGGGCTGTGATTGATTTGTCTTTACCTTCTAAAGCTAACTGTTCGAATTTTGGTGCGAATGGACCAATAACGAATGAGAAAATAAAGTTCATGAACTGAAGACCTAATACAGCAAGTGGGAATACGATTGGAATAATAGTACCAACATTTCCACCCATCTGGATTGTGAATGCTGTAGCAAGACCTGCAGCTAGAGCTGGTTCAGCAGTACTTGAGATACCTACATTGACAACTCCCATAAAGATTGATTCTAATGATGCTCCAACTAGTAAACCTGTCTGAACATCTCCTAGCAATAAACCTGTAAGTGGTGCAACAACGATTGGTCTACTTAACATGACCATACCGAATAATTCATGTCCTGCAACGCCTACAAATACTGCCACTGCAACAAAAAATGCGTTTAACATAATAACTCTCTCCTATCTCTTATAAATTTTTTAATACGTTTGTAGCAAGCTTCTTTTCCATTGAAGGTGTACCCTGGAAGAATGTATCTGGATATAATTCAACTAATTCTTTTAATGCGTCTAATTCTTCCTTAGTAAGCATAACTTCTTTAGTTAAATTAATCTTTTCTCCTGAAGTCATCTTTCCAGCGTTTCCTAAGTTAACCATTTCAATATTCTTGTATTTCTTACATAAAGTAACAGCATCACGTACTGTAGGTACAAGAACCATCAAGCGCATCTTTTCTGATCTAGGATCATCTAAGATAGATGAAACGCCTTCTACTGATTTGATAATACATTTAATACCTTCTGGTACTGCCATCTTTAATGACATTTTCTGTAATTCATTAGATGCTGCTTCATCACTTGCAACAACTAAACCATGAAGCTTAAGTTCCTTTGTCCAAGTCATAGCAACCTGTCCATGAATTAATCTTTCGTCAACTCTTAAACAAACAATCATTTTCTTTTCCTCTCTTTCTTATAGAAGAAAATCGTCATCGTTTTCTTCTGTGTTGTTTTTTTCAATTTCTACTAAGCATAACTGTTCTCTAGCTTCTTCAATCTTAGCCTTTAAGAACTCGTTAGTAAGTTTTTCTGGAGTCATAGTGACTTCAATAAGAACAGCTAAATTGAATCCTGATACCAAGAAAGTGTTTTCCCTTACACAATATGGAATCATCTTCTGATTCACACTTCCACCTTTAATATCAGTGAAGATGACTACTTCATCTTCCTGTGGAATCTTTGCGAAATATTCTTCAATCTGCTCGTTGATAGGTTTCTGTCCATCTACATAAGCTGTAATATAGTCTACGTTATCTACATTACCGATTAAGAATTCCATTGTTGATCTTGCACCTGAAGCAAGTAAGCCATGTGTGGCTATTAAAATATGTCTCATTTTCATATCCCCCTTACACTTATATAAGTTGCAATTGTCATGCCAACTTTTAAGTTTTCTATTTTATATTTTCTCCTTTCTTTTTCTTTTCACTTATATATACTGCAATTGACGTGCCAACTTTTAATATGTATTTATTAATTCTTTTATTTCTTTTTCTTCTGGCATTACTCTTAATGCACCCTTCTTAGTTGTAATTAAAGAAGCCGCTGCATTCGCAAACTGAAGCATTTCTTTTAAATCTTCTTCAGTCATATTGTCTAAGCCATGTTTAAGTACTGCATGAAGTGCACAGGCTCCAAATGTATCACCTGCACCTGTTGTTTCAATCGTATCCTCATTTAAATAAGGTTCCATAAATACCTTCAAACCACCATAGTAAGCAATACTACCGTTCGGACCAAGTGTGACATTGATGAGTTTTGCATGCGTTCTTTCTCTAATGATTTCAATTCCTTTATCATAATCATTCGTACCAGTCAGCCATTCAATTTCATTATCTGCAATCTTTAAGATATCGCACTGTTCAATACCATACCAGATCTGCTTTGCTGCAAGATCTTCACTTTCCCATAACGGTGGTCTTAAGTTAGGGTCAAAAGAAATAATCTTATTTTTCTTTTTTGCATAATCAACCATCGCATAAGTAGCAGATCTTACTGGCTCGTCCGTCATAGACAGAGAACCAAAGTGAAAGATACGACAGTTATCAATTAATTCATAATTCACTTCGTCTTCCCTAAGCATCATATCTGCGCCTGGCTTTCTATAGAAAGAGAAGCTGCGGTCACCTGTTTCATCATTATCTACAAAAGCAAGTGTTGTTTTAGCATCTGGATCCATTACAAGTCCTGTAGAATCAATCTTCTGTTCTGAGATTGTATTCTTTAATAGTTTGCCAAACTCATCATCTCCTACTTTACCAATAAAAGCAGTTTTATAACCTAATTTTCCAAGCATAGCAAGTACATTACATGGTGCACCTCCTGGATTGGCTTCATAGATACGGTTATTCTGTTCACTTAAACCATTTCTAGTGAAGTCTATTAATAGTTCACCTGTTGCTGTTACATCGTACATAGAATACCTCCATTGTTTATTCACTTATATATACTGCAATGCATGTGCCAAGTTTGAGGTATAAATAAAAAAAACTCACAGTTTATGTACTGTGAGATTAAATAAAATAAAAAAGTGACGCAACGCAGGCGTCGCATCACATAAAACAAAATGTTTTTTTTCCTGTATGTATTATACGTTTCTTTCGTATAAATAGTCAACAACATTTTTTAGCGAGTATTTTTGAACAAAAGAGTAATACTCTACTATTTAGCAGCATTCCAAAAAATAAAAACAGATTCCCTGTTTTTATTTTGAAGAATCAGCTCTATATAGCTATTTTTCTCAATTTATTAACGCATTTGCTGTTTTAAAAAAAGATGGCGCTATTTTGCAACCATCTTCTCTATATTATTTATTTTCGTTTTTAGAACTTAATGTATCTATCTTCTTAATAAATGGGAAGTAAACAACAAATGAAATGATAATCATCACTAACTGCCATAACGCAACTTTCCATCCCCCAATTAAGAAACCTGAAATAATTGGTGGAGTTGTCCAAGGAACCATAACACCACTAAATAAAGGTAAAATGCCAAAATACATAAGTAGATAACTACTGATACCAATGATCAATGGAACAAGAACAAATGGTACAAGCAAGTAAATATTTAATACGATTGGCGTACCAAAGATAATTGGTTCATTGATATTAAAGATGTTAGGGACAATTGATAATTTACCTAAGCTACGTAGTGATTCTGATTTTGCGAAGAATGTAATATAAATAACTAATCCAATGACAACACCAGCACCAGACATACATAAAAAGTTATCCCAGAACTGTTGAGTAAAGATATGACCACCATTCTGAACAGTTAAAGCTACACCAGAATCTAGAATCTTCTGGTTAGCTGCCATGTTAGCCTGTAGGATTGGTGAAAGAATACCACCACAAATAGAACCACCATGAACACCAGTCCACCATAATAATGACATCATAACTGTCATAATTACTACACCAGCAAATGAATCAGTCACACCCTGTAATGGAATCTGAATAGCTGAGTAAATCAATTCCGCAAATGTAGTTTTAAACACAAAATGACATACTGCATAGATAATAGCACAAACAATAGTAATAATACCTGTTGGTAATAATGATGAGAAAGAATCTGCGACTCCTGGAGGAACACCTTCAGGCATTTTTACACGGATATCTTTTCTAATACATAATGAATAGATATAACCTACTAAGAATCCAATTAGGATAGCACAGATCATTCCCTGTCCTGCTGTCCAGTCCTTAGAGATAACGCCAGTGACTGCTTCACCGTTTTCTAATACTTTAGAAGAAGGTGTAAGTAATACAAATGCAGCTAAACCAGTCAAAGCACCATTGACTGCAGTTGAGATTTTATCATTCTTAAGATAAGAATAAGTGATACCTACTACTGTAAACAAAGCCATTAATGAGAATGTAGATGAATAAACCTGTGAACAGATATCTGCTAAACCACATTCTGCAACTAATGTATCTAATGATTTAATGGGTAGATTCGCAATTAATAAGAATAAAGAACCAATCATCAAGAACGGTAATGAGAACATCATACCATCTTTTAATGCTTTAATAACTTTTGTATTTGTGAATTTTGAAATATATACTACGACTTTCTCGTTTATGAATTTTTCCATATTATCTCCTATAACTTCTCACCATTAGATGAAATTACTTGTTTATACCATTCAAAGGATGCTTTCTTATATCTGTTTCCAGTACCTTTTGCATGGTCATCTAAGTCTACGTAAATGAAACCATATCTTTTCGCAAGTTCTCCTGTTGAGGCACTTACGATATCAATAGCAGCCCATGGTGTATAACCCAAAACTTCTACACCATCAAGGTCTATTGCTTTTTTCATTTCACTAATATGATTTCTTAGATAATCAATACGGTAATCATCATTGATCATTCCATTTTCTAATTTATCATAAGCACCAAAACCATTTTCTACAATGAACATAGGTTTTTGATATCTTTCATATACTTCATTTAAGATATTTCTTAATCCTGTTGGATCTATAGCCCATCCCCAATCACTCTTCTTTAATAAAGGATTCTGAACTTCGACAAAGTTGTTTTCATCATCATATTGCGCAATTGTTGATTTATAATAACTAAATCCAATGTAGTCTACTTTACCTTTCTTTAGGTCAACAAGATCTTCATCTGTAATATCTAAATGAATATGATTTCTTTCCCAATGTTTTAATGTATAAGCAGGATAATACCCTCTTACATGAACATCACTAAAGAAGTAACGTTTATCCATTGCTTTAATACCCGCAAAGATATCTTTTGGATCACATGATGCAGGATAAATAGGACCAAAATGAAGCATACATCCTACCTGCATTTCTGGATTGATTTCTTTTGCTCTTTGTACTGCTTTTGCACTTGCAACAAACTGATAATGAGAGATTTGATACATTGTCTTTTCTACATCTTCATCTTCTCTATATAGTACACCAGCACCAGTCCATGCATTAAAAGGATTATCAGTATCAATAAGGTTATTGATTTCATTAAAAGTCATCCAGTATTTCACTTTATTCTTATATCTTTCAAAGCAAGTAATTGCATATCTCTCAAAGAACTCAATAAGCTTTCTATTACGCCATCCATCATATTCTTTCGCAAGATAGAGAGGCATTTCGAAGTGTGATAAAGTAACTACAGGTTCAATACCATACTTTAAACATTCGTCAAATACATCATCATAATACTTTAAACCTTCTTCGTTAGGTTCTAATTCATCACCATGAGGGTAAATACGAGGCCATGCAATACTTAAACGGAAACACTTAAATCCCATCTCTGCAAATAGTTTAATATCTTCCTTATAATGATGATAAAAATCAATACCAAAATGGTTTGGATAATAGTTATCCTTCTTTATTTCAAATGAGATTTCTCTAGGGTGATTTACATCTCCAGAAGACATGACATCAGTTACACTTAAACCTTTGTTTCCTTCGTTGTAACCACCTTCATATTGGTTAGCAGCCACTGCGCCACCCCATAGAAAGTCTTTGTTCATAATTATTCTCCCAGTTTGAATTTATCAACTGTCTTTGTTGTCCCCTCTAGATAAGAATAATTACTTATAAGCTTCAATGAAGCAAAAACATCAAATATATACTGTAAAGAAGAAATATAAACCGCATTAGATAACTCAATAGTATTTCGTGTTGCCATTATTACTATTGTTTCATCACAATACTTACATATATCTCTGTTCTTATGATCACATATCACAATAGATCTAGCATGTGATTTACTGATATCTTCAGCCATCTTCAACATCTCTTTATTCTGTCCTGTATGAGTTAAGAATATGCAGAGTGTGTCATTTGGATTTCTTTGTTTCAAGTATTGAATATGCATTGGGTTTAAACTGTCATAAGCCTTTGATATAATCCCTATTTCTTCAAAGTTCAGACTATAGACCTGTGCTAACGCAAAATTAATACCTGTTCCATATATCTCAATATATTTGCAGTTTTGAATAAGTTGATAAATTCTTTCCAACGTTTGTTTGTCTAATAAACTTTTTGTATATTCAATTGATCTTCTGTGTAGAATTTCAATTTTATTTAAAGCATCTTTAATTGAACTATCACTAGAAAATGGTTCAATTTCTAAATCACTCTTTAATTCAAGTAAATGAGAATATTCAGCAGCATATTGATATTTAAAGTCTTTATAACCTTTAAAACCTAACTTCTTACATAATCGTGATACTGTTGCTGTACTTGTATAGCTTAATTGTGCTAATTCATTAATATTCTTTTGTAAAATATCATCTGGATTACCTAATATATAATCCACTAGATATTTCTCTTGAATCGTTAAATGATCCAATGCTTTTATTTTATCGATAATCATTATTATTCCTCTTTTCACCGGTTAAAAGATCCATAACAACTATCTCCTTATCTAGAAGACAGTTCCATCTTAGTGTACACTACGTGTCAAGTCAACAAAATGTATGCGATTCCAATTCAACAGAAAAAAGCTTACAACTACATAATTATTTAAGTAATAATGCTGAAAATAATTATCAAAAAAAGGAGGATCACTCCTCCTTACAACACTTCCCCATTACTACTTATTACATTCTTATACCATTCAAATGACTTCTTCTTAATTCTTCTCATATCCTTTAAGTCATCATTATCTCTATTCACATAAACAAAGCCATATCTCTTCTTCATCTGTGCACGACTACTTAAGATATCAATAGGACCCCAAGATAAATATCCTCTACAATCTACACCTTCTTCTACAGACTTTTTCATTTCTGCAATATGTTTTCTCATATAATCAATACGGTAATCATCATTTATAACACCATCTACTAACTGATCATCATATCCATAACCATTCTCTACAATATAGATAGGCATTTCATATCTATCATAAAGTTGTCTTAAAGTAATACGTAAACCAATAGGATCTATTGTCCAGCCAAATTCAGACATTTCTAAATAAGGGTTCTTCTTGATGACTACATCTTCTACATTAGTCAAACTATCTTCACCATAATGACTAATAGTAGACATATAATAGCTTATTGCAAGAGCATCTGTTTTACCCTTCTTAAGTATTTCAAAGTCTCCTTCTTCTATGACTGGCATTGTACCTTCTAGTTTCATATTTGCTAGGAAATAGCTGTTGTAATGTCCTCTCGCAAAGACATCTAGGAATACAAATGCTTCACTTTGGGCTTTCATAGATTCTAATGTATCTAATGGGTGACATGTTTCAGGATAGCTTTGTACAATAGTGGCCATACCTAAAACATATCCTCCTTTTTGATGGATGTATTCGTTTATCAAACTATGCGCGATTAAAGTGTTATGCATAATTTGATGATCCAGAGTAATAGGGTTTTCTCCTTCAGGACATACAGCACCAAAGAACATCTTTGGACCTTTCTGTAGTATTCCATTCTGTTCATTGAAGATAATCCAGTATTTAACTTTGTCACTATAATGATCTACAATCTTCTTGCATAATTCTACAAATATATCAACAACCTTTCTACTCGCAAAACCATTGTATTTCTCATATAAGAATACAGGCATCTCAAAGTGATAGAGTGTAGGAATAGGTTCTATCCCTCTCTTTAGTAGTTCATCAATAAATTCATCATAGAAAGCAAAACCTTCTTCATTATACGTATTCTCATCACTCATAAGTCTAGACCAGTCTAAAGAGAAACGGTATGCATTAAAGCCTAACTCTTTATATAAGTCAAAATCTTCTTTGTATCTATGATAAGCATCAATACCATCTTTAAAGTCTGAGAACTTACCAGTAACTGTTAAGTCACATACTGCAGGAACTTTTCCTCCTTCAGTATATCCACCTTCACTCTGATGGGCAGTCACTGCACCACCCCATAAGAAATCTTTTCTTAACATTTTTATTTACTCCTTTATGTATATTCTTATTTAATTCTATTAAGGCTATACTTGAATTTCAAGGAAGTAACACTTGAAAAGAAATAGTATATATTATTCTAACGCTCATTTAACGCTCATGAGCGTTAGAATAGAATATCATCATCCGTTGAATCTGGTATTTCAATTTCTAGAGTCTCTTCTCGAATTCTATAATATTCATCAACAACAGAATCAATAGATTTTCTATCTCCTGCTCTTTCATAACATTTTATAAGTTTAGCCAGTAAATCAAATGTCGTAATTTCATCAACACCGTATTCTCTTAAACTCGCTTCATAATTTCTTTTGGCATATTCCGATGCTTTATCATATTGTTTTCTTTTACAATATGTATTGCAAATTGAACTTGCTATCATAATACTGGTAAAATCAGCATCACCAAATATTTCTTTACACTCATTATAATCTTGTATAAGTTCTTCTAATGTTTTCTTTTCTTTCATTGGCGTATCTCCTTATTCTTTTTTATTTTCTCTTATTGGCAACATTCTGTAAACAGGAATCAAACATAAGGTGTTCTCAAATTTGAACAGCACTGTGATTTTAAGCATTAGTGTTCTCAAATTTGAACACTAATGCAACTCTGTGAATTTGTATTCATAAATCAAACCTAAGAAAATATTATGATATAATTCAAACAGAATAAAGGTGAATATCATGATGGAAAGAAGAGCATATTTAAATCAATTAGTATCGTGGAAAGATAAAGATATAATAAAATTGGTAAGTGGAGTTAGACATTGTGGAAAAACTACGATATTAAAAATGTATCAAGAGTATTTATTAAATAGCGGTGTTGATCAATCACAAATCATTTCTATTAACTTTGATGACCTAGAGTATGAAAAGTTGCTAGATTATCATAAACTCTACCAATATATCAAAGATAGATTAGTAGAAAACAAAATGATTTATGTTTTCTTAGATGAAATACAGAATGTTCCTTCTTATGGAAAAATTGTAGATAGCCTTTATGTAAAAGAGAATATTGATATCTATATTGTAAGATCCACCAAGCATCCAATCACACATTTAAACAGTCAATATATAGAAATACATGTTCTTCCTTTATCATTTAAAGAAATATATAAACCTGGAACTGATAAAGAAGAAGCTTTTCAGAAATATATGAAAACTGGTGGTTTCCCCTATATTAATCAAATACAACTGGATAAAGAACAAATTGATATGTATCTAGAAGGAATAAATAATACTGTGATTGTGAAAGATATGGAAGCATTGTGTGAGTCATACCTTTATTATCCTGTTGAAGTGATGGATATATCAGGCAAGGAAGTATTAAAGTCCAATAAGAAGTATTATATTGTAGATTCAGGAATTCGTAATTATATTCTTCCAAAGCAATCTTATGATTTAGGATTCACGATTGAAAACATTGTTTATCTAGAACTTCTAAGAAGAAGATATATTGTAAATATTGGACGAAGTGGACTTGCAGAGGTTGATTTCATTGCGAAAAGAAATGATGTCTATACTTATATACAGGTTACTGCATCACTTGTGGACGAGAATACTTTTAACAGAGAGATTAGTCCTCTAAAACTAATCGAAGACAATTATGAGAAAATCATCCTTACTTTAGATAGATATACACTTGGAAATTATGATGGTATTAAGGTAATTAATCTCATAGACTGGTTATTAGAAGAATAGGCTGCAGCGACTAGATTCGCTACAGCCTTTGTTTTATATACAACAAATAAAAAATATTTTATTATGGTCCATAAAAAGTACAGTGCATAGGCACTCCTATAAACTGTACTGCTTTATCATAAATTAATTTTGAGCTCGTCCATTAATCCTCTTGATGGCACAGACGCTTTTTTAAATGCATTCTTGATTTTCTTTGATTCACTCTCACCTTTATTCGCTATATGCCCAATAATATCTTTCGCATTCTTGATATTATCAGTAGGAATAACCATACGTATAGCTGTACCTTCAAATAAAGTTTCTCCTATATCAGTCTTGTTATCTTTTACCATAATATAATTACCATAGCTCATAAGTAAAAAGCTACCATGTAAATATTTACATATTTCACTGGCCATATATAATCCATATCCTGAATTTGCCCATTTGTCATCACCACCATCTTTTTTTGATGGTCTGAATGATTCTGAAATTCCTGCTTTTAAAGCCCATTGTAATGCTGTTTTATTATCAGTGATATATTTTTTATGTGCTAGGTTCTGCGTTAAGCTTTCAAATATCCCTATTCCTTCATCTGTAATTCCAATTTCTGCTTTATCATATGAAGGCCAATATTGACCACAGATCCATGATCTATCAGCTTCAGCATGTTCATATGTGTTACGAAGTATTTCTCTAATCAAATAAGTGAGCAGCTTATGTAATTCTGTATTCTCTCTACTTATAACTTTTGCAAGACGTCCAGATTCTTTTTCTATCAAATCACCTACAACAGTATAGTTATCATCCCTTAATTCATTAAATACAATTGGCGTTATAGGTATGTAATTGATACTTCCTTTTGCTTCTCCAGGTAATTTACCAATATCTGATTTGGGTGATAAATACTTAAATAACCCCATTGTACATGCGTAAGATTTATTTTCTGTTCCTGTAAAATCAAATGTGACATCAGGATATTTTTCAATATATTTATGTATCATAGATCCTATAGCTAGCATTCCTAAAGGTTCTATGCGTCCCATATGAGAAAAATTGAACACTACATCATCATTTGAATTTAATGCCTCTAACTTTTTAGGAAAGTCAAAGACATCTTCAATTTTCATACATTCAATATAATATTTCACTTATTATCCCTCCCGCTGTATATCTATAAATATTATAGGCTCATTTTGTACAAATAACACCCGATATATATATAAAAAGAGATAGCTTTCGCTATCTCTCAGACCATTAAATATTATGATCTTTTCTTTCTCTTAAGTAACATAGCACCTGCTACTGTCATCATAGAGATCCAGCTTGCAATTGATGTTGCATCACCTGTCTTAGCTGGTTTCTTATCCTGAGTAGGATCTTTAGATGTGTCTTTTCCTGTTTCAGGATCTTTTGGAGTTTCCTTATCTACTTCATTAAGTCCAATTACTTTTACAGTAAAGTCATGACTTGCAGTCTTTCCTTCTGCATCAGTTACAGTAATAGTAACAATGACATCTGTATCCTTCTTAGGAGTAGTTACTTTACCATCTAATGAGATAATACCTTCAGGACTTACCTTAGTAATAGTAATACTATAGCCTTCTGGTACTTCAGGAAGTACAAACTGTGTCTGTCCTTTAGAAACAACTGACTGTACTTTATTACCTGCAAGTAAATCATCTAGGATATCCTGTGATGATGGTTTAGCTGGAGTAACTTCTACCTTCTTGAAGTTTGCTTTTAGAGTAGTGTTTGTAGTTGCTTCAAATGTATATGGGTTAGAAGTACTTACTTCTCTTCCATTTTCATCAGTCCAGTTCACAAATTCATAACCTTTATTTGCCTTAGCTGTTACAGTCACATTTGAACCTTCTTCATAAATACCATCTTCTTTATCCATAGAGACAGTACCCATGTTCTGATCACTATCTACTACAACTGTATACTTCTTATTTTCAACAGTTACTTTTACAACTACTTTTAAGCCATCTGGGTTTACAACACCTTCTGGTAATGTAAGAGTACCTTCTAATACATATGTACCACATTCATTAGCCTTATAAGATGCTTTATTCCATGTTACGTCTACTTCTTCTGTTTCATTGTTTTCTAATGTAATGGATACTTTTTTAGGTAGATTTAATGCATCTGGTGTTGTACCTTTTACTACAGTGAGATCATCTAGCTTCTGAACATCTTTGATCTTTACATCTGCTTCAGAAGACTTTTCAAACTTTGCAATTAAAGCTGTATTACCATTAACCTTAAATGTGTATTCTGCTTTATCAGATACTTTTTCACCATTAGGACGATACCATCCCTTAAATACATAACCTCTATTAGGTGTTGCAGTAACAGTCACAGATTTACCTGCTTTAACTTCCTGACCACCACTTACTTTACCACCTTTTTCTGCTTCTACATAAACAGTATAAGTGTTATTAGTGACATCTTTATTCGCAATATTGAATTCAGAGATAGCTACCCATCCATCATTTGATTCAGATGCTACAAACTTGAATCCATATACATTTTGTGTATCAAAAGTAAATGTTTTTTCTGATTTATTTGCTTCAAATGTCTGATCTTTCGCAACTTCTACCCATTCACCATTCTTTTCAGTCTGGATATAAAGTGAAGCCTTAGTCACCTGACCACTGTTAGAATCCTGACGTGGTGTGAATGATACCTGGTTGATTTCATAAGCTTTATCAAATGAAATTTCTGTCCAAATACTTCCATCAGCACCCTTACCTGTACCTGGGGCACCAGATGTTGTTGGAACCTTATCTTTTGTAGCCTGTGACCAGTCTGAATGCCAGATTGTAGAAGGCTTATTGTCAAATGCCATACCGATAATACCTTCACTCTGACCACCGTGAGCTGTTGGTGTTTCTGATTCAGCTTTACCAGTCCAAGAAGCTTTATTATAAAGATCTACTTCTGGTGCTTTTTCAGTTACTACTACGTTATCAATTACTGCAGAAACTGTTTCTGTCTTAGAACCAATTCTTTCTAATGGTAAGGCAAATGTTGAATGAGTGATATTGTCTTTCTTCACCATATCATTGTGAATAAACTTACCTTTTGCATCACATACATATTCACCATTAACATAAAGACTTGTCTTCTGCTGAGCTGTAGTGATTGCGATATTGACTTTCTTACCTACTGGTAATTCATAGTCAAAATAATAGTTATAAAGTTCTCTTGTGAATCCTAACTTACCATCTTCCATGATTCTGATATCATGTGTTCCATAGTCAGCATCTGATTCAAATAGGATATCTCCTGGTTTTGCTGGTTTGTTTAGTTTAATATCAAATGATAGCTTATTACCATTACCAAGTTCTTTAATTGGAGAAGTAACATAACTTGCACCATCTTTTAATACTAATGCATTATCCTTGATTTCAGTATTCTTTCCTTCTTTAAGGTCACGTTTGTTTTCAGAACTGTCCTTTAAACCGTTATTGAAATCATAGCTTTCATAGTTTTCACCCTTTTTATTTTCTTTGTAATAAGGGTTTGTATTAGGTCCTGTTCCCTTATCCTGAGCCACTTTCGCAAGAGCATCAGCACTACCTTTTTCCTTACCAGTCGCAGCCCATGTCTTTTCTGCGTAGAATGGTAATGCATCAAAGAAACGCCAGTATAGATCAGATTCACTTAAACCTGATGCACTCTTATCAATGTTATCACTCCATAATGCGAATGCAGCACCTAACATCTGATCATCACCAGCAGGAACATACTTATAAGAACCACCTCTGACTCTTACTTTATTTGCTTCAAACTGATTGAAGATTCTATTTACGTTTAATAAATCTCCATAGGCATTAGCACGTCCTTTATTTCCATTTGGAACCATGTAACCAAAGTCATCAATTGTATTAATAAGCTTATAGCCCATATCATACATTTCAATACCATCTGCCCAGTCAGCTGACCAAAGGTTCATTTCTACATTATCAATAGCTTCTCTCTTAATCTGAGTCACTGGATTATCTTTGATCCAAGTTAAACCACCCCACATACGTACTGTATTTGTTTCCTTTAGGTGAGGAACTAAATCATTAACGAATCCACGATATGCTGTATAGTTTGATAAGAATTCATCTGCACCAATATGTACAGTTGTTTTTCCATCAAATACTGGATTAGCACCTTTTGTATAATCATCAAAGATTTCTTTGATCTTATCTTTTGTTTCTTTCTTAGAGACATCAAGATGGTCAATAAGTGGTCTATTTCTATTTAATGGTGATACTTTATTCTGAACCATTAATTCTGGCCATACTTTAGTAAATGAAGTTGCATGAGCAGGAACATCAATTTCAGGTACTACCTTCATACCAAGTGCTCTTTCACCCTGGATGAATTCTCTGAAGTCCTTCTTAGAAATAGAATAGTCTTTTGCAGTAGGTGTTTCACCTTTATCGTTAGATAATCCTGATTCTAGACGGAATGCTTCATAGGCTTTAAATGCTTCATTTTCATTATCACCTTTACCATACTGTTCTAAGAAGATGTAGTTATCAGATAAATGAGTCTGGAAGTCATTCATCTTATAGTAACGCATTGTTCTTGCAACTTCCTTCATCATATCTAATGAAACTGGTTTACGTGCTACATCGAATAAGAATCCACGTGTCTTGAAACGAGGATAGTCACGCATTTTACCAATCTTATAGCCTTCATTGTCTTCTTTATACATCTGAAGGATTGTCTGCATACCATACATGTTACCTGTTGTATGAACAGAAGCAACATTGATACGGTCTTTCTGGATATCCATTGTATATCCTTCATCACCTAGAAGAGTATCTGGTGCTTTTAATTCAAAGTTGAATGCATTAGCCTGAGAGGCACCTTTTTTCACTGTAAGGTTAATACCTGTGAAATCTTTATAATCACGTACAAATTCATCTACAACAGCTTTTAACTTATCATCTGTATAAGTCACTGTCTTTAATGAGTTAACTGAAATCTTTTCTGTTGAGTTTGAATGCCATTCCTGGATTTCTGGAATAACAGTAGGTTTAGTATTCTTATTTACAGACTGCTCATTTATACCTTTTACAACATAGTCAACATCTGCAGTCTTCTTTTCTTTTCCAGTTTCAGTTTCTGTAACTACATAAGAGACCTTTACATTCTTATCAACTAATGGATGGACAATCTTACCATCAGCACCAATGATTTGTTCAAGATCTGCACCATTGATTCTTACAGTAAATCCTGCTGGTACAGCTGGCATATCTAATGTATTCACACTTGCTTCAATTGTCTTACTCTGAGATTCAATAGAAGAGACAACAGAGTTTAGAGTTGCTTTCTGTGCTGTTTGTTCATTAGAATAAACTTCCATTTCAGCAATACTTACGTTATTCCATGATGATGCTTCAGCAACAAAGTTACAAAGCTTTAATTCTTTTGCTTCAATAGGTTCAGCGAATTTAACAACAACTTCGTTATTATAACCGTCACCTTTCTTTGTATTAGTAAAGCTCTTTGCAAGTTTTTCTACACCATCTTTATCTTTGTATTTAATATCAAAGCTTTTTACGTTAGATGGCATTGGAGCAACATCTCTTTCAAAGAATTGAATCTTAAGTTCCTTAACGAGAGTCAATCCAGCAAATTTAGTATTTAACCAGATATTAGTAGTTGGAGTTTCATAATCACTTGCCCAGCGGTTCGCTTTTTCTGTGCTTCCATCTTTTACTTTATCTGGACTAAGTGTATTAGCTTCACTACTTGATGCAGTGACTGTAGCGTTTGCCATATGGTTCTTATTAGGCGTAGCATCTGCTTTTTCTACAATCTTACTATAGACTTCAATTTCATTGATTCCGACATTCTTCCAGTTGATTGTACCTCCATCTGCAGAAAGTACAGTGACCTTTACTTTAGTGGCTTGATGATCTTTATCTAACTGAATGATTTCATTCTGTTTTGCCTTAGTAGTCTTTCTATATACTTCTTTATATTGTCCATCTTCTTCTAGTTCAATCTTATAGCCTAGAATATTCTGTGCATCATCAGTTCTTTCAAAATTGATATTAATCTGACGTACTGTCTTTTCTTCTCCTAGATTAATTTCAATCCATTCATTGTCTGCCTTATTCTGTGCAGTTCCCCAGCGAGTCTTCATATCACCATCTACTGCTTTGCTTGGTGATGTAGAATCTACTTCATAACTACTTGCATTAACAGTACATCCTCTAGCAAGATTTAAGTTTTCTACAGCATAGACTGGTCTTACATCAACAAATGCAGCATTCGCAATCATGACAGTTGCAACTAATCCAATAACACCTTGTTTTTTGTTCATTATCCCTTTTCCTTTCTTTTCTATATAGGACCAACAAAAAAAGACCAAAGTACCCCTCTTAAAAAGAAGGTTTACTCTGGTCTTGCCTAATTCAATAGTAACAATCCTATACGTTTTTCATCATGTGAAATGATAGCACTTTCAATATACTTATTCAAGTATTTTTTTATAAAATTATCTTGCATCTGATAAATTACTATTAAAATACTGTATTGGTAGAATATGCACTTTATTGAGGGGTATAATTATATATATAAATTGTACATACAAGGAGGATTGATTTGTTATGGAATTAGGTTTAAAGGATCGAGTCGTTATCGTAACAGGAGCCGCTTCTGGTATTGGTAAAGCTATTGCGGAAGCATATGCAAAAGAAGGAGCAAAACTTGCATTAGCTGATCTAAATCTAGAAGGGTTGAATGCTTTAAAGACAGAACTAAAAGATAATGAAGTTTATATTGAAAAAGTAGATGTTACAGACGAAAAGAACTGCAAAGATTTTATTGAAAATGTTGCTGAACATTTTGGAAAGATTGATGTTCTATGTAATAATGCAGGAACAGCTTTAATGGGTGATATTGCAACATTCCCTGAAGAAACATTCAGAAAACATGCAGAACTTATGATGTATGCACCAGTGAGATTAACTAATTTATGTATTCCTCATTTTAAGAAAAATGGCTGGGGAAGTGTTATAAATACAGCTTCCATCTTTGGTAAACAGCCTGGAGGATTAATTAGTTATGATACTATTAAGGCTGCTGATATTATGATTACTAAAGATTATTCAAATTATTGTGCAGCATTTAATGTGAATGTAAATGCTGTGTGTCCTGGACCTGTAGATACACCGTTATGGCATGCAGAAGGACAGTTAGGTGATCAATTAGCAGGTGCTACTGGTATGAGTCGTGATGAATCTATTGATTGGTTTGCTAAGACAAATATACCAATGGGTAGATATGCTAAACCTGAAGAAATTGCATCAGCTGCTGTATTCTTATCTAGTGAACCAGCACATTATATTACTGGTGTGGCTTTAAATGTTGATGGTGGCATGGTAAAGTGCATATAATCAACTAATAATCTATAATAACTATTGGTGTTTAAACATATGGTGAAAGAATATGTCTTTTTGATAATCTGAATTGATTTTTTATTAACTTTCACATAGAATGACATATGTAAATGGCACTCGGTGCGGAAGAAAACTCACGATTTATTGTCGTGAGTTTTTTCTTTGAATAAGATTCTATTCATTTAAGTATTCATAGAGCACTTTGAAATATTGCTCATAATCCTGATACTCCGCTAAGCCTGAAACTTGACCATCACCTGCTTCAATAATTTTCCATGAACCATCTTCTAATTCAGCATAGTCAACAGTATAATATCCACTTTCCAGATGACTGTACTTTTCTAATAATTGTTGAGGTGGTAATAATGCATTTATAGATTGTCCTGAATTTCTAGTGATAGTTGCTATTTTATTGTTTATATAAAAGACCCTGTATTCATTGGTGTGGTTACCATAATACTTTAGGCTAAGATATTCCTTAATACATATTCCACCCGTCAACAAATTACCACGATATTTATAAAAGACTTCCATCCATTGATCAAATTCTTCCTGTGTAATATCTTTGTCAAAATATTTAGGAAACTCTGTACCCTTTACAGATTTAACAAAGTCTTTAACCATAAATCTACCAAAAGTATGTTTAATACTATCAATATTAATCTGAGTATGAAGAGGATATATTTCCATTTTTGCAGTATCCTGTTTTAATAATTCATATACATTAGGGAAAATATGCATTAATTCATATTCTTTTGGAGTTGTTATTAAACGGATATTGTTTTCTAGAAGACGTTGATAAAACCTTTCATACTTTTCTGGATTCATCATATATCCTCGATATACTGCAGTTCTTTCTTCTTGAGGTATATCTTTAATGACTAATAGATCTTCTTCAAACCACTTATCATATCCAAATAGTATCACATCAAATAATCCTGTTGCTTTTACTGCATCATATTCAGCTTGTAAATCTTCATCCACCTTTGAAGCATTAAAATAACTAGATGGGAATAAAATTAAATCAACCATACAAACCTCCTTCAAAATGTTTTATGTTCTTATACATCAATATCTTATTCTAATTTTCCATATTCATTGATATATTCTTCATCGTTTCCTATATCTACTTTCTAGCAATATTCTTGCCATCTGCATCCAATGTTTTAAGTCTTTCAAGCCATCGTATAATCGTACCATCTTTTAAGAATGCGAGTATTGCCCCATCACAAAATCTTTCTGCGCGTATAGCACCAAAAATTAACGCAATAATACATTGAGCATCTAAATTATCTACTTCTGCTTTAACCATTGGTTCCCAACTCCATTTGATGCCATTATCTTCTAGAATTTTTATATAATTATGTAATCCCATCTCTTCATGGTTATCTACAAAAGAATAGACATCATGAATGAACTGATCTACAACTCTTGAATAGTCTACAAAAGGGAACTGAAGTGGATGTTCGATTGTTCCATCATTCTTATCATCAATAATCCATGTACCAAATTCTGTTCCTGTGAACTCATCTAAATGTTTAGTTAAACTTTCATACATATAAATCACATCTCTCTTCCTTTAATTCAGTTTCTTGTCACTTCTGTAACAGTAGTTTTCTATAAGAAACAAGTTTTAATAACACATCATAGTTGTATTACATACAGACAAATAATCCATATTGCATTTTGAGAAGTTTTAGATATTTCAAACCAATCAATTAAATATCGTATTTCATTAGAGAAATCATTTCTTCAAAAGAATACTAACTCACAGGTTCTTTATCCATAAGAATCAAATCATCTAAATATTCTCTTACTTCCATTTGTAGGTCACGTATTTCTTTTACTTTATCTTTTAGAGAAAACATGCATTCCTGCATGGCTTCTAAATAATGTTGTTCTGCTAAATTGAAAGTCTTAAGAGCAAAGTGCAATGTTTTAGTGTCTTTGGTCTTAATAAGTATACTTTACCTAATCGTTCATATATTTCTGCTTTTGTTTCACTAGAAGATTCCTCTTCATCAGCAACTTCTAAAGCATGAAAATACAAATCATTAGCTTCTGGTATATCTTTATCCACATAGTATCCATTTAGATACATATCACCTAAAAGATACAAAGAGCGTGCACTGTTATCTGTCAGAGCACTTTGGATAAGACAGAAGAAGGCTTTTTCAAAATTCTGTTCTGTTCCTCTACCATAGAAATAACATTCACCTAATAGTACAGTTGAAGGTCCTATATGCTTTTCTTTTGAAAAATAGTTAAATGCCTTTTCATAATTCACATTATTAAATCTTTCAAAATAATATAAACAACCTAAATAATATGAAGCCCATGGATCTTTTATAGAATAATATCCATCACGTAGTGCTTTATCAATAAAGTTGAATATATCATTATCCATTAAGTGATTCTTATCTGCTTCCATAAGTTCTTTCGCAAGTTCTTTAGGCGGTATAGTAATTTCCCTCTTTTCATCATCAAGATAGAGATATAGTATATGTGCTGTTTCAGGACATGCACCATGTTATAAATTGCACGATCCAATCTCTCATATGCTACATCTGGAGTCATAAGCCATTCTTTTTCCACATTAATCATCTCCTATCAATAATCTTCATCTACTTCATCAAAACCATCATCTACACCTTGTCTATAAGAAGAATCAGTACGGTATCTATCATGATCATAATTACCATCATCTACTGCTGAATTATAACCATCATTATAAGTATTAGAAGATCCAGGTAATTCAATACTTGGGTAATAATTCTTAGGTTCTGATGGAGTGTAATTATAATAGCTTGATTCAGGTTTATTTCGTTCATATACTACTTTGTCATCAATTGTGAGCCTATCAACATCAGTCTCGTTTTCTATCATATACTTATGCTTGTTACCAGATAATTCCATTACAAAATCATCATCTTGCAATGACACTCTTCTTCCATCTGATTGAAAAGGTTCACCAAACCAATATATTTTAGAACGATTTTCATAATATTCATTCTTTTTCTCATGAACCTCTAGCATCATATTGAATAATTCTTTTGCACCACGCTTGGAATTAATAGCTGAATCATAATAATCATCAACTGTATGACTAGAATAAGTGATGTATAGTTCATATTCAGGTACATAAACTATTTTACTGTATTCAGTATAGGAACAACGATCCACATTAACAGTTATATCTGGAAGATCGCTTGTTTGAAGATATTCTTCTATTTCTGGTACATATTTTTTTTGAAACTTTTTTGCTACTTCTGTATTCTTCCAACTATATAATAGATAATAATGTGTTGGACCATCTATAAGATCTGCGACAAATGTTCCTACCCCTGTTATTATTGTATAACCGATAGCAACTATTACATAAAAAATAATTATGACTACAATAACATCTGCCTTTTTCATATAATTCATATTCCCTTCTTGATGTATCTTCTTTCTATAGTTCTATTGTAGTCTATTTTATAAAGGGATGCGTTGAGTTAGGGTTCTACAGTGCCTTTTATAAGGTGTTAAAAGAAATAATTTTATTTTTTATGGTTAATATAAAAAGAACGGGTGTTAAACCGTTCTAGGAAACATATATAAATTAGTTAGTTGATCAACCCTATCGGAATTGTTGGTCAGGCATATCGGAATACTTGGTCAACCCAATCATAATATACGGTCAACTAAAGTAGAATAATCAAAAGAATGTTAAACCATTCTATATATCAATTATATTTTTATTGTATTATCTAACTTATTTTTCAGTATGTTGTGAAATATAATCTTTTACTACAGTTATATCTTCAGAGTGTCTATATCTATTTGTGCATTGAGTATTCTTTGAATATTCCTTCATAACATAATTTATATCTTCTATAGATAATTCAGGTAATTTACCTTTAAAAAAATCCATAAAAGAATCAGCAACATCAAACGCATTATAACCTGGAATATTGCCTATCATCAATTTTATATATTCCGAAAATTCGAAATCATCACATTCCTTAACGACATCATATATTTCTTCTACATACATAGGCGAATAAAAACTGTTATTATTTTTAAAATATCCATATACTGTTTCTTTTTCGTCGGGATTAAATAACCTATAAAATCTCAGTCCTTGAGCATTTGATAGAACTAAGTTTTTCATATATTCAAATACTTCTTTATTATATCTAACAGAACTCAATATATAAGGATATTTCTGCATCAACATAAATAAAGCATTCCTTCTATCCGAATTATCTTCTAATGAATGAACTTTAATTTTCAAAAACACATTCGATATACTCTCTTCATTAAACAATGAGCTATAGCCATTTCTTAGAATATAATCTGTCATTACATAAGTGAATGCGTACAAACCATAGAGATTCTCAATACACTGTTGCTCATCTGAAACCAATAATAGTTTGATGAAGGTTTTATATGATTTCTTCATTGACTCGTATGTCATTCTACTTAAATATTTATTCGTAATTTCAGTCTTTATAGATTCATCAAAATCAGTATATGAAATATAGAAGATTTTTTTATTATATCTTTCAACATCTTTTTCAGCAATTTTAAATAGATCCATTATAAATGGTGCTTTAACTGAAAATACATTATCATACATCGAACAAATCAACATTCTCGCATGATAATCACTAGGAACATACAATGTGTTATCATCCACTTTTAAATGAGCACACTTATTTCTACAATTTTTTAAATATTCTATATCTTCGATAAACTTTCCAAAATAAAGATTACAATTATCTTTGAAAAATTGTATTATTTCATTTTCAATCCTTGAATACCTTTCATCATTTTTAATCATATTATTTATTTCAGATAGTTTAGAATGTGCTCTACCGTCCCCCTCATTAGCCATATCTTGTAACTTTATAAATAAATCATAAATAACAAAAGAATACAGCAATACAATTGTAGCTCGATAATTCTGATTATAATAAGATTGAACTATTTCTTTAAAATAATTGACTGAATCAGAATTATCAAACACTCTCAAATCTCTCTCATCAAATAACATTTTTCCACCTACTTTTATCTAAACATATAATTCTATTAAATCGATTTACAATTGTAAAACAAGTTTAATATAGACTTGTACAATTTTCACAGATTCCAATCGTGTCAGCCTTAAATTTAACATCCGTATCAAGTTTTTCTCTTACCTATACTGTGAAGTTTTTAATCACTGTTTTGTTCATCTAACATTCCTACAATCAAGATATTTTTAGCACTAACGGCAGTAATGCAATTCCCACATCTACCCCTTTATCTGCTACCCATTTAATAATGTCTTTTGCCTTTGACCATTTTTTACTTTTGCTTTCTTTTGAGTTCACAATTTTTTCTAGCTCATTAATTCTTTTCTGAATTTCTTCTATATCTTCATCTGGTAATGAAGTCATCAGATTAACAGTTTCTCTTGCTTTTTCAAAAGAAACATTAATAGTATTGTTATTCTCATTGCTGTTCGTAATGTTTACAACTGTGCTTGGAGCATTGGCAACAGTTGCACCTAATCCCGGATAATTTAAAGACTGGAACGCCATCAATTTATTGTAAATATTATTCAAATTAAAATCTAGATCAGTACCTGACACTTTATCATACAATCCATACTCAGCATAGTATTGATATAAACCATCACCAAATTGTGGAACATAGGAATGATATTTTGCAGTAATTGAAAGATAAAGTCTTTGTTTCTCATCTTCTTCCACTGAATCTTCTTCTATAGCTTTTCTAAGTGATTCTATATCACTAGACATTAATTCCTTAAACTTAAATAATGGATACTTGCTTTGTTCAGTTACTAACAATAATTCTAGTTTTTCCTTAATTGCATTTAACTCCGGGCGATAATTGAAAGCTCCACCTGTTGAAACTTTCCCAGACTTCGGTATATCACTTGAAAACCCAGGAAATAAACCATTATATTTTCCCATCAAAGCTTGATATAGTTGATAGGAACCTTCATTTGCTGTTTGTGCTTTACACCTTTTAATATCTTCCTTAATTATATCTATAATTTTTTCGTCCATAAATACCTCATCCTAAAATATTAGATATTCTAATCTCTGCCAATCTTAGCAGGTGACTCAAGCATGTACTTACCGATAGCCTCTAATCATAATTCTCAGCTGCACAGACTAAACGTAATACATCAAAAGTAAGCACTCTGCCATATAGCTTATCTTCTTTAAATTTTTTTTGAATCCTTCATATTCTTTATTGGTTATCTGTTTCATCTAATCAATACTTTGTACAGCCTTAAAGAGTTTTTCAGGGTTATCCTTCATTTTCCATAGTTCCCTATCATGTTTAATTTTTATGATTGCTTTGTTTGTAATCATAAAATGCTGTATATCACTTTGAGAGTATCCTTGCGTTTTCAAATAGTGTCTTAAAGCCCTAATAACACTTTCACTTTTTTCAAATAATAGTCTATCTTCTGCTTCGTTCATTGGGATACCCCAACACTTATTCAATAAATGAATTATTTTATCATCTGATACGTTCGCCTCATACAATGCAGAAACTGTATTTCTTATACCGATACCTATAGCATCTTCAAACGCACGATTAGCCCCATCAGCATACACATCTCTAGCAACATCAAGCAATGCTGTACCACCTTGTTTGATATAATAAGCTACAACCTCTTCTGTTAGTTTTTTCATCTCTACTCCTCCGTTCTTTTTACATAAATAAGTTCAACATCATATCTAAGTTCTTCCATCATTCAAATAAATGTCTTATTCAACACTTCGCTTTTCTTGATGATTTGATTTACATACGAACTAGATGTTTCTGATTTCTCCGCAATCTGAGCTTGCGTAATTCCGTTTTCTATGCACTTGACTTTTGCATCTACTTCTATGTTATTTTTTAATATAGCCACTCTCCTCGCACTTATGAATTTTATACCTATAGATGATAATTGCATAAGTTTATCTTTTGACAAGTTACAAAATAAACCATTATTCAAAGAATGTATGACTGTCTTTTCAGTAGATTCTACATAATTTTACACTTCTACCCACTATCTGTATCTAATACTTTTAGTTTTTTAAGCCATCATATGATCAAACCATTTTTTAAGAATGGAAGCAATGTCCCCTCACTAAATCTATTTGCAAGGATATCACCAAAAATCAAAGTGATAACGCATTTATCATCTAAATTATCAACCTCTGCTTTAACCATTGACTCTGCACTCCATGTGGTGCCATTGTCTTCTAGATTTTCATGTAACCATGTAATCCCATCTCTTCATGATTATCCACAAAGGAATATACATCATCAATAAAATAATCTACAACGCTTGAATAGTTAACGAAAGGGAACTTAAGTGGATTTTCTGGTATTTCATCACTCTTTTCACCAACAATCTATGTACCAAACTCTGTTTCTGTGAACTCATCTAAATATTTAGTTAGATTTTCATACATGCGAATCGTCTCTCTCTTACTTTAATTCACTCTCTAATTGCTTCTTCAATAATTGTCTTCTATAAGAAACAAATTCCAAAAACGAATCATAGTTATATTGCATATCTGGTAGATAATTTATCCTGCGGTACTGAATTTTATCGGTATCTGTTGGATAGTTTTCTGCAAACCAAACTTCAAAATCCTTGTCCTGTTTTTCAATATTTGGAATAGCAGCTAAGAGCTGAAGATTACTAATATCATTCACATGATTCATATACTCCTCAATTTTATCCTTTGCGATTCCCTTCTTTTGTAGAGAGCTCTTCGTAAACTTACTTTTTGGATAAATGTGGTCTACATGAAACTTGTTGTTATAGTCCAAAGAAGGATACAACATCATGAGGATCATCAAAGTATCTGCGCGTCCATATTGGAGTTCCAATAAACTATCAATATCATCATCCGTAAATATAATTGATTTGCTTGTTCCTCTTAACCTTTTGATAATCTCATCCAGTGGAAATTCGTTATTTCCATTCGCTTTGATGATTTCACGTAACGGGCGAAGAATGCTGTCAGACTGTCCGCTAAACGCTCTCTTTATCAAAGACATTGTCAGCCATTTCTTAATTTTCTTCCTATTATTAATAGTATTAGAAGATACCTCAAAATTATTCGGATTACCGATTGTCATAAGATAATAAGCAATTGGAATAACAGCATTATTAGATTTTAAGCTATCTCTTGATAATCCAAAGCTTGAAACAAGTAAAAATGCTTGTGTAATAGATGTTTTTATCATTTGCCAATTCTGCTCAATCTTGAGCATATTTTGTTTGTTGAAATTATCGACCTTAAAAGCAATATCACTAAAGCCAGTTAATACTAGTGAAGCTTTTAGAATAAAATCCTTATTCACATTAAAGCCAGAACCTATTGTGTTGATATAATCAACAAACTCTGTGATTTCTTTTCTTGCATCTAAAGTTTCCCACTGTGCTGTGGCAATCGATAATAACAAATCTGAGTAACTCAGTACTGTGCCACCACTATTAACACGAATGAAAATTTGTAGGACTTTATCTAGTTTCTCTGATTTCACTTTGTAATAGCTGATACTAGGCTGAGTATGGATTACCTTAAAAAGCTGTGACAATGTATCATTTGCAAAGAGGCACTGTTCCTGTGTGTAATTACCAGAAAAAGCTATATTTTGCATTAGATAATTCATAACAGTTCCTAATTCTGTCATGTCTAATATCTTTCCTACTTGAAACCAGTAATGATCTTTATCATTCTTCACTTCATCAGCAGCAAGAAATGAAAACTCGTATTTAAGCGTTTCATCTTTCGCTTGTTCGACAATATTTAAATAGAGTTTTCTCTCTGGAAATGCAGAGTTATTCTTCCACTGCTTGAACGGTATCTTGTATGCATAGGTTCCTTTTAACCCAATATAAATAGATGTCAATCTTTGCTGACCATCCAAAACAGCCATAACATTGTCATTTCCAGTTAAGTAAACCTTTGGATTATGTCTTGCAGTTTTCTCATGATAATTCTGTAAAAAAGAATAAAAATCATAGAGAGTGTTTTGATCCTTAGATAGTTCCCAAAACAGAAATGCTCCAAACGGGTAATCCTGCATTACACTATCAAAAAGTTTTTCTATTTGAGATGTACTCCATACAAACTCTCTCTGTATAGATGGAAGCACATATTTATTCGCAGATATATCCTTTACAACATCTGCAATTGTTAATGGTGATTCATACGCCATAATCTTACACCTCTGCTTTCTTTATTAAATATAGTTCTATGCCATGCATTATATCCATAACAGTTTTTATGATGTAGTTAACATACCTTGTTTGAGCATCGGTAAAACTACACTATTTATATAATAATACAAAACATTTTCAAATCATATTCAATTAAGATAAAAGTCAAAAAATACACCTTCTAACTTTCCATCACACAACAGCACTTTCTTTCATTTATTCCTGAACTATCTTGTCTATACGATTATTCAAGTGAGTTGTTGCCTTACAGCACACCTCTGTCTAAGCATGAAATACTCAAATATTCTTTTAATAATCTTCATTTGTTTCATCAAAACCATCATCTACACCTTGTCTATAAGAAAGATCAGTATGGTATCTATCATGATCATAATCACCATCATCTACTGCTGAATTATACCCATCATTATAGGAACTAGATGATTCACTTGATCCATAACTATTGTATTCCTTCTTAGGTTTTGATGGAGTGTAAATGCTTGGTCCAGGTTTATTTAGTTCATATACTAATTTACCATCAATAGTGAGCTTATCATAATACTGTTGATTTTCTATTTCATAATTATGCTTGTCACCAAATAATTTCATCACAAATCTATCAGCTTCTTGGAATAACACCATTCTTCCTTCTGATTCAAAAGGTTCACCATCCCAAAATATTTTAGATTCATTCTCATAATAATTCTTATTCCCGTTTACTTCTAGTATCTTATAGAATAAGTCTTTTGCACCACGTTTAGAGTCAATAGCTGATTCATAATAATCATCAACTGTATGACTTGAATAAGTGAAGTCTAGTTGATATACAGGTACACCATATGCTTTATTGTATTCAGTATATGAACAACGATCTACATTAATAGTTACATCTGGAAGATTACTTGTTTGAATATATTCTTCTATTTCTGGCACATATTCTTTTTGATACATTTCTGCAACTTCTGTAGTCTTAAAGCCATACTTTAGATAATTGGGTATTGGACTTTTCATGAAATCTGTAATAAGTATTACAAGCCCTAATAATATTGAAACAATGAAACTGAATAATACGAAATAAAATAATATGTTATCTTTATTGTGATTTTCTTTCATATGATTGATGTTCCCTTCCTGATGTATCTTCTTTCTATAGTTCTATTGTAGTCTATTTTTAAAAGAAATGTATTGAGTTATGGCTCTACAATGCCTTTTATGAGGGGGTTAATAAAATATTTTTAATTATTATAAAAGAACGGGTGTTAAACCGTTCTGGGAATTCATATATAAATTAGTTAGTTGATCAATCTTATCGGAATAGCTGATCAAGCCTATCGGAACTCTTGGTCAACCTAGTCGGAATGCTTAATGTACTTAGTCAGAGTAGTTTTATCAACTCATTGAAGTAATTCAATTTTCTATTTTTGTCTACTCATCAGATTATGACGAGTGGGGGGGAGAAGATTTAAAAAGGTAATTCCGAATTAAAACGGAATTACCTGCATCTTTCAGAATAATAAGCTATAAAATATTTGCTATATCATTTCAGAAAATTATGACAATAAACTAATTATCCTTAATATCCGAATCATTTCGAACAGCCTTTAAGTTATTCGAGTTGAGTAATTCTTCAATATCAATATTCAATTGCTTAATATAATCATCACAAACATCAAGTGCTAATTTATTCTTGTAATCTTTATATAATTCTTTATTAAACTCAAAAGTGATATCAAAATCAATTAATTCTTTCATAACCTTTACAAATAGTACTTGCAACTGTTCCATATTATCATCGTACAAATTAACATCAATGACTTCGTCAGCAAATTTAAATTTAAGATTGCATACCATCTCATCACTATTTTCAAGAGATACTTCAATTATCTTTTTTTCCATATATCTCACCTCTCTCTTCAAATGCACTTTCTCCCCCTTCTAATACTCGAAGACTCTCTTCCTTCCAGTTTAATGTATCACAAGGATTTGATGTAGATATCAATTTATCAACAAAAGGATTTCCAACATAAGTTTTATAGATTCCATTATTATAAACCTTCAAAATAGATGTATAAGGAAATGTTCTTACTGCAATATTTGCATTATGCGTAACGACTATTACAGTTTTTCTCATTTTAGCCAAATCAATTAACTTAGGAACTATCACCTCATTCACATAGGTATTACCTAAGCTTTTCTCTGGTTCATCCAAAATAAAAACGTTCCTATTTAGATTTAACTTCTCTTGAAGAATAATCATCGTTGCTTCCCCAGTTGAAGGCTTATATTCACTCGCCTTATCTCCATTATTTAACGAAAATACTTTTATTACACCTAAGAAATCATCTAATGAAGTAAAGTTATATTCAGTTAATAATTCATTCATTTTCCCAACATATTCAGAAACATTTAATTCCAAGCAATGATTATATACGCTTTCAATACTTTTTTTCGCCTCCTTTAAAAAAGTAATTTTATTTGAAAACTCTACAGTTTTAGAATTTGAACTCAGCATTCTATACTTAGTTAATAAATATAATGATTTGTTTTCTTCAAGTTCACCAACAAAAGTAGGAAGAGTAGTAAAAGAATATTTAAATCCATTTATAATCTTAGATATAGCCATTATCAAAGAATATCTTTTATCGCAAAACTCAAATAGACCTGTTTTACTAGGTTTAGTTTTAGTTTCAGTATTTCTCTCAATGCTTACTTTTAATATTTCAATAGACTTATTCGAAGATTTTTTTGATTCATAATCAATCCATTGTTTTTCTCGCTCTTTAATAGTAGCTTTTCTTAATTCAATGATTATATTCTGTAAAACTTCTTTTTCTTGTTCATTAATATATTTTAATAATTCAATAGAATTCAATGTATTCTCTACTTCTTTGATTTTATTGACAGTAGAATTTTCCTCATCAATTTTATCTTTATTTAAGTTTTGATAAATCTTTGAGTCTAATATCTTCATCTTATTTTTATTGGTATTGATATCTTTTGAGTTTTGATAGTCAATAAAATCTTTTAGTTGAACAATTGAAGCTTCCTTCCATCCCCTAATTTCTATAAATTCACTTTCACAATTATCCTCACCAATCAAATCTAGTTTTCTTTCCTCAGCTGTCACTTTAAGTTTTGAATTGATTTCATCCTCATTATTATTTGGCGTATAATAACTAACATCTATATTCTTTGACTTATAATAATCATAAACTCTACTTGCCACATCTGATTTCCCTGTTCCCTTGGTTCCAAAAATAATATTTATATCATCATAGAACCTTACAAATTCTTTTTTAGTGTCATTTACTTTATTTTTACTAGAGCTTTTATGAGATATATCTATTTCTATACCAGTTTTTTTATTTAACAAAGTGTTTACTACATTATTATCTTTTTTTGCAAGTAAAAGAAACTGTTCAAAGGAATCAACATCTAATTTGATATTAGATATCATGTAAGATGAATAATCATTCCAATCCTTAACATCCGAACCTACTAAAGAAGGACAATCATGATTTGTTAAAATTCCAAGAGATCTATAGTTTGACGGCTCGTAAAAAAATCTATATTTATCTTGAATTCCTTTTTTAATCTCTTCAATAGCATCTTGATCCAACGCTTTTGGCTTAAAATAATGTGGCAGAATTATGGCATCAGTTAATTTTGAAAATAGTTCTAATAAATCACTAATTGAAATTGCAAAGTCATCTGGTGTAAATCCTTTTGTTATTCTTTCAATTTCTTTATTAAACTCATCAACATATTTTGGATTAGATATAATTATCACATGTCCTGTTTTTCTTTTATTATTTTTATCAGAAGAATAACCTATAACATCCAATTCTATCCCCGGCCAAATTTGAGGATTATTACCACATTCTTGAACAAATTCATCATATTGACAAGCATCAAAAACATTATGATTCGTTATAGCTGCAATTTTCACATTATTATCATTCATAATAGTTCTAAACTGTTTTGCATCTATATTACGCGTTTCTCCATCACCTTTTTTTGCCTTTAATGTATGACAATGTAAATCAATTTTCATATGTATCTCACCTCTATTCACTATTTATTTTTAATAACTACTTTATTACACACTTTACCATCCATTACTTTGTAACAATATCAAGCAATGACTTGTAACTATCTACAACATCATAAACAACTTCATTATTACTTATAGCTTTAAAATGTTCTCTTGCACAATGAATCTTTGATTCCTCTATTAAGCGTAACTGCATTGAATTCATAGAACCTTTTGTTTCAGCAACAAAATATATATGTTTAACTGTTCCTTCATAAAATGCAATAGCCCAGTCTGGGTTATAATGACCAACTGGAGTTGAAATATAGAATCCATCTGGAAGTTTAACATAAACAGCAACATCTTTATTTGAATCAAGTTCAGTTGCAAACTCTAATTCATTTGTTGAATCATAAACAACATGATCATATAAATGTCTCTTAGACTTCATTGCATTAACGCCTAAACGTCCTTTAATAGTAGGATCAGTAAAGATATCAGTATCGTATTTTTCATCCATTACATCATATGTAATGTGCTGAATAATAGCTGTTGCTTTCTCATCATTAATAAGTGACGCAGCTTTGATAATAAATTCTTCAGGGTTATCTTTAAACTGATTAAATACAACTGGTTGTATACCTTGTAAAATCTGAATAATAGTTTTTCTAGTTAAACCAGTATCATCTACAAGTTTTCCAATTAAGTCATATTTAACATTTGAACTTGCTGTAACAGTTCTTTGATATGTTCCAGAAGTATCTTTCACAAAAGCATTGCCTGTAGCCAAATCTTCTTTAGAATCAATATTCTCCATAGCACCTTCTTCAACCTTAAAGTAAATCTTTGAAACACGAAGTTTACTATCAAGAGAAGAAATAGCTTTTCTAATAAGTTCATCAGTATCAAAGTCCACTACATAAACAGACTTAGAATTAATTCTAGACCATAAGGCCTTAAATTCAGGCATAGCAAGTTTATCTTCATCTACTTGAAGTTCAACGTTATTACTACGTGCATTTTCCGGTTTCATTGATCTATCACTGTAAATTGAATCAATGATTTCAATAACAGAATCTGCAGAATCAGATACTTCCTCTGCAATCTTCAATTCACCGTTTGCTTTATCCTCATAGTACTTATCTGTAAGAGCACCCTTCTTATCAATATATCCATTAACAATTAAATCAAAATGAATAGCTCTTCCTGTATCACTATCAACAACTTGTTCATTACCTCTTTCATCTTTGATAACTTTACCAATAAATAATTCAGGAGTAACTGCTTTAGGTCTATCAGCTACAGTTGCTGCTATTTCAGTCTGCAATCCTTTCGCAAAACTATCATAGCTTTCACTTGCTATAACTGTAAGTACATTTACTTTATGTACATCATTACCAAGAACGTTTGCATCCATACGTTCACCATCTTGGTTAACGCATAGACGAAGACCACGTCCTACTTCCTGACGTTTGAGTACATCACTACCACTCTGCTTTAAGGTACAAATTTGGAATACATTAGGGTTATCCCATCCTTCACGTAATGCAGAATGTGAGAAGATAAATCTAACAGGTGATCTTTTAGGATTTCTATCAAGAAGAAGTTCTTTATTCTTCATGATTAAATCATATGCATCCACATCATCTGTTGTTTTCTCTTTCTTATTCTTTAACTTACTATCAATCATCTTTCCCTTTTTATCGATAGAGAAATACCCAGCATGAGTTTTCTCTGCAGGAATAGAATCAAGATATTTCATATAGTCATCTTCACCAAACTTAATTTGAAGATTGTTGATAATATCATTATATTCTTCTTCAAATATATCAGCATATATACCATTATGAGCAACACCTGCAGAATCATATTGCTTATACTTAGCAACTTCATCTATGAAGAATAATGATAATACTTTAATTCCCTTATAAAATAATTCACGTTCTCTTTGGATATGAGAAAGAATTGTTTCCCTAATCTGTATACGACGAATCTGTTCTTCACTGACTTTACCAATAACATCACCAGCATATAACTTAACACCATTGATAAATTCTATAGAATCATCACGACCATCTATTCTAGACACAACAAACCCTTGCTTATATTCTTCCATATGGCCTGAGTTGTCATAAAGGTTATATCCTTCTGATACAACTCTAGTGATATTACGAATACCTTTAGCACCTTTGCAATCAAATTGAATAGTTGCAGTAGGTGCTGATTTAGATAGATTAATGCTTTCTAGATAGACATAACTTTCAGTAGCAGTTGTTCCAGATTCAACAATACCTTTAACAGCAATCTTCTTAACAAGACGCTTATTATAAGCTTCCATAGCATCTAAACGATAAACCATGTTGTATATACTGTCGCTCTTATGAGTAGCTGAATATCTTAGAGTTAAAAGTGGGTTAAACTGCTTAAGAGTTTCTTTTGTCTTCTTACCTTCTACTGATTGTGGTTCATCAATAACAAGAATTGGATTTGTTTTTGCAATAATATCAATAGGACGACGTGAACGGAATTCATCTAGTTTCATATAAATACGTCTTGCATCTTTACCTCTTGCATTAAATGCCTGTGAATTGATAATCATTACATTAATAGAATTATCTGATGCAAAACGGTCAATTTCAGTTAACTGAGAAGAATTATAGATAAAGAAACGTACTTTCTTTCCATATTCTTCAGCGAAGTGTTCCTGTGTAACTTGAAAAGACTTATAAACGCCTTCACGAATAGCAATACTAGGAACAACTACAATAAACTTACTCCATCCATAGTGCTTATTAAGTTCATACATAGTCTTGATATAGGTATATGTCTTACCAACACCGGTCTCCATGTCTATTGTAAGATTATATCTTCCTTCTAAATCTGCTGAAGGTTCTATCTGGTTCTTTCTTTGTATTTTTCTTATATTCTCTAAGACTTGACCATCAGTTAGTTGAGGTACAATCTTATGGTTACTCCACCCAGTAAAATCATCTTCTTCAGTTATTGATTGTTGATAAAGTCCTGAACCTTTATCCATCATATAAGAAGGAGTTAAATAAGGCTGACCAGCAAATACATCTACAACTGCTTTAGCTGCATCTGCTTGGAATTTTTGATGCTTAAATTGTAGCTTCATAGCCAACCTCCTTAAATAACTTTCACTCTTGTATCAGGTGCTAATAGTTTAAATATTTCACCTACATTTATCTTAGATGGACTATCTGAGAAACTACTGTCACGGAATACTGCACGAAGTGGTTTCTTCTTAGCAATTGCTTTTACTACGCTATCTGGTACATTTTCATCAAAGCATGCAATAAGATCACCATCATTGTAATCATGTACAGTACAGCCATATATTTCTTCTGAACTGTATGGAAGAGATAGAGGAAGACCCCAATCTAGTAGACAACCAAATAATAGATCTAAATCTGTACGATCAGGCTTGATGTTTGATTCTAATGATGATAATAAATCTTGACTATATTCTGATGAATTGTAGTAAACATCGTTCATGTTAGAATCATCAAGTTTAAGCACTCTAAAGCCAATATCTAAATCTTGTGCTATAAGAGGATTATCTTCTTGAATTTTTCTTCCCACCCTTCTAATGCGCTCTTTTCCAATATCACAGATATTCTCATATCCAGCTTTATACGCTTCTGATTTTGAATCAATGTCTTCAGGTAACTGAACCATAATGAATTTCCTATTTCCTCTATTTTCCGCATTCAATTCCATAACAGCTTGTGCTGTTGTCGCTGAACCAGAGAAAAAATCCATCACAATAAAGTTTTCATCTTTCACAAAAGATATGAATTTCTTTATTAATTCTACAGGTTTAGAGTATGAAAAGTAATTATTCGTACCGAATAACTCCTTCATAGTTGCAGCTGCATTTGCATTTAATACATCTGAAATCAGATTCTTATGCGGTGCTGCTCTTTCTATGGGATTGTTTTCATTATCTACTTTTAAATAGTTTTTGTAGCAAACTGCCCATCCACTAGCTTTTTTGTTTGTTTTTCTGAACTCAATAAATTTGTTCTTACGAGCCCATTCAATTTTTTGCTTGCTCCATTTCCATATCCATCCATCGTTAACATATTCTGTTCGTCCATTAGGAAATGTAATTGTACCATCCGGACACTCTATACCATAATTTAAAGAATCACTATACGATAAACCACCTCTATCCAGATTGTCTATATAGTAAGGACCTCTATCATCAACGAACTCATCAGAATATCTATATCTATTTAAATCATATGATTCTGTATTCTTTGTAAACGTTTGAGCATAAAAACTCCTATCCTTTGCATAGACAAGGATACTTTCTGTAATGGTTGCTATACCCTTTGCATCAGAAGCACCTGTTTTTTTCTGCCATATAAGATTGCATGCAAAGTTCACCTCACCAAAAACTTCGTTGGCCATCTTCATCAAGTTCTCAAGTTCATTATCATCAATACTAATAAAAATAACACCATCATCACACAACAAATTTCTTGCAAGCATCAAACGCGAATACATCATAGAACACCAATCCGAATGATATTTTCCTGCTGTTATGCTATTCTCTCTTTTAAAATTTACATTTCCTTCTTCATCAAAATATCCTATACCCTCATTATAATCTTCATTATCCATAATAAATGAGTCCGGGTATACGAAATCATGTCCTGTATTATATGGAGGGTCAATATAAATCATTTTTATTTTTCCGAGATAACTCTCTTGCAAAAGTTTCATTACTTCTAAATTATCACCTTCTATATATAAGTTTTCAGTATTATCCCAATCAACTGATTCCTCTTTACATGGACGAAGAGTTTTTCTTATTGGTTTATTAGATTCTACGATAGCCGCTTTTTTCCAACCCAAGTGAATTCATAAGCTTCATCACCTTCAAGCACGTTATCAGAAAGCATTTGTTTCAGCATATCAAAATTGATAGCCTTCTTAGGTTTTCCATTCTCATCAATTGTTTCAGTGATGCAATTAGGAAATAGTTCACCTATTTTTTCAACATTTTGCGCAATTATATCAACTGATTCCATTTTCATTTTTTCCATTTGATTCTCCTCCTAAGAATTTTTGAACATGACTTAAATCTAGAGAACAAAATACTCTAGATACTTTTTTATCAAATCCAATAAGTAAGTTAAAATTTTGCTCATAGTGATTTAAATATATATCCTCATAACAGAAAGAAAGAACATACTCTCCAAGGTTTTTACTATTTTGAGAACAGTCTTCTGAAAATATATGGAATTTAAGAACTGTTCCTGGTTTCATAAATCGAGGCTGCATATATTGTCTATCCTTGGTTAATGTCTTTTTACGATTAAGTCCAATTCTCATTCTAATTGCAGTACCATTACCTACATTTTCTATCTCTAGTGGTATACAAATATAAGGAATTCTTGCAGATGCACTTCCAATTTCACATGGAATAGATTTCATACCACAATTATCAAGTATATTCTGTTGTCTGTCTGTCAAACCGCTTTGATATAATATATTTCCATCATCAAGAATACAATAAAAATCAGTAATCTTATATTCAAAATATCCCTCAGTTTTCCTCTCGTGCATATCTTCTTTAGCAATCGTCTCCATAGTTGGAAAAATACTTCTAATAGACCTACTGCGTAACATATCTACTACTATAAATGGCAAAGAGCGATTTCTAACATCTTCCCTGTAATTCTTCTGACTATATTGTACTGTAATAAATATCCCATAAATTGCTAAAAAAGCAGCAATTATAGCTCCATAATAAGATAAAGCAGCTGAAGCATCCCATTCAGCAGCTAGAAACCATATTGGTGATTTTATCTTAAATAGAATATTTATCACAATTGGACCACCAAAAATTAATAGTAGTACAACAAAAAATATTTTATAGTTTTTCTTCAACCAGTCTTTCAAATGTTCATTAACTCCTTCTTCAATTTCTTCAATTCCCCATTCATCTGCATCTGCTTATTCAGCTGCTTTTCTTTACGGATCTTACCCTCTAATACAGATATCTGTTTTTCTAACTGTTTCCTGTGCTCGTCTCTTGCTACAGAAGCTTTTAAGCTTTCTCCACTTGTTTCAGCCTTTAGCTTATCACCTGCAATCTGACGTACAAAGTTTTCATATACTGCATCAACATTCAATCCTTCAAGTTTTAATGGTAACTCATCTTCAGATAACCATTCTGTATGATAATAACCATTCACCTTAAATGCTTTATTACCAGATACAGCGGCTTCCTTATATCCTATCCAAGCTTGATACTTTCCCTTATACTCTAATAAGAAAAGAATATGATAAGGGATTGTTCTATCTATTTGTCGTAACAATCCTTCATCTAAAACAGGAGTATTTAGTCTTACCTCAAATACTTCTAATTCTGTTACTTCATTTCCTTGAGCTAAGTTAGTAGTAGAAGCTGCTATTTTGTTTTTCCAATAGATAATCTTAACCTGTTCAACGAATATTTTTCGTAATGCAGGTGTTATATCTATATTCTCATAAAACTTCTGTTTTGGAATTCTTCTATTGAATTCCGTTGTCTTAGGCAATCCTATCATTATTCGCCCTCCGGTATTACTTAATTACTAAGAAACAAATAAGTTCAAAATCATCTAATCCTGATACTGAAGACATCAATGCAGATGTACCACCTGCAGAGAATAAACTATCAATATCACTTTCTTCTTTAGAATTGATAATAGATTCAATCGCTTCACTAAGAAGTTCAGACATTTCAACCATATCTCTTCCATCATCTGTTTCTTCATTAAATTGCTGGCATAAATATTTTACCGGTTCATTCTTTCCTCTACAAAGAAGTCTAATATCATCTAACATCTTCTTAGGATTCAAATAATCACAAATAACTTCTCCATCAATTCCAATATATACCATATAGAAAGGATGAATTCTGTTTTGGTTATCAATATTTACACTGTTGTTTATATTTCTAAGTACAAAGATAACGCCTTCTGGTAAATCCTCTGTTGCAGGAACTACAGCATGAAGTCCTTTTGGTTTCTTTTCTAAATCTGGATGTGTCTTTACATATTCTAATAGATCAAGTCTAAACTCATTAAGACCTAAATCCATAATAGAGATACCTGAAGACATATCTTCTATATCAACCACTTCTTCTTGCAATCGTTTTAATTGTTGTTTACGGTATTCAAGATCGCCCTTCTCTTCTGGATTAATTAAATCATCATCACCTGTAGAAGTCATAATAGAAATCTTCATTCTTGTCTCTACACGACTCTTTAAGTTAATGTATTCATCTAAGTCCATATCAGGCCAAAAGTTCACCAATTGAATATACTGATTCTTGCTTCCAATACGATCAATTCTACCAAAACGCTGAATAATACGCACAGGGTTCCAATGAATATCATAATTCACCAAATAATCACAATCCTGTAAATTCTGTCCTTCTGATATACAGTCTGTCGCAATTAATATATCAATATCAGCATCACTTTCAGGCATTAATAAATCCTTGCCTTTTGAGATAGGTGAAAAACATGTCAGTACATTGTTGAGACTTGCCTTAAATCCTCTAATAGTTGTTTTACCATCTATTGAACCTGTAATAACTGCAGTATTTAAACCGTATTTCTTTTTAACATAAGTACTTACATGTTCATATAAGTATTCTGCAGTATCTGAGAAAGCAGAAAAGATAAGTACTTTCTTGTTTCCAGGATTAATAGGATTTTCAATCTTATCAGATACTAACTTTAAGAGTTCTTGTAGTTTACTATCATGTTCTGGAATAATATCTGCAACCATGAGTGTTAACAACTCTAAAGTCTTAGCATCCTTTTCTAGTTCTGCACGCCAAGTCTTATAATCCATGTCTGCCAGATCAATCTTTACCTTCTTACCAACAGTAAAGTAATCTGTATTATTGTCATCTATATCCCATTCTGAATCTGATGCTTCATACATATCAATATCTGAATGACCATATTTCTCAAATCTATCAATAGATTTGATTGTCTCATCAATAAGCGACTCAATACGTTTTAATGTAAGTTGGAATGAATTCACTGAGCTTTCTAATCTCTTCAATAGATTAATACTCATTAATCTACGTATACCTTGTTCACGACCAGTCTGAGTTAAGTTATCAGCTTTATTATGAGTAATATCAATATACTTCTTCATCTTACTAGGGAAGATATAGTTTGAAGGTGTATAAATGCAAAGTGATAACATCATCAATAATCCATAAATCTGATTATAGTTAATAGCTGAGTCCAAGTCTGTAAGCTGTGGCCTTAGACTAATTGGCTTCTTTCTTTCAGGGAATTTACCAATTTCTGCAGTATTATAATACTTTTCAATATGTTTTCTAGAACGTGCAATAGTAACACTGTCTAATAGTTCAAAGAAATCAAAATCTAATGTCTTTAATAAAGCATCAGTTGTTTTACTTTGAGCATCTAGTTTACTCCAAGCATTAAAAGCTTTTTGTGCTTGCCTAAATATTTCATCAACAGTCTTACTTGTATCTAACTTATTGTTAATAAGTTCTGAATCACCTTCATAGGCAATAGCTAACTGGTTCTTTAAGTCTATAAACTTATTATTAACAGGTGTTGCTGAAAGCATTAAAACCTTAGTTTTTACACCTGTTCTAATAACTTTATCCATCAGTTTCACATATCTATTTTCTACCGTATTCGCATGTGTTCCTGCACCATTACGGAAGTTATGTGACTCATCAATAACTACTAAATCGTAGTTACCCCAATTTAATCGATCTAAGTCTAAGCCATTAGAAATACCATGTGATCTAGATAAATCTGTATGGAATAAAACATCATAATTAAGTCTATCTGCTGCAATAGGATTATTCACATAGTTATCCTTATATGTATTCCAGTTTTCAGATAATTTCTTAGGGCATAAAACAAGAACACTCTTATTTCTACTCTCATAATACTTTACTACAGCAAGTGCTGTATAAGTCTTACCAAGCCCTACGCTATCTGCCAGAATACATCCATTATATCTTTCTAACTTATTGATTATTGCTAGAACAGCATCACGTTGGAAATCATATAGCATATTCCATATTTTACTTTGTTTAAATCCTGTTGCTTCATTAGGCAATTCATCTTCTGAAATATCATCTAAAAACTCACTGAACACATGATATAAAGTCATGTAATAAATGAACTCTGGTGAATTTTCATTATAAGCAGTCGAAATATTTTCAATCACTACATCTGTAACATCTTGAAGTTTCTTCTTATCATTCCATAATGATTCAAATAACTGTATATATTGAGCAGAAAAAGGGGCTTCAAAACGATTTGTCATATTATAACTATTATTGCCTCTATCACAGCCAATATCCACAGTAGTAAAGCCACTAATAGGCATATACGCTACATTACTTGACTGTCCTGTTACAGTCATAAAACCACCCATAATCTCATTAGTTGTATTAGATTTGAATGTTGCTTTTCTTCTAATCCAATCAGCACATTCTTTTGCGATAGCTTTCTGAGTCATTTCATTACGTAGCTTTATTTCAAATTCTGTACCATATAAACTACTTTCACGATTTAGTCTTGGAATATAGAATTCTCTCTTTTGTTTCTCTGATTTTTCTGTAACGAATGTAGGAGAAGTAAAAATAAAACGACATTCATCTACTTGTTCCAACTGTTTTCTTAGTTCCTTATATGCATACATAGAAAAACATGCAGCAGCAATTGAAACCTTACTCCCTTTTCCTATAGTAGATGCCATATCATCACGGACTATTTCCGTAACGTTATCAAATATCTTAACGTCCATTTGTTCATCTCCTTACTCTAACGTATATATGTTTTTTTACTTGTCTTAAACTTATTATTTGTGATAAAACCTGTATTCATAATTATACGATAATATTCACAAAACATAAACCTAGACCTATTAATATATTATATATTTGTGAATAAAACTAATAGACTATCCTAAGATATATTTTACTACTTTCCAACTGTTCGTGCACGCAATTGATGCTTCACACCGACTATTATTAGGCGTTAATAAATATTTTTTGAAATCTTATCACTTATTCCCGTTAAACTGTAATAATAAAAAAAGAACGGCTAAAACCGTTCTCTTGACAAGGAAACCACTTTATTTCCACACCTATTGTTTTTAATATACAAACATACTATTCAAAATTTGCATGTCTCTGAAACATATCATCTGCATTCTGATTTAATACAGTCATTAATTCCATAACGATTGCATCATATGTCATAAATGATAATTGCTCAAATGCAGAAGCCATAGGCTGTTTGCTGTTATTATCTAACTTAGAAGCACATGGTAATGTAATAACACAATCTGCCATTTTACCAATAGTACTTTCGCTATTAGTAGTAATCAATGCAATTTTAACTTGTTCTGACTTTGCTTTATTTGCTAGAGAAACAAGACTTCCTGTTTCACCTGAGCCTGAACCAATGATTAACAAATCACCTTCCTTAGCTCTAGGTGAAGTAATTTCTCCAACAAGTGCTACATCTAAGCCTAAATGCATTAATCTATTCGCAAAAGCAGATATAGCTAAACCAGATCTTCCTTTACCGCATAGAAATATTCTTTTGGCATGAGTTATCTGATCAGTTAGATTATTGAATGCTTCATAATCGATAGATAGAGTATTGGTATCTAATTCATTCACAATACTCTTTAGATTTTCTTTAATACTCATACTTCTTTACCTCTTCTAATAAAGAATCAATATTATCTGGAATTGAACCATTGAAAACATAACTTCCTGATACAAACATATTTGCACCTGCTTTTAAGCATTCATTGATTGTATCTTTATTCACATTCCCATCTACTTCAATATTGAAATGATAGTTCTTTTCCTTTTTTAATTGATTCAATTTTTCTATTTTAGTCATTGTCTGAGCAATAAACTTCTCTCCTGGCACACCAGGATTAATTGTCATTACTAGAACTTGATCAAGCATTGGTAATACTTCTTCAATCATGCTAACGCTTGTAGCTGGATTAATAGCAACACATGCTTTTAATCCCATATTTTTAATTAACTGAATAGCTCTATATAAATGTCTTGTTGATTCATAATGAACAGTAATAATATCAGCATTCTGATATAAAGGAATATGCTTTTCAGGGTCTTCAATCATAAGATGTACATCCAACTTAAAGTCTGTCATCTTCTTTAAATCATTAACTGTATTTGGACCAAATGCTTGACTTGGTACAAATTGTCCATCCATTACATCAACATGTAAATGATCGATTCCTTTATCTTTTAAAATCTGTAATTGTTCTTTTATGTTATAAGTGTTTGCGTTTAATAAAGACGGTAAAATAATCATTTTTAAACTCCTATTTGAATAAATAGGTATCTTTCGATACCTATTCTCCTAAAATCATAATGTTAACTGTTCTTGTTCTTTCACGTAACTGATCCCAGTCAACGAAATATACTCTACCTAAAGATCCTAATAATAATTCACCATCACGAATGATAAATGTAAGGGAGTTACTACCATAAATTGATGATCTTAAATGAGCATCTGTATTCAACATTGTCCATTTTTCAGCTGGGTAATTAGGATCACTCAAGCTCAATCCGAATTCTACATGCTTTGGTCCTGGACTGTTGTACTGATTTTCACTTGTCATTCTAGGAACTAATCTATCCAGAGTATTGTTGATATCTACCTGAAGATATTCATCTCCATAGAAATTAACATCATGCATTGTTTCATCAAAATATAATGAACATGTTGTATGTGCACTTGATACTGTAAGTAATCCATCTTTAATGTTAGAGTTGCTTACTGTTTCTAATAGTTCTTCTCTAATATCATGGTAAGATGGTCTTCCCATTACAGTATTAATCTTAATACTGTTATGATATACACTCATTTTATAATCCTAGTCTTTCTTTTAAATCTGCATAAAGCTGATCAACACCAACACCAGTTAATAGTGGTAACCCATTGATTACTTTATCTTTAATGCTATCAGCAACGATTGTTGTTGAGATAACTGCATCATAATCATCAATCTTATTTAATTCATCAGCTAATTTAGACTGATAGATTTTAACATCTGTATATTTATTCTGATTAAGCCATTCCTGTACTTTTGCTACTGCAATAGTAGATGTTGCGTGTCCTGCACCACAAACAATTAATAAAGTTTTCATATTTCATAATCCTCCTAAGCGTCTGCTTTTTTGATCTTATTTACATAAATTAATAAGCCTAATACAATTGCACCAATTACTACTAGTCCAATCACTCCAACTGTCTGAAGTGTTCCAGCAAATAAAGCAACTGGCCATGTACCACAGTTTACTGATGTTACTAATCCTGAAGTTCCAACATTGTATTTAGCTAACTTAAATACATTTGTAATGATTGGTGCTAACCAAGTTGATAAGTACAACATTGTCACCATATATAAACTACATCCAAGAATACTTCTTACGATATTTCCCTTGAAGAAAGGAATCATTAATGCGATAGCAAATGCAAAGAATGCTAAATCACCAAATGGTAATGTTTTGTTACCTGGTAAAATGATTGCTAATAATAATGATACTGGAACCATGATAAGTGTTGTAGTCATTACTGTTGGATGACCTACAGTTAAAGCAGCATCCATACCGATATTAACACTACGACCATTTAAGTGTCTGTTTGTCCATGCTTTTGCAGCTTCTGCAACTGGCATTAAACCTTCCATGAACATTGCAACCATCTTAGGCATAATCTTCATTACTGCAGCTGTTGTCATACCTAACTGACCAATTTTAGCTACATCATAACCTGCGAAAATACCAACAACAATACCAATAATTAATCCCATGAATACTGTATCACCAAAGATACCAAACTTCTTACCAATACTTTCTGCATCACCATCAATCTTATTTAATCCTGGGATATGATCAAACAACCAGTTTACTGGGATAGCAAAGATAACACCTGATAAAGCCATCATATGTGAAATTGCAATACCTGGATAACCAAAGAAATTACTAATCTTTTCTTGGAATAAATCAGCCAATAACCATTGAAGCATTAATGCAACAACCATAGCTAATACACCAACTACAACGCTTCCTGTAACTGCATTTGCAACTAATGCTAAGAATGCTGGATACCAGAAATTCCAGATATCAACATTAAGAGTCTTAGTCCATCCTAAGACAACAAATAACAAGTTCAAAACTAAAGAAACAACAATAATACTAATACCTAAAGTTGTAGAGAAAGCTAAAGGTCCACCTACACAACAACCAATGTCCATAATACTTAATGAAGTACCATATTTTTCACCCATCTTCTGAATTGCTGTTCCTAAGTTAGATGATAATAAATCAATAACTAAACCTAAACCGATATTACCAATACCTACTGTAATACCAGCTATAACTGCTTTTGATAGTTTTACACCAAATAGCAATGCAATAACAATTATAACAATTGGTAGGAATACTGTTGATCCTAGACCAATAAACCATTGTAATACGCCTAACATAACTAACTCCTCTTAATAAATTTCCTTTTTAATAAATTTCCTTTTTAATAAATTTCCTTTTCATTTAAAATGTTAATAAAATCTTCTTCACTGTTACATTCTTTTAACTTTTTAATTGCATCCTCATCCTGGAATAATGCAATTAAGTTCTGCAAAGTCTGTACTTGTTCATGAGGCTGACTCATTGCTAACATGAATACTAATTCAACCTTTACAATGTCATTCTTATCCCCCATATTGGCAAACTCTACAGGTTTATTTAAAGATGCAAAACAAATCTGAGAATAATTTACCTTACTAGAATCTGTATGAGGAATTGCAAATCCAGTGTTTCCTACTAATAATCCTGTAGGATAGTTTTCTTCACGTTCCTTAACAGCATCAAGGTAGTCTTCTTTTACTACTCCTGCTTCGTACATTTTATTAAACATAGCTTCAAACAGTTCATTCTGATTTTCAAATTCCTGCTGAAACATACATAACTTCTTATCAAAATACATAATAATTCCTCTTTTACTTCTTATAAAATAATCTGATTATCGAATCTACAGAATCCAATTTAACAATCTGATTGATATATTCCTTCTTCACAATAATTGAATATAATTCCTGAATGACTGACTTAAACATTCCTACTTCCTCTTCATTCAAGCAAACCATAATAATTAAGCTCACCATATTTCCACCCCAGTTGATTGGAGTCTTGAGTGTTTGGATAGAAACGCATGATGTCTTAATTGTAGAAGGTTCTGCATGTGGAAGAGCTACACCACTATCCATACAGGTAACACCTACTTTTTCTCGGTTATGGATAGATTCTCTAAATTTATCTGTTACATAATCTTTTTCTTCAAGGATATCTATCATTGCATTTAAGCATTCTTCTTTTGTCTGGTATTCTTCTTTAACTCTTATTAAACTTGGTTTAATAAATCTACTTAAATAAGGTGCCTGGAAGTCTGCTAATTGTTTCATGATTTCTTCTTTAAATAGAATATGTTTAGCATAAGCATCCATGATATTCTTGTAATCTTCATTTGTAACAAGTGGTGTCACTTTAACATAAGGAACATCTATATTCTTTAATTCAGTTGATGTGATAATCAAACTCACATTAGATAAATCTGTTGTATATAAAGTATCTACCTTGGCTAATTCAATATTGTCTTTAGAAGGCAATAATTGTTTCACTTTACTCATGATTAATTGAGAAGAAGAGACTCCATATGGACATACGATAAGAATGTTGTTTGCTTTAGATATCTTATCTAGAGCTATCTGAAAATGTATGAGCATCAATGATACTTCATGATCATTTAAAGACACATCATATGTTGTTTCTATAATTGACAATGCATACCAAACTATGCTGAATAATTCAGAGTATTGTCTTTTAATACTATCTAATAAGGGATTAATAATCTGGATTCCCTTCTGTAATCTCACAATCATCGCTGGAACATGATATACAAGAGATTTGTATAAATGTTCGTCATGTGTCAAATCAACTTTTTCTATCTTGGACATTATTTTAATAATCTCATTCACAATATCAGAATAGTTCTTACTATTACTCTTAAGATTATTTGTTATGCGATGAGCAAATAATTGTCTGCATAAATATTCAACATCAGTGTTATTAAATTCAACATCTGCATATTGCTTCAATATTTCAACAATACTGTTTGCTACTATATAAGTTTCCATATACTGGATATTGTTAAATAAGAAAGTATCTTCTGACTCTAGATGATGATTAATTCTTAATCTAGCTAACTGAATTAAGAGAGTGACAATAATCGATTTGATATAATAAATCGATACATCATGAGTCAATTCATCATAATCATCTAATAATAGATTAAATATCTCATCAATATCTTCCTTATTAAATACAGTGGTTAAGAACTGCTTTAAATCCAATAAAGAACCATCGCAATCTCCATCAAATATATATTCCTTTAAGGCTATTTGAATATCATTTTCTCGACCTTCTAACACAATACCGTGATTGGTCACCTGAAGTCTTACATCATGTGCTTCAAACACGTTATTAATAGTAACAAGATCCTGATAGATAGAAGTCTTACTTACAAGATATTTATCTGATAAGTCATCTAAATTTAATGTCTGATCTTCTAGAACTATCATTTTGATAATATTCAATCTACGTATTGCGGGTGCAAATATATCAATCTTATCGCTTGTATCCATTTCTTCGATAATAGCGTTCAACTGAGCACTACTCCCATTGACTTTAATGCCAATACGTGGTGAAGAGTCTAATGTAATACCATTGCTCTTCAGAATGTCATATAAGACATTTACATCGCTATAAATGGTTTTAGTTGAAACTGATAACCACTTAGCAAAGAAAGAAGCGGGTTTGTATTCACTTTGCTGTTGCAAGAGTTTTAAAAATTTAATTTGTCGACTGTTCATTTCTTTCACCCCATAAGTTAACTTGTTTTTCTTTCCGAATTCATCATATCACCTAGCCAAGAACTTTATCAAATACATAAACTTCCCTATTAACACGGAAGTAACATGAATCCCCTTCCACATTAACATAAAATCTTATTTTTATCTCGTTATTTCAATAAAAAAGAACGGCTAAACCGTTCTTCCAAAGTATCATACAATGCACTTACTCACTATCTTTCTTAGTGAAAGCATTCTTACCTATTTTAATCTTATTCTTACTAATTCTCTTAATCTTGCTCACAACATTAATATCTTTTTCTTCATAATCATCTTCACTATACTCTTCATAATATTCATGAACAGGCATTGATTTTAATCTTGTATAAGTTATTTTATTTCCCTTTCTTTTTCCATAACTAATAAAAGTATACAAATCTTCATTAGGCATTAAAATACTCCTTTATCGCATTAAGTGTAATCTTATTATTTCTATATGGAGCATAAGCATCCATCCAAGGAGACTGCCTATGTGTTATCGCAACAAGATCAGTTGCTGAATAATCTGAAAACTTATCTACAACTTTATTAATGCGATTTTTATCTTCATCAGTAATAACATCATCATTAAATTTTACTCTTTCAGTATTCCAAATATTGTCCGTATCAAATAAAATATAAGACTCTATTGTTGGGATATCTCCACTACCATATTGCTTATATTCATGATATGCAGTAGGAACAACTGGGCCAAAATCCCATGCTTCAATTTTATCATCAAAACAAGAAGCATTTTTTGTTTTATCAATTAGAAAATAAGCCTGAATAAGATAAAGAACCTTTTGTAGTTTCAAATTAGAAATACCATACTCTTTTTCATTGCTATAATTAATCACATGACGACATACTTCTAAAACATCATAACCCATATATAACATCCTCCTTCCTTTGTCTGTACACATTAACATTTTCCTGCTTTTTGTACATTTATTTATATTTTCATGTACTTGTATTACATACTTCGCACACTCTTCTATTTTTAATATTAGAAGAAAATGTTTTACCATCTTCTTCGTCTTCTAATTGCTCCACTAGCATAGAAACTTCCCAAAAAAACTTGAAGTTGTAACATGAAATAGAAAACAATTTTAATAAACCACCAGATTAACCATAGTGGGAAGAACAGAAGATACATTAACAACCTAAACATTTTAGATAACTCCTCTCTTATCAATTTGAATAATATATTTAACTGTCGTATTATCTACAAAACTATGTTCGCAAGCCCTTCATCGAGCACACTGTCCGTTAAAACCATCCTCTTCTTCTCATTGCTTGCGTAGCATTGAAAACTCCCAAAAACACTCCAAGCTGAAACATAAATCCAAAGACTAATTTGATAAACGTTTTAAATATCCACCACAAAATGTAAAATGGGCCTATAATCACATAAAATGTCATTTTAAACAGAATGTAATAAAAATTAAAAATAAATCTAATCATTTAGATAACCCCTCTTTGATCAATTTTGATTGCACACTTAATAATCATACTCTTTACACCATAAGACATAATCATTCGATTCTTTTCAATTAAATGATACACTATCCAATCATGTTTTAATATCAATTTAGAATTATTTCTGAATCTTTGCGAGTTCAAAAACAACTAGAATTGGAAATACTAAAATTATCAACAATACCTTCAAAACCTTACCTACTAGTAAAAGCTTATCATCAATAGTCATAGTAATAATCTCCTTTTTATTTGAATAAGTTTCAGAAACTTACAGTCGTCTTTCTATAGATTTTTTATAGGTAGCTTTCTTAGGATTCGTAATCCATCCTCTGCCCTTCTTACCATATCCAGGTATAAGAGCTCTCTTAATTGATCTTTTAGCTCTTCCTGTTGTTCTAGCACTAATAGATTAATGATGGTGTTCTTACTGCAAACTTCATATTACTCATCTTCATTCCTACTATTATCTTATACTATTTTTAATATTCATGTATCCTGTACCCCTCTGACAACGCCTTTCTAGAGGTGTTTATAAAATATTTTGAAAGTTTTATGATAAAAGGAGGTAATATGTACTTCTGTTATATTCACAATCTATATAATTAGAAAATCCTTACATTGTATAGACACAAAAAAACGTTAACCCTAAAGTTAACTCTTTAAGTTAATCTGTGAGACTAATTCCAAAGTTCATAATACCTGTAAATTTTAATCCTGGTTCTAAGTTAATCTTATCACCAGTTAAATAAAGATGACCATATACACCATTATTACTCTTTTCATTCTCATCACTTCCCTTTGACTACGACCATTATAGTAATAGTAGAAGTGATTCACTTGCATATTCTAGTTAAGTGTTAGTAAAGAAAGCAGTCTTAAAGGAAAGAATATATCTTATTGTGTAAAATACAAAATATTCACTCAATATATAATTTAACTTTCTTTGTTTAAATATTATGATGGAAATGAATAAAAGGTCGGTATGGGGACCTAAAACCTGCATCTACATTAGGAACTCCTTGGAGTTCCTTTCTGTTGCATAAAAATCCCGCTAATAAAGAGGAACTATGTTAAAATGAGTTTACTTATTTTATAGAATAATTAATTTATTTACTGTTTTAGCATAAATTATTTATGTTATTTTTGTGAAAATTTATGTTAATTTGTGATTTTACATAAATTATTTATGCTAATTTAATTTAAATTTATGTTATTTTTATAACTTTTTATCTAATTTCATTACTTTTCGTTGTTTTTACATAATTAAATGATTATAATTTGTGTAAATAAAACAATTCATCCATTTTACTCAATCAAATGTAACAGAAAGGAGAAATTATGCTTAGCATCGAATTAAATGATTTAATCAAACAAATAATTAAGAAAAAAGCTGAATCACAAACTATAGAAGTTAAAGCGGCACACAAAGGAATACCTAAACGTTTATATGATACATTATCAAGTTTTTCAAACCAGGACAGCGGTGGAATAATTGTATTCGGTATAGATGAATCATTAGGTTTTAAACCCGTAGGTGTCTATGATTTGCAGGATTTACAAAAAAGAGTAACTGAACAATGCAATCAAATGGATCCTGTAGTTCGTGCTATATTTACAACCACAGAATATAAAGGGGTTAATATCTGTAGTGCTGAGATACCATCAATAGATATTACTAATCGTCCATGTTACTATCGTGGTGCAGGAAAGACAAAAGGATCTTATGTTCGTGTAGGTGATGCAGATTTACCTATGACAGACTACGAAATATATAGTTTTGAATCTTATAAGGCTCATGTTCATGATGATGAAAGACCAATTGATCGTGCTGATTTATCTTTATTAGATGAAGTAGGTATCAATAACTACATTCTTCAAATGAAATTAAATCGACCTTTTTTTTCAAAATTATCAGAAGAGCAGATTTACGAATTATTATCTATTACACGAAATGGCGTACCTACTCTTGCTTCTGTATTGAATTTTGGTATATATCCACAAGGATTGCTTCCGCAATTAGCTATTACTGCAACTGTCATTCCTGGTACTGAAATTGGTGAAACAACAAATGATGGTGTTCGTTTTCTAGATAACAAAAGAATTGAGGGAACATTATCTGAAATGTTAGATGAAGCAATTGCCTTTTGTAATAGAAATATGCGTACTCAAACAATCATTGATCAAAAAACAGGAAAAAGAAATGATAAAACTGAGTACCCTATCAATGCCATAAGAGAAGCGATACTCAATGCATTAATACATCGTGATTACAGTGTTCATACTGAAGGAACTACTATCCAGATATCTTTCTTCACTAATCGTCTAGAGATTCATAGTCCAGGCAGCCTTTATGGAAGAATGACAGTTGATGATTTAGGAAAAGCAAGGCCTGATTTAAGAAACCCTGCACTTGCAACGATGTCTGAATTTTTACTTAAGACAGAAAATAGATATTCAGGTATTCCTACTATTCGTAGAGAAATGAAAGAATACGGTTTACCAGAACCTCTATTCGAAAACAAGAGAAACGAGTTTGTGGTCACTTTATTCAACAAGACAGAAAATTCTATAAATAACAGCGAAGATAACACTGATTTAATCACTTTTTGTAAAACTCCAAGAACAAGACAAGAAATAAGTGATTATTTAGGTCTTAAAACTACTCAGTATGTCTCAAAGAATTACATTCAACCTCTTGTCAATCAAGGTAAACTAAAACTTCTAGATCCCGACAAGCCAAAAAGTAAAAATCAAAAATATTACTCTTAACAAAAAGACTCCTTTCGCAATAATTTTGTGAAAGGAGTTTTAATAATCTAAAAAATCACTAGATATTTTTTTCTTATCTTAAGAAAACTTAAGTACATTACTATATATTCTATTAGTATAATTAGATAAACGGAGGGATCAACTACCCATCACCTAAAGGTAATGGGCTTGTAACTATATCAGGTACTAAACTTCCCATGCCATACAGCAAACATTCGTTTACGGATAAGATTTTACGCAATACGCGAGTTTTGTATTGCAACCTCATATCTTGTCAATGCACAAAAGAGTGCCTTTGATGAGCAGCACATCTAACGGTTTTCTCTTTAAAAACTGCTACGGTTATTTTAGCATATTGAGCAACAATTTACAAGGCTCCTCCCACCGCCTAAAGGCAGTGGGTTTCTGCCTATGACAAAGGAAAGGATTTATTTATGAACTCGCAGACTAGAGAAGGCGCTACCATGAAAAAGAAAACAATAGTATCTGTTATATTCGCATTAATACTTCTTGTGAGTGGTATGATGTACTGGAAATATTCTAATGATTATACTCATGTAATCAAAGAGAACTGGAATATATCTATTCCTTCAGATTCTCATTATTCAGAAGTATATAGTAAGGATGCTGGATCAAGTTTTAATGGAGATGGTGTCCGTTATCATGTTTTTACATATAAAAATGAAGAACCTATCGAAAAGATGTTTTCCTGGAAAAAAGATCAAGGAGAAACCATCTATGATAGCAACTATATAGATGCGACAAATAAGTGGTTAGATGAAATTAATGTACTTGCAATAAGTCGTCCTACTCATACAGATTGTGTCTATTGGTATAAGTCACATGAAGACCATAGTGAAATAATCATGCTATGGAATAAGAAAGAAAAGAGACTCTATGTTGTAGAGTCCTTCATGTAGAAAGAACCTGTTCAAATGAGCAGGTTCTTTTACAGTTCGTATTTATTTGCAATCCTTTCAAGTACTTCATCAGCATCTATAATGTTACCTTCGTTAGACTGTTGTCTTGAAAGAATCATTAAGTGTATAATGTTTCATGCCAAAAGAGAGATCCTCCACAGCACTATTTTCAAATATAATATAATAATATTTTCATATATCATCCGCTTAATGGTTCCTATTTAGTGCTATACTATTAACAAGCAATAGTAAGGAGGCATAAGTTATGGATAAAGTATTAGAATGGGCAAAAGAATTACAGAGCCTTGCACAAGCAGGACTTTTCTATGGACACGATGTATATGATAAAGAGCGTTATAAGCGCATAAGAGAGATTGCAGCAGAAATGATGTTAACAAGAACAGATATACCAGCCGAAAAGATTCATGGATTATTCTGTAATGATGTAGGTTATCAAACGCCAAAAGTAGACACTCGTGCAGCTATATTCAAGGATGGAAAGATTCTTCTTGTAAAAGAGAAAGGGCAATGGTCTGTTCCTGGAGGATGGTGTGAATTTAATCTTTCTCCTGCTGATAATGTAGTGAAAGAAACTAAAGAAGAAGCAGGATTGGATGTCTGTGTTAAAAAGGTCATATCTGTACAAGATAGAGATAAGCATAACCTTCCACCTTATGCTTATGGTGTTGTAAAGATTTTCTACTTATGTGAAGTACTAGGTGGAGAGTTTATTGAAAATATAGAAACAACTGAAAGTAGATATTTTTCTAAAGAAGAACTTCCAGAATTAGCTGAACATAAATGTAACAAAGAACAAATACTGATGTGTTTTGACGCTTATCAATCTGATCATTGGACAGTAACTTTTGATTAGAAATTATATCTTTCAAATTAACACCACTAAAAAAATGGGGCTGTAACGAATAAATAGTATTTACTACTACCTTGAAAGTTACAGCTTTTTTTCGTATATTCCCACCTAAAAAGGTTATTCACCACGTGGCGGTGAATAACCTTTTCATATTTCAGACGCACTTAAAAAGAACTTGCCCCTTTCTTAAAATAATTTTATCAATCAAATAGTTTAGTGTTTCTATGTTAGTAGAAAACTCTATGCAACTTGCATATTTATACTTTTGAGTATATCTTTTCCACAATCTCTGTAAAGTTGAATCTTGACTAATAGAAAGTATTATCTCTTTAGAATCTCGTAGCAGAGAGTTAGTTTCTCTTTTTGTGCATGTCTTAATAAACGCTAAAGACAAATCATCATAATCTATGGACTCTTTGTAAGATCCAAAAAGAGTTGTCACATCGTAAAAATCACGCATCCTTGTATTCAAAACTCCTCTTGAAAGGATTGTTTGTATTTTTTCCGCAAGCAGTGTTTCTAAATTATAAGACCATAACTGTATTGTTCTTTCTTCTAACAACAATGGATATTCATATTTTATTTCATTTGGCGTGATTACATCCCCTGTAGATATATCTATTTTAATCGGAACCACAAGTTCTTCAAGTTTTGCATCTATATGAACTCTTAACCCCGGATATTCCATATTATCCATAACATCTAACACGTCTTTCAAAACAAATTCAATATGATCATCAAGAACTATATCTTTAATCTCGCTGATAATTTTCGTTGTTTCTTCCTTTGTTAAATCAAAATTACGTATTGTTGTATCAATATCCATTGTCGAACGCATAGCAATACCAATCATAGAAGTCACCAATATTCCGCCTTTGATTATAAAATCATCTTTATACCTTGAATATCTTATTCGTTCTAGAAAACGTTCCATCATATATATTCTCAACAAAGCAATTGGATCTGTACCATTTTTCTTAGCTAAATTCTTAATCTTTCCTTTTATTTGTGCAGGAGTCAAATACATTACAACAATATCTCCATATATTGTTTAATTATTTTTTCCAGTCTAAATGTCTTCGCATAAAACATTAAACGGTTTAGATCCTTATCTTTTCTTTTTACATAGGATTTTAATGCTGCATTAAAATCCTGTATTTCAAAATTACTTCTATTTCTTACCAAATCACAAACTGTTCTTTCTAAATCATACATTGGAATCTCATGCCCAAATTGGTTTATAACAGTTTTTTTACCCAAATCCAATAGTTCTCTCTTTACAGTATACACTTTATACCCAGCGCGAGTTAAGGTAGTTGGATTATAGCCAGAATACATTGTAATATTATGAATCATAGGTTCTCGATCCACTAAACCATAATAATACAAAGCATCATCGTGAGATACCACTCCTTTTGGACAACGTAACGATAATACATAGGCTTCATCTTCTAATGTTTCTTTTGAGATATAAATACCTGGTCCTACCTTTTCCATATTATTTCTCTTAATGAAATTATAAATAGACTGTCTAGACAAATTCACTTCTTTTAAACTTTTTAAATTCAAAACACCATTATTCATATAACTAAGTATTTCATCCATGATATCACCTCATGTTTACATTCTTGCTAATATTATATATTATATTAGCGTTTTTGTAAATCGAGTTCCTCACAGATTGCTCCTCCTATAAGAATCATACTCAATTATTTTGAAAATTTCTTAGATTCATCTACAAAAATGCGCTTTTATAACACGTAATGTATTCTATCTTTATCAAAACGATCCTGTTGAGGACGCACTGATTCAGGATATCCACATGGAATAATTGCGAAAGCTTCTAAGTCTTCAGGTATATTTAATACTTCACGTACTGCATCCATTCTCTCTTTTAATGGTGCAATACCTAACCATACAGCACCAAGTCCAAGTGAATCCGCTTCTAATAGAAGGTTTTCTACTGATGCACTCATATCAATATGGGCATATTCAGGCATTCTACAGTTAATACGATAACATACAACAAAAGTAAGAGGTGCAGATGCACAGCATGATGCATAAGGGCTTGTTTTTGATAGTTTTTCTATTGTTTCTTTATTTTTAACTACATAGAATTCCCAAGGCTGTTGGTTTCCTGCAGATGGTGCAGCCATAGCACCTTTCAACATCATTTCTATTTTTTTATCTTCTACCTTCTTATCTAGATATTTTCTAACACTTGTTCTATGAAATAATTATTTCATTCTTATTCTCCTTATCCCTAAGTAATTTATATGTTGTCTAATAGTTATTAAGATTATCTCCCAAGTTCTATCTCTTTTCTCCCAAATCGATACCATTTTTGGGAGATAAATAATTATATTGGGAGAAAAAAAAATGCAACGTTAGATTTCTAACATTGCATTTTTATTTACATTAATATTTTGGTGTTAGTCCTACATACATATCTTTGTAGTGTTTTGCACTCTGTTCCCAAGAGACATCTTTGTTCATATTACGAACTACCATATCATCCCAGTATGGTCTACTTTCGAAGTAAAGTGTCTTAGCACGATTGATTGCATCATATAAAAGACCACTTTCATATCTATCGAATGTAAATCCATTACCAGTGTTATCAAATAAGTTATAAGGCTGTACTGTATCTTTTAATCCACCAGTTTCTCTTACGATTGGTACTGAACCATATCTCATACTAATTAACTGAGTTAATCCACATGGTTCAAATCTAGATGGGACTAATAATGCATCACATCCAGCATAGATGTTATGTGCTACATTTTCATTGTAGGCAATATAAGCACAGAAGTTACCCTTATACTGGTTTTCATAATAACGGAATGCATCTTCATATTCAGCATCACCTGTACCTAATACAACAACCTGTGTATGTTCATCCATAATATGTGGAATTACATTATTTACAAGATCTAGACCCTTCTGGTTTGTCAAACGTGAAATCAAACCAATGACAATCTTATGATCATCTACTTCTAATCCTAATGATTCCTGTAAAGCTTTCTTATTTGCTTTCTTGTTTTCAATAACGTTCTGACTGTCATATGGCGCAGCTAATAGTTTATCAGTTGCTGGATTCCAGATATCTGTATCAATACCATTTACGATACCTACAAGCTTGTTATGATGATATCTTAAGTGTTCTTCAAGACCTTCACCATATTCTTCAGTCTGGATTTCACCAGCATATGTATTACTTACTGTAGTTACAACATTACTATAAGTAATGCCACCCTTTAACATATTCGCATCCAACCAATTCTGTGTGAGGCAGTCTTTATTAAATACATAATCAGGAAGTCCTGACCAGTACTGAATTGTCTTTCTATCATAGATTCCCTGGAATCTTAAGTTATGAATAGTAAGTACACAGCTTGCACGTCCTACATTGCTGTCTTTAAAGCATGTTCTTAAATAGAGTGGAACTAAAGCAGCCTGCCAGTCATGACAATGTACAACATCCGGTGTCCAATCTAAATAATTAAGTGCTGCAAGAGCCGCTTTTCCAAAATAACAGAATTTAGGAATATCATCGATTAGATTAGTATATGGATTACCCCAAGAGAAGAATTCATCGTTATCAATGAAATCATAAACAACGCCATCTTCCTGGTATTCCATAATACCTACATAATACTGTTTACCATCTGCACATAAGTCCATAGAGAATGAGCCTTTATATTCCATCTTTTCCTGGAACTTCTGAGGAATACATTTATATCTAGGAATAATAACCTTAACATCACAATTCAACTTAGCAAGACTCTTAGGAAGAGCAGACATAACATCTCCTAATCCACCTGTCTTTACAAATGGATAACATTCAGAACCAATGAATGCTACACTTCTACGTGGACCTAAATCAACTGGTGCTGGAGCAGGAGTTTCCTGAACAACTACTTCAGGTTCTACTTCAACCTTCTTTTCAACTTCAGGAGCTACTGTTTCTTCTACTTTAGGTTCTTCCTTTTTAACTGTTTCTTTCTTAGTAGCTGTAGCCTTCTTAGTTGTCTTCTTTGCAGTTGCTTTCTTAGTTGTCTTTTTAGGTGCTTCTTCTTTTACAGTTTCTGTCTTAGCTGCAGCTTTTTTAGCTGTAGTCTTCTTAGTTGTTGCTTTTTTTGTTGCAGTCTTTTTAGCTGTTTCCTTTTTAGGTTCAGCTTCCTTTACTGTTTCCACCTTAGCAGCTGCTTCCTTTACTGGAGCTTCTTCTTTAACTGCTTCTGTTTTTGTAGTTGCAGTTTTCTTAGCAGTTGTCTTTTTAGGAGTAGCTTTCTTAGCTGTAGTTTTCTTAGCAGTTTCCTTTACGGGAGCTTCTTCTTTAACCGCTTCTGTCTTTGCAGCTGCTTTTTTAGCTGTTGTTTTCTTAGTAGTTGTAGTCTTCTTAGCTGTCTCTTTTTTAGGTTCAGCTTCTGCTACTGTTTCTACCTTAGTAGCTGTTTCCTTTACAGGAGTTTCTTTTTTAGTTGCAGTCTTAGTGGCTGTAGCTTTCTTAACTGTTTCCTTTACAGGAGCAGCTTCTTTTGTTGTATCCTTAGCAGCTGTTGTTACTGTTTCTTTCTTAACAGCAGCTGCTTTTGTAGTTGTTTTCTTTGTAGTTTTCTTTCTCATATTTTCTTCTCCGATCTCTTAGATTAAATCAAACCATAAAACCTTAACTTTCTCATTTTCTCTTGCAACATCCCCTACTATTACAATTAAACTTTAATTTCACTTAAAGTTAGTAATATATTCAAAATATTTCTTTATTTATTGTACCATAATCTGTAAAAGTTGTTTATACAAAAGAGACTTATTCCAAAAAATGGATTTATGCATATTCCTCCAAATACTTATTATATGTATTCTTATCAATACAAACATATACCTTATCCCAGAAAACATCATAATCATTATTAATAGCTAATCTCTCATAGCATTTCTCTGCATTCTCTTCTGATATCATTATCACAACCACGAAGTACTTCTGCTTCTTCTATAAGTCCTATCTCATCAAATACTTTCACAGCATCAGCATATGATTTTAGATCTAGTCCATCCATACTTAGTTCCGTATCATAATCAATGATAGTAATAATATTCTTAATCCACGAAGGATGCTTTTCTAATTCACCTCTTACCTCTGGATATTCATATATATCAGCCATAGCCTGTACAAAGTCTTCACCATTTGTGATTTCTAATATTGCATGATCTATAAAGTTCACTTCTTCAGTCACCTCTCTTGCAATATATTTTACAATTATTCTATAAAACAATATAAAAAATGAATCACAAAGATCATTTCAAAACATTCCATGTATTTAAACGGGGATTTGCGTATGTTTAGCACTTATATGAACGGGGATTTGCGTATTTTCATCTTATATTCACGACAAGTTAAATTATGAATAGGTAAGATAGGAATCAAAAAATGCTACACAATCTCATATGTAGCACTTTTAATATTACAAATTATTTATGTATTTATGAATTGTTGATTTTACAGCATCTTTTCCAACAATCATTTCACCACCATCCTTATAAAAATCTGCAAAGAATAAACGTTCATTAAATAAAATTGGTTTTAATACTTTTATTTTTTGAATACTCCATCAAACAGATTGATTATCCAATGCATAAGATATAATATAAGTGCAATAGAAAGAGAAGGAGTTGATATTTATGGCTAACACAACTAATTTTAGCGTCCGTATGGATAGCGATATCAAGAAACAGTGCGAAGCGGTGTATGGTGAATTAGGAATCAATCTTACTACTGCCATCAATGTATTTCTTCGTCAGTCACTTCGTGTTGGCGGTTTCCCTTTTGATGTTCGCTTAAAGCAACCAAACAAAGAAACAATAGAAGCAATGCTAGAAGCAGAACGTATCGCACGTGATCCATCTGTAAAACGCTACTCTGATGTAGAGGAAGCATTAAAGGCATTGAAAGAATGAGAAAAAAGCTAGATATTATTTGGACAAGTCAATTCAAAAAAGACTACAAGCTAGCAATGAAACGCCATCTTGATATCGACCTTCTTGACGATATCATTCGCAAACTTGCAAATAATGAACAACTTCCAGAGAAAAATAAAGATCACGCTTTAGCTGGAAACTGGGCTGGGCATCGTGAGTGCCACATTCTGCCAGATTGGCTATTGGTTTATCGTATTGAGAATAATTTACTCGTCTTGACATTATCCCGAACAGAAACACACAGTGATTTATTTGGAAAATAACAGCACCTGGTACAATTACCAGGTGCTGTTCTCATTTAAAGAAAACGAACTTCAAACAAGCTTTCAACATTATTCACTCGGGTTCCAGATAAAATTTGAACTTACAATTTTCAACTTAAGAGACCTATACACCATGAGTCTCTATGGACTTTAGTACCCTCTCGTGTCTGTAACGATTAACAAAAAACGTTTTATTTATTGTTATATAGATACAAATGATGAATGCAGGTATAATGAGATTATATGGAAAGTGTGGTGTATTACATATGAATGAAGTAAGCAATGAATTTCTAGATAGAGTTTCTTCATTAATCGAAGAAGCTAAAAAAATGTTAAGACTGCTGTAAATATTGCTATGGTCTATACATATTTTGAGATTGGACGAATGATTATTGAAGAAGAACAAAATGGCGATAATCGAGCTGAATACGGTAAATATATAATTAAAAACTTATCATCCTTTTTGACTTAGCATTATGGTAAGGAATATTCCGTTGACAACCTAAAACTAATAAGAAGGTTTTATACAATCTATAAAACTGACTCAATTGGGGAAACAGTGTTTCCCCAATTCAAAAACTACCCTGCCACTGTTACAGGACGTAAATTTTACCTAAGCTGGTCGCATTATTTAAAACTAATGAGAATCACTAATATCGAGGAAAGACATTTCTACGAAATCGAATCCGTTAAAAATGATTGGAGTCTATCAGAATTAAAAAGACAATATGATTCTTCATTATATGAACGTTTAGCGTTAAGTAAAAACAAAGATGAAGTAATGTTGTTATCACAAAAGGGACAAATAATAGAAAAACCAGCAGATGCAATTAAAGATCCATATGTATTAGAATTTTTACAATTACCAGAATTACCTGTATATTCTGAAAGTGAGTTAGAGAATAAGATTATTGATCATTTACAGCAATTTTTACTTGAACTTGGAAAAGGTTATACATTTGTAGGCAGACAAGTTAGACTAACATTTGATGAGGAACATTTCAAAGTTGATTTAGTATTCTTCAATAGAATACTAAAATGTTTTGTATTAATTGATTTAAAAATCGGAGAATTGAAACACCAAGATATTGGACAAATGCAGATGTATGTGAATTACTATGACCGTAAAGTAAAACTTGAAGATGAAAATAATACAATTGGAATTATTCTATGTAAAGACAAAAAACAATCCATTGTAGAAATGACTTTACCTGAAAATAATAATCAAATCTTTGCGAGTAAATTCCAAACAGTATTACCAAGTAAAGAAGAATTACAAAATATTTTAAATGAAGAATAGAATCATAAATCGGATTTGGCAGATGTAAAAGGATTTTGACACGCATAATAAGTGATGTCAAAGCTATTTGATAGACAATAGTGGGTGTTATTCCTACAATAGAAGTGCAAGGAGGTATAGTGGCATGGAATATGATATTGGAAGCAAAATCAAGGCAGCACGAATTGGAAAAAAGCTGACGCAAGAACAGGTTGCCGAATTGTTGGGTGTAAGTCGTCAGACCATCTCAAATTGGGAAAACGAAAAATCCTATCCAGATATTATCAGTGTTATTAAAATGAGCGAATGCTACGATGTCTCTCTTGACTATTTATTGAAGGGAGAAGAAAAAATGAAAAACTATTATGATTATCTTGAAGAAAGTACGAATGTTGTTAAAAGCAATGCCAACAGAAACAAGATTGTTACGATTCTCTCTTATCTTTTGATTTGGGCATCTGCAATGATTGTGTTCTGGTTTTTTACAAGTGGAAATGACGCTATGGGTTACGGCTTGATGTTCCTTTGGTTTATTCTTCCTGTAACTACATTTATTATGTCCGTTGTTATTGGTAAAAATAACTTTTGGGGAAAAGGAAAATGGGCATTCACTCTTTTCTTTGGCGTAATGTATATGCTTGCTGAATATGGCACATTCAAAATAGCAAACAACATAACTTTTAACAAACTGAATTCCCCTGACTTGGGAATGATTGTAGCTGGCGCAATAATCTCTGCAATCGGTATGTTGGCAGGTTCACTGTGGAATAAGAAACGCCACAATCAAACAAATAAATAACAAGAAAAATACTAATTTACCCATAAGAATTACCTGAAACAAAAAAAGATTTGAAGGATGACCATACATCAATCAAATCTCTTTTATCATTTACAGGCTAAAAGCCTGTTAATATTTTAAAATGGCGTCCCAGATAAGATTTGAACTTACGACCTTTCGCTTAGGAGGCGAATGCTCTATCCAGCTGAGCTACTGAGACACTTACAAAGGAGCTTATGCCCCCTTTTTATAATTCGCGATGTACTTTGACACCATTCTCTTTCACAATCATACCAGGAACACCTACTACTGTACAGTTAGGTGGTACATCTTTCAATACAACTGAATTCGCACCTACAATACTGTTATCTCCAATAGTAATATCCCCAATGATTTTTGCACCAGCAGAAATCATTACATTATTGTGTAAGGTTGGATGTCTTTTACATGTATGTTCTCCTGTACCTACCCCTCCAAGAGTCACACCTTGATATAATAAACAATCATCACCAATAATGGTTGTTTCCCCAATTACAACTCCCATACCATGGTCAATAAATAATCGTTTACCAATCGTTGCACCTGGATGTATTTCAATCCCTGTAAAAAAGCGTGCTACTTGTGACAGGAAACGTGCAATTAATTTCATATGACATTTTGTCCATAAGAAATGATTGATGCGATAAAAAAAGATAGCATGTACACCTGGATAATTCAATATGACATTGAACCAGTTACGTGATGCTGGATCATTCTCTAATACTGCACCAACAATAGTTTTCGCCATTCTCCCCACTCCTTTTTCCCTATTATAAGGATTTATCATTTGATGGTCAAACAATGTAATAATAAATCCTAGTTATCTTAGGGATTAGATACTGTCATTGACAAAATATAATATACTTTTTATTATCTCTCTAAACAGGGAGGCTATTATGTTTCATATTGCGATTGTAGATGATGATCAATCGATTCATCAAAAGTTAGAAGAAATGATTACTTCTATATTATTCAAATACCCTATTTCTTTTAAAGTATCTCACTTCTTTTCTGGTAATGAGTTTCTCAACTCATTTCTAATACTCTTTACTTAATAAGAAATCCACTATATTCATTGTTTTTATTCCTTCATAGTTACCACCCGCAAAATCATCTGCCATCACAACATACTTAGGATAATTATCTCTGATTTCTAGAAGTTGTTCATATTCCCTTTTCTGTATTTTTTCAGATTTGATTTCTTGTGTCACCTGAACATAGATTTTTTCATTTTGTTTTGTTGCAACAAAATCAATTTCTTTATCTTTTGTCTTGCCTATGTAAACATTGTAGCCTCTTCTTTTAAGTTCTAAATATACTATGTTTTCTAGAGATGAAGCAACACTATCTACAGTATAGCCCAATTCAGAATAACGCAAAGAAACATCTGCAAGATAGAATTTCTCCTGTGTTTTTAATATATTTTTTCCTTGAAGATCATAGCGAGAACACTTATGAAGAATATAGGCTTTCTGTAACTTTTCTAAATAACTATAAACTGTTTCATTATCAATTTTTCTCTGTTCTGATTTGAAATAATTAGAAATTGATTTTGCAGAAAATGTATTTCCAATATTATTAAACGTATATTTTACAACTCTTTCTAGCTGGTCTATCTTCTTGACTTGGTTTCTACGTACAATATCAGAAAAAATAGTAGAATTATAGATGTCCTTCACAATCGTGTAAACTTCATCCTGAGAATAATCCTGTAAATGAGTTGCAGGGAATCCACCAAATCGTACGTATTGGCTAAATTCCTGTTTCAACTCCTTAAGAGTCGTATAGCTTTTCTTGAACATAAGATATTCTTCAAATGACAAAGTATAAATATGAAAAGTAATATATCTGCCTGTTAGATATGTAGATATCTCTGAAGACATCATTCTTGAATTTGAACCTGTAATATAGATATCTACATCAAAGTCTGAAGCAAGAGTATTCACTACTTTCTCCCATCCTTCAATTTCTTGTATCTCGTCTAAGAATAAGTATGTCTTTTTTGATTGTAGTATTTTCGATTTTAATTCTAGATACAATTCTTTTGTATTCATATCTTCATATTCCATAGAATCAAAGCGATAATTAAGAATCTGTTCATCGTCCACATTCTTTTCTTTTTTGATTTTTTTAATAATCATCTTCAGAATTATTGATTTACCGCAGCGTCGAACTCTAGTCAGTATTTTCACAAATGGAGTATCTACAAAAGGCATGATTTTGTCTAAATATAGTGGTCTTTCTATCATACAATCACCTCTTCCATATATATGGAATCGCAAAACTACCATTTCAACAATAGTTTTGCGGTTTTAAACCGCAAAACTTTCAATCATAATAAACTATTGCGATTAAAAAGGTGTCATTTTACTGACACCTTTAGCCTTTATTAGGAAACTTTGAATATACGAATTGACGTAGACGTGGATGTTCTCTCTTATAAATGAGCTGATAGAGCACATATGCAATTATACTTGCTGCTACAGCATCCATAAATGAATGCTGTTTGATGAACATTGTAGATAATGTAATAAGTACTGCTGAGATAATCGCAAATATATGCATTGGTTTATTATCTTTGAATTTCTTTGATTTAATAAGTGCTATCGCACATCCTATTGAATTAAATACATGAATACTTGGAAATACATTGGTTGGTTTATCTGCCCCATATATAAATCTTAACCAGAACTGTTCAAAGGCATTCCCTGTAAGTACTTCTGGACGATGACAGAATGTTGTTGGGAAGATTGTGAATATGATGAGTGAAATAGTCATACCACAGGCTAGAAATGAAAAGCCACGATAGAATTCATCTGCATCATAAAAAAACAAGAATAACAAAGTTCCTGCAACAAATAAAAACCAATAGATATAAGGAATAATAAATGCTGGTACAAATGGTATGATACGGTCTAATCCTACATACATATCAAAGAAATGACTAATATCTCTTTGTTGTAAGCCAAAGTACCAAGGCATATAAAATACAAAATAGACAAGAACCCATGCATGTTCATGAGTCTTTATGAATTTCTTAATCATTTAATCACCCAAATTTTATTCTATCGATTCAGTAGGTAATAGTCAACATAAAAAAACAGTGATAGAATCACTGTTAATTGAAACCAAATAGTTTCTGTGCAAGTTTATATCCACCAACGATTAGTTTACGTCCTAGTGGATCATTTAATTGCATAGCAAGACCTAATGCAGTCTTCTTTACTTCCTTATAAACGGCAGGCTTTGTATCCTTCATATAAGCCCATAAATCATTACGTTTCTGCAGGTTTTCTTCTGTACCACTCTTTACGCAGAGTACTGTAGTTACTGTAGTAATCATAGATAGATACTTAATTAAGTATTTTCTCATCTTACGTGATTTAAGCTTATCAATATCAATCGCATCAATCATACGCTTATTCACTCTGATTTGCTGATCAATACGTCCAATCATCACTGTTTCATTCACTGACTGATCATCACGACCAATGAAATAGTGATATAAATCAACATTTAGATAATACATAGTTTGAACAAATGGAATAGGTTCATACACAAATAAGTTATCTACATAGAATGTATGTTTAGGAAGTACAAGACCACTTGCACGTAATACTTCTGTACGATAGATAATTGAATGCATTAATAGGTTCTGTGATGGATAGAAATATTTCACATCATACCATCTAAAAATCTTATTTTCAGGTAATGCATTTGTATAGCGAATAGGCTTCTGTGTATTCTTTGATGGTTTATCATAGACATAGTTACAGATCATCATATCGACATCATTACCAAGTTTCTTTAATGTCTGAATCACTTTAACTAAAGATGCTTCATCAAACCAGTCATCACTGTCTAATACTTTAAAGAAGCGTCCGGTTGCATTCTTTAAACCAGTATTCACTGCTTCACCATGTCCACCATTTTCCTGATGTATACATCTGATTGTTGCAGGATATTCTTCCTCTAATAAATCTCCTATCTCTCCTGTCTTATCCTTAGAACCATCATCAATGATTAAGATTTCAATATCATTTTCACATATTAATAATGGTTCAATAGCATGTCTCATATAATCTTGTGAATTATAACAAGGCACTGCAACTGTAAGAGTTTTCATATATTTACCTCCATATAGATTTATTTTACCATAAATCACCTTAATAAGGCTATAATTTATCAACTATCGCTTGTGTTTACATCTAAAATTAATGTAATATATACTGTATACGTAAGGAGTTGAGGTTAAAAAAATGAATAGAGACGTAACATATAAGGATAGTTTACTATTTCATATTAGTACAATGAAAATCCTTTGTCCTGTATTTGGTATTATCATGTTAGTTCTTGGCTTTATAGAAGCAAAAGACGGTTATTATGTGATTACAGGGCTTGGTGTCATCGGGCTTCTACTTATGATTTATATCACTTTAAAGGTGAACAAGAAGAAGACTTTCTCTTATATGATGACTGAAGATGATATTACTTTTAAAGAAGGTAATAACGAAAAGAAGTATGCTTATGAAGACATTACTAAACTAGTAGATGATGGTAAGACACTTACTATTTATTCTAAAGAAGGTGTGATTGCACAGCTTTCTTCATTAGAATTTGAAGTGGCTGATTTAGCTGAATTAGTTGAAGAATGTACTGATCATAAGATCCCTTATGAAGATATTGAAGGTACAAAGGAAGCACCTAGTCATATGCCTTCTGTATCAGTTACTAAACCAGTAATGCTTGTATTAACACTTATCCAGTTAGTGTCATTAGTGGCTGGTATGATTGGTGCACTTGATTCTCTTGTTGTGGGTGGATTAATTTCTATCGTTATCCCTGTGCTTGCAGGTATTTACTATTTAGGTCTAACTGCCGAAGGAAATCAGCCAGCAATCAAAGAATTGTATGGATTGTTCTTCGGTAACTTTATTATCCCTACTATTACAGGATGGTTAATTCTATTTACTAAATATGCAATGGAAAATACAAGACCTGTTATTTATGCAACAATTATTGTATTCTTAATTATCTTTGTATTCTATCGCTGGATTGGTGAAAAAGCTGGATTACCTAGAGATGCATTATTTACATGCTTCCTAGTTATCTTTATTCCACTTGCATTATGCTGGATCAATGATCCTCTTGCAAAGGTAACTAATACAGAAGAATGTGTTATTACTAAGACAGAACATTATACAACTAAGTTCTCACAGGTATATCATTTCAATGTAAAAACAGGTAAAAAGAAATTTACTTATCGTGCTACTGCCAAAGAATTTAAAGAGTATAAAAAAGGCGATACAATCACAATCGTTACTAAAACTGGACCTTTCGCAGTCAGTTATAAAGAAATCAAGAAATAGGCATTTGCCTATTTCTTTTTTTATGCAAAAAAAATAGAGTTCCATCATGGGAACTCTATTTTAATCTTTGTGAATAAATGAATTGATGCAATCCACTAGTTCATCAAATTCCACAATAATCTTGTCTAAATATTCCTTTCCGGCTGGTTCTAGGTGATAATACACTCTAGCTTTATTGTGGTAAATGATTGTATTGCTTGAAATATAGCCATTTTCAATAAGTTTGTAGATAATAGGATACATAGTACCATTCTTCGGTTCAATACGACCCTTAGATTTTTCTGCAATCTCTTTAGTTAGTTCATACGCATATTGATCTTTTTCTTTCAATAAGCTTAAAATCATTAAATCAAGTTTAAATAAATAGTTTGAAGTCTTTGCCATAATTAATCACCTATAATAAGATTATCAAATATTAGAAGCGTTTTCAATACATTTTTTAAATAAAATGACGTATTTGTGCACCAAACTGTACTTTTATCCTGTTTACAATAAAAAAAAGCGTCATTTTTTTAAAATAGTGTGTAAGAAAAAGAACTCTATGCCTTAAGAGTTCTTTTTCTTACCATATCAATATACTGGTCTTCATGTAGGATTCTAATATCCTGACCTTGTCTTGATAGTGTCATGGCTTTTTTTATCTTCTTATTGCCTTTTTGATATCTTGTCTGCTTGTAGTCCTTTTTCCCAATAACGAGATATCTTGTCTGTGTTGTGACATGGAATGATGGTGTCATACCATCCTGTTCTACAAATGCTTCTATTTCTTGTTTTGTATGAGCAAGTTTTCCAGTGAAAGCAACTGTTTCTTTCTGTATTCCCATCCTTACTTCCTGTACCTTATCACTTGATACAAGAGGTTCAATAAAAGAACTTGTCATACGTCCTAAAGGGACATTTTCCTTCTCGTGGAGCTCTTTAAGACTTGTATAGTGATGTTCATCCATCATCTTCTTTAAAAGTTCTGCACAGGCTAAAGAATCAGCCAATGCATTATGGGCATTCTCTAATTCCACTGAATAATAATCACATAGAGAACCTAAGCCATACTTTTGTAATTCAGGATGAAACAGCTTTGCGAGTACTAATGTACATGATAAGAAACAAGTAGGCTTTCTTATACGAAACCTTCTAAATACTGCCAATAGATGATTTAGATCTGATTGGATATCATGAGATATCACAATACTGTTTTCAAAATATTGACTAATCTTTGGCCAGATTTCTGGAAAAGTGGGTTGTTTCTTTAAATCCTGTGGTCTGATCTTATGAACCTTATAACGATAGGGATCAAAAGTCAATTTAGGAGGTCTAATAAGGGAATAGAATGTTTCCTTTACTTTCATATCCTCCAATACCACTATTCCAATAGAACAGATACTAACAGGATCATTATTTAATTCTTCAATATCAAAGATTGTTATTTTTTCACTCATTCAATTCCCACTGCTTTCTTTGCTAACTGATCTGCTTGTTCATTATAGAAGTCTCCTGTATGAGCTTCTACCTTCATAAAGACAATAGGCAATTGTTTACGGTATTTAGCCATTTTATCAGCATAATACTGTGTTAACTTCTTATTGGCTTTCCATTCTCCAATAGCCCACTTTTCAATACCCATATAATCATAATAAATCACAATACCATCATATTCAGGATGTTCTACTGCATACTTTACAGCTGCAAGTGCCCCAAATATTTCTCCTGCGACATTACGACTAGATATACATTCTTCATTATCTCCATGTCCATAAAGACGTTTAATGACCTGCTGTCCATCAATTAATACAGCACCATAACCATATACTTTCTTTTTCGCATTAAAAGAACCATCTACATAAGCAATTAACCCATGTTCCATTTGAGGTATTTCTTTTTTATCAGAAATAAACTCTTCTGCTTCCTTGCGTGATGTAAAGGACTTATAAGAAGCATTCTTAAAGCCATGAATCTGCTTCTGACATTCTGCCCAAGAGTTATAAATACCTGGTACTCTTCCGTTTTTTACGGCATAATATTTCATTTTTATCACCTACCCCATAATAATGAAAACAATAGGCGTTGTCTAGTTAATTATGCAAGTTCACAAAAACTATTTACTATGTTAAAATGAAAGAAATAAACAAAGCGAGGTTATTTTATGTTGATTGAAAAGAGATTTTTAAAATATGTGAGTTTTGATACACAATCCGATGAATTCTCTACAACATCTCCTTCTACAGAAAAACAATTTGATTTAGCTGATTTCTTAAGTGAAGAAATGCAGATTTTAGGTGTAGATGAAGTAGAAAGAACAGATCAGGGAATTGTATACGGAAAGATTTATAGTAATTCTGATGAGCCTATGAAGGCAATTGGATTTATTGCCCATATGGATACTTCTCCAGATGCAAGTGGACATGATATTCATCCACGTATTATCCGTTCATATCCAGGAGGACGTATTATTCTTAATGAAGAAAAGAAGATGTATTTAGATCCAGAAACAAATCCTGAATTAAAAGGTCTTGTGGGTGATGATTTAATTACAACTGATGGAACTACACTTCTTGGTGCAGATGACAAAGCAGGTGTAGCTATTATTATGAGTATGGTAGAATATATCTGCCAGAATAGAGATTTTAAGCATGGTGATATCTGTATTGCGTTTACTCCTGATGAAGAAGTAGGTAGAGGTACTGAAAACTTTGATGTCAAGAGATTTGGTGCTGATTATGCCTATACAGTAGATGGTGGTAGAATTGATGAATTCAGTTTTGAAAACTTCAATGCCTATAAGGCTGATGTCACTATTACTGGTAAGAGTTATCATCCAGGTGATTCTAAAGGTAAGATGGTGAATGCTCTTACTTTAGGTCGTCAGTTTGATACAATGCTTGGTGATAATAAGCGTCCTGAAGCAACAGAACATAAAGAAGGCTTCTATCATCTTCATCATATGGAAGGTGATGTTTCTACAGCTAAGATGACTTATATTCTAAGAGATCATGACATGGATAATATGCATGATATGATTCATACAATGCAGTTAGCTGCTTCTTATTTAAATCAGGTCAATCATGGTCATTATATTGATATTGACTTTACTTTACAGTATAAGAATATGATTGAAGTTATCAATAAGACACCTGATATTGTATATAAGGTAAAACAGGCCATGATTAATATAGGACTTGAGCCTATTGCATCTCCTATTAGAGGTGGCACTGATGGGGCTAATTTAAGCTTTATGGGACTTCCTTGTCCTAACTTAGGTACTGGTGGATATAACTACCATGGTCCTTATGAATTCTGTAGTATTAATTCTATGAAAAAGGGTGTTAAGTTACTTCTTGAATTGATTAAGGAGGCATAATATATGAAGTGTTTGTTTATTATTAATCCTTCTAGTGGTACACATGCATTCCAGAAATCTATTGATCAGTTTATTGGTCAATTAATTCTTCATACTAATGTGAATACGATTGATACTTACTTTACTAGAGGAAAGAATGATGGATTAGAACGTGCTGCAAGACTGACTAAAAACGAATATGACTTTATTGTGGCAGTAGGTGGGGATGGTACTATTAATGAAATCATAACAGGACTTATTAAGAGTGAATCTAAGATTCCTCTTGCAATCTTAGCAGCAGGTACTGTCAATGACTTTGCGACTTACCTTAATCTTCCTAATACACCAGAAGCATTCCGTGATATGATTGCTCGTTTTAAAACAAAGAAGATTGATGCAGGTTATGTAGATAATCATTGTTTTGCGAATGTATTAAGCGGTGGTATGTTTAGTGATATTGGATTTCTTGTCACTAAAGAGGAAAAGAAAAAGTTTGGTCCTCTTGCCTACTATATCAATGGATTGAAGATGTTACCTGAACAGTTAGGCTTATCACTTCATCTTAAAATAAAAGCAGATGAAATAGAGTTTGAAGAAGATGCTGCCTTATTCATGATTACGAATAGTTCTCATGTAGGAGGATTTCCAGGAGTGACTCCATATGCTTCTACAAGTGATGGTAAGTTAGATCTTATTATTATTAAAAAAGGGAATGTAGCTGAACTACTTAATGTCTTTATGGATTATAAGCGTAATCTTCATCCTCAAAATCCAATGATTCGTTATGTCCAGGCAAAAGATATCACAATCAGTTGTGATGAAGATATTGTCTATGATATTGATGGTGAAAAGGGACAGAGTTTCCCTGTTCATATTGAATGTTTAAGACATGCAGTTTCGCTTATTATTCCAGACCAGGATGAAAAGTAAACACAAAGAGGAAAATCGATTGATTTTCCTCCTTTTTAGTTCATGATGTTAAGTTATTTATTTCTTTGTAAAGAACTTGATACTTCTATAGATATAGTAAGCAAGGGCAGCACCTGCCATATAATAGAAGAAATCAGTAACATCAAAATAGCCTCTTAATGAAAGTAATTTAGCTACTTCGAAAATAAAGCTAGCACCTAGAATAAATGTGATTAACTGTCCTAACGTACAATCCTTCTTGATCACATAATATAGTGCGATTGGCATCACTAAGAATATCTTCACAATAATATTCATTTGTAACGCCTGATAATTTGAATTAGGATCATAGTAGAATGGAACAAGATTAGTCGCATTGGCTATTCTAGAGAAGTAAGGTGTACTATTACTTAGAATAGGTCTTTTCTCTATTATAAATGCGATAAATACAAGTAAGTAGAATACGATAATGCATGATTTAAACGATAGGGTCTTTTTCATAATTTCCTCCTGTTAATATAATCATGAACTATATGACTATCTTTACTACTTATTACTACAACTTTATTATACACTATGAAAAATAGGAAAACCAAGAAATTTAATAAATGAATTTTCATTTTTAAGTTTAATCAGAATATTTGCAAATCTCGCTACAATATAAATATAATTCTCATATTGAATATTGCATTTATGCGATAATTTCAATTCATCTGAACTCATATCCAAATCTCAAAGAGGAAAATCATTTGATTTTCCTCTTTTTATTCAAAGTTCATGATGTAATATTGTTATTTCTTAATAAAGAACTTGATACCTCTATAGATATAGTAAGCAAGGGCTGCACCTGCCATATAATAGAAGAAATCAGTGATATCAAAATAGCCTCTTAATGAAAGTAATTTAGCTACTTCGAAAATAAAGCTTGCACCTAGAATAAATGTGATTAACTGTCCTAATGTACAATCCTTCTTGATCACATAATATAGTGCGATTGGCATCACTAAGAATATCTTCACAATAATATTCATTTGTAACGCCTGATAATTTGAATTAGGATCATAGTAGAATGGAACAAGATTAGTCGCATTGGCTATTCTAGAGAAGTAAGGTGTACTATTACTTAGAATAGGTCTTTTCTCTATTATAAATGCGATAAATACAAGTAAGTAGAATACGATAATGCATGTTTTAAATGATAGGGTCTTTTTCATAATCTCCTCCTGTTAATATCATCATGAACTTTTTACTTTATAGACTCTTGCAATACATGTTGCGTATGTGAACTTCTGGTACACTCTCCAGATCACCTCTTGCTTTATTTGATCTTTAACATCAAATTCTTTAGCATTAACAACATTTCTGCTTTCATCAAACACTGCTATACATATTTTCCCTTTTATAGGTACTTTCTTTGTTTTTCTTAATACACATCTTACTGTTTTCTTTTTTGTATCATATTTATAGTCAAAATCTATTGAATCTAGTCTATCCTTACCAGTTACACTTTTAGTATAAATATCTGCTCGATCCGCATGAATAATAGCTAGCTCAGCTAATCTCAATGATTTTACAACAGGTCTCTTTTTATTCTTAACATAGACATCATAGATATAATCTACAGTTCCATGTTCGTCAAAATGATGTGTATTACTATTTCTGACAAGGAATGTCTTATACCCTAGTCTGTCATAGTGAAGCCCTGTATCTTTATAATGTACTTGATGACTACATGCTGTCAACAAAATACATAACATAATCAATATCATTGATTTTTTCATAGTCACTCTCCTACTAATTATCTTTATACGCAAGTACTGTTACTTCCGCATAACAATATGGCTCTGTATAAACCCATTCAAACCTTTGTTTCTTTTTATTGCTTAGAAAATATGTTTTCGCATCTATAAAGTTTTCTCCTGAATCAAATAGTGCAAGTAACACTGTTCCTTTAATTTTCTGATTATCATTCTTTTCAAAATCATAAATAATCATTCTTCCTGCTTCTAAATCATCATTTGTATGATGGCAAAGATAATCACTATAGTTCATATAACGATTATGAGTGGTTGATTTCCTTGTTGTAATATAATCTCTATTACTTACAACCAATGCCATTTCCTCATCATGTAACTCTGATACTACTTTCTTATTATTCACATAGACATCTATTGCTTCATCTTTTGTATCATATAGCTTAACTTTAGTAACAAGACATAAATTATTCAATTCATTAAAATAAAGACCTGTACTATGATTCTTTTGTATCTCTTTTTGAGTAGAACATCCAGAAAGAATTATAGCCAAGCAAATTATAACTGTTAGCGTTTTCATATCTAAGTCCTTCCTTACCTCTATTATATAGGATGTTTTATATTTATTAAAGAGTAATCTTTATTTTATCAAAAAAGACTAGCGTATACTAGTCTTCGTCAATATAGTGGTGTGTCATAAAAAAGCAAGTACATGCAAGAAATATAGTATCTATGAGGAATATTTCATTTAGATCCTGTAATTGGTAATCAACACGTAAAACCCACATTGGAAATAGCTTAAATTGATTTAACTCAATATAAGTCTCAAATATGAAGTATATAAGTAAGAAAGCTACAAATACGATCATAATTCCAAACAGATATTTATTTTTAAAGTATCCATTCAAATGATATAAAGCCATTAATGTGACAAGATATGAGAATGGAAAAGAAAAAACAAGCTGGAACTGTAAATATGGATTAACTGATTTTAAAAGCATTGGTAGACATGCACAGAAAACATACAGAATAGGAAATATAAAGAATGATTTTAAATAATCTCTTTCTTTTATTGTCATATCTGTTTTCTTTGTAGATACTGTATATACCACAAAAGGTGTTACAAGAGATAAGATTGTAAGTATATCTTTTATCCAGCAATAAACATTTGAACCATAAAAATAAAAGGTCATCGATAAATGAGTGAAAAAACTATTTAAGAAATTACATATGAATAATGTAAGTAACCAAAAACATAATACCTTCTTTATTCCTTCAAATGGTTTTCCATCATTTAAAACATGTTTTGTATCACTTACACTTCTTTTAATCAGCTGAAGTATCTCATTTTCATTCATTGATTACACTTCCAACGCAGTTTCTTTTTCTTGTACCTTTTTACCATCTTCTACTAAATTATTTAATAACTGGACATAGTCCTCAAATTGTTTTCTTCCTTCATCGGTTAAATGATAAGTTGTTTGAGGTCTATTATTCACGAATTCTTTCTTTACTACCATAAATCCTTCTTGAATAAGCTTCTTAGTATGTGTTGTCATATTACCATCAGTACAACCAAGAATCTCTTTCATCTGTTTATAAGTAAGATCACTGATACTTAAGCTAGCAATCATTTGAATCCTAATATGTGATTCAAATACCTTTGATGTGTCATTCATAACGTTTTCCATTAGAGTTCCTCCCTCATCATTATTACAGCAATAAACAAAATCATCATTATTAAAGCGTTATTTATAAATAAACTCATTTGGGTATTTAAAACAATATCCAAGACAATAAATAACATATCTACAATCAACAGATAAATATATTTTTTATCATGAAAGTAGCTATATATAGAATAGATTGCCGCAAATGCAATCAAATAAGATAATGGAAGTTTTGAGTAGAGAGACTGCAAATTAAATACTGAAGCTATCTCTGTCAATAATATTAATAATGGATATATTGTGAAAGCTTTTAAAAAGCGTCTCTCCTTGACACTTATATCACTTTTTAAAACCATTACTAGATATACCAAAAAAGATAAAATTGAACATATCGCCTCAACAGGAATAAAAGAAATCCTATTTCTGATCATATTGAAAATCAAAAAAGATAGAATCCATACAAAAAGAATAACCCTTATTCCTTCACATGGTTTCGCATCATCTTTTTCAAATTGTTTGTTGATAGTGTCAAATTCGTTCTTTTTCATACAGTTATCATTTCCATATCTTACAATTATTATACAATTTATAACAACAAATTAAAAGTCAATAACCAATAAAAGTAGAAATCATGATTGATTTCTACTTTTTAAGAAGGTTATAGAGATTATAAATCATAATTACTGTCGTTATCACAATCAAAGAAATATTATTATATGTGAATTGTGTAATCACATTTGTATAAAGATGATTCTGAATAGTGGCAGTATATTGGTCAAAGAGAAGGAATAGACCTACTACAGCATAAACAGCACTGATGAGCTTAGTGACATTATTCTTGGTTGCCATCACAAACATGAGAATAAAACATATCGCAATTAAGATATTTGAGATAATGGAAAAAGAAATAGCAGTAGAATAATTCTGATCCTGTGTAAGTAATGTGAGTGCATGCTGGAACTTCTGTACATATTCTGTTGATGAAGTTTGTATGATATAAAGTGCTATAGGAGTTGCCCCATAGATAATTGATTTAGTCGTATCTTTCATAGTGATTCCCCTTTTATATGTATTTTAATCTATTTTAATGTAAGTTACAAGACTACTGTAACTTCTACATATAAATAGACTTTTTTCTAAATAGTGATATATGTTTACTCCTTCTCAAATAATGCATATAATAATTATAGAGAGAAAACATAAACGAAAGTGCAGGTGAATATTATGAATGTTTCTCAATCTCTTTATAGTAGCTTATTTATAAAGCTTCTACCATTATTGATTGTATCATTATTCCTTACATTCCTATTACTAAAGGCTAAGATGTCTAAGTTATTTTTACTACTCATAGGCATAGAAGTTATTGGTATATTTGTGATGCACTATAGTACGATATCGATGTCTATGATGTTATATGAACAAACCAAAGTATTTAGTACTCTTTCTAATATGTTCATTATAGTTGGAATGTATCTTCTTATTCCTCTTCTTTCAATCATACTCTATATAATATTAAGAAAAAGAATTTAAGAGCGGTTTAGTCAATCGCTCTTTTAAGTTTGAGATATGTAAGTCCTACACATGTAGTCATGATTTCAGATAGTGGTAATGAAGCCCAGATTCCTTTCATACCTAATTGTGAAAGAATAATAGATGCAGGTACGATAAGAACTACACCACGTAATAGAATAAGTGTAGAAGCTATTTTAGCGCTTTCTATTGAAGTAAAGTATGTAGTTAAGACAATGTTTACCCCTGCAAAGAATAGGCCAATAAACATTATTTTAAAGCCTTCTATTGCTAGTGTATATAATGTTGGATTGTTTGTCTTATTGAATAGAGAAGTGATCATAGAGGAGTTTATGAAGACTGTTAAGTAAATTGAGAAAGATATTAATAAAGAGATAGTAAGAGTCATTCTTCTTAACATAATAAGATTCTTTGTATCATGAGAACCATATGATTCACTAGTAAGAGGCTGCATACCATTTGCAAGACCATTAAATATCGCAATACATACAAGCCATATATTACATACAACACCATAAGCAGCAACACCTATATTACCTGTAATCTTTAATATAAGTGTATTAAAAAGAAGAACAACTAAACCACTTGATATCTCTATCAACATAGAAGGAAAACCTAGTTTAATAATTCTTTTAATCATAGAGAATTGAAAACGAAGCTGAACGGGATGGAATGTATTCTTCTTTTTAATAAAGTGTAAAGAGAGAATACTTAAGCCAATCAAAGGTGCAAGACTTGTCGCAAAAACAGCACCAAACATTCCCATATGACATAAGAATATAAATACATAGTCTAGTACAACATTCATCAGTGAAGCTACAATCATAGCTGTTGTCGCAAGAGCGGGATTGTTATCATTTCTTACTAATGCATTGAGCGCATTATTGAAGATAAAGGCAGGTGTAAATATCATAATAGTTCTTAAATAAATTACTGTATCTTGTAATACCACATCATTGGCTCCTAGCATTCTTGCAAGAGAAGGACTATATAATACTCCTGTAATCATGAAAAGTACTCCTATTACAAGTCCTAAAAGCACTGTATGATCAAATACCTGATTGATTTCATCATGCTTGTGATCTATTTTCAAAATAGATAATCTAATACCAGATCCTATTCCTAACATGAGTCCTATCCCATAAATAAAATTAAATACAGGTATCGCAAGATTCAATGCAGTGAGTCCTTTATCCCCTATTTCCTGGGCAATAAAGAATGTATCAGCAAGTATATAAAACGATATAGCCATTTCTCCTAATATGCTTAAACATATATATTTAATAAATCTTTGTTTCATAATTTCCCCCCTTTATAAAAAAAGAAATAGTGAAATCACTATTTCAATTCTTTTGCAAGACCTCCTAGAGATGTTTCTTTATAAGCAACATTCAAGTCTTTGCCTGTTTCTTTCATAACTCTTACAACTGTATCGAAAGGTACTTTATTCTTACGTACATAACCTAACTGCCCTGCAAGCATAGCCGCATCATAAGCACGTAATGCAGCCAAAGCATTTCTTTCAATACAAGGAATCTGTACATAACCACCTACTGGGTCACATGTTAATCCCAAGTTATGTTCCAATCCCATTTCTGCTGCATAATCAACGAGACTATTATTTAACTCATTGATCCAAGCCATAGAGGCACTTGCCATCGCACAAGCTGTTCCTACTTCTGCCTGACATCCTCCATCTGCACCAGCAATAGTCGCATTATATTTAACTGTATTACCATATAATCCTCCAATCGCAAGTGCTTTGACTAAGTCTCTCTTTTTTAAGCCCATCTGATGATGTGCATAATAGAGAATAGCTGGTAGTACACCACTTGCACCACATGTCGGTGCAGTGACAATCATATGACCATCTGCATTCTCTTCAGACACTGCATAGGCATAGCTGGCAATAAATAAACGTTCCTGAGCCATTTCATGATGTGTATTTAAAGCCTGTTGATACATAGAACCAGCTACTCTTTTTAATTGTAGACTGCCCTGTAAGATACCCTGTGTATGTAACCCATTTTCTACGCAGGTAAACATTGCCTCAAGAACTTCAAATAAATATTCTTTAAAGTTTTCATCTTCAAAACGTAAAACATAATCATAAAGTGATAATCCTTCATTTTCACAATAATCGATGACTTCACGCATTGTATGATGAGGATAGATTTCTACCTTCTCCTCTTCTAAGTCTCCCTTAAAGTAAATTTCTCCTCCACCAATAGAATAAGCTTCAATAGGTTTTAATGCCTCTCCACCACAATATACTGTAACTAACATCCCATTAGGATGATAAGGTAATTCACCGCTCTTAAAAGAAAAATCACATGGTACAGGTGCAAATGTCTTCTGCATGATTTTATCTGTCAAATGTCCCTTACCAGTTAAAGATAAAGAACCATACAGATCAACATGTACCTTTTCCATATCTGGATAAAGTGATTTAATTCTTTCAGCGATCTTCATCGGTCCATAAGTATGAGATGAAGAAGGACCAATTCCTATTTTATAAAGTTCTCTAAGTGATTGCATTTTATCCTCCTTTAAAAAAAGCAGGCTATGCCTGCTTTTTATTTATTCTTTAATGCCTGTTTAGCAAGTGCTAATCCACCACAAAATCCTGCATTATCAGCAAGTCCTGGATAAACAATATAATCCTTGATCTTATCTGTTGTAATTTCTTCTTTTGCAACATAACCGTTCAACATTTCCTGAACGTATTTATGAATCATTGGGAATAACTGTTTCTGGTGCATAACACCTCCACCTAAAATAATCTTCTTAGGTGAGATTGTAAGAATATAAATACATAAAGCCTGAGCAATATAATAAGCTTCTAAATCCCATGCTGGATGATCAACAGGTAATTCTTTAGCGCTCTTACCCCAGCGTTCTTCAATAGCTGGTCCAGCTGCTAAACCTTCAAAACATGTTCCGTGATATGGACATTTACCCTTATAAGTATCTTCTGGGCGAGTGATCAATTTCATATGACCCATTTCTGGATGTAATAAGCCGTGTACAAGATTACCTTCTACAACAGCACCTCCACCTACACCTGTACCAATAGTCAAGTATAATGCGCTATTTAATCCTTTAGCAGCACCAAATTCTACTTCACCTAAGCATGCACTGTTTACATCAGTATCAAATCCTACAGGAACACCTGGGAATGCTTCTTCTAAATCCTTTACGACATTATGATTAGACCATCCTGGTTTAGGAGTAGTAGTGACACTTCCATAAGTAGGACTTGTCTTATCTGGGTCAATTGGACCAAATGATCCAAAGCCAATAGCTTCTACACCCTTATCCTTGAAGAATTCAATTGTTTTCTTCATTGTTTCTTCTGGTGTTGTAGTTGGGAAAGATTCTCTTTCAAAAATGTTACCATTCTCATCACCAACACCAACGACGAACTTTGTTCCTCCACCTTCAATAGTACCTAATTTCATTATCCTTTACCTCCATAATAGCAATTACTCATATTTTAAATTATTTACTCCTAAAAGTAAACGGACATTTGAATACTGTTACATTTTTCAGGCAACCATCTTATCATTTTTATAATATGCATATTGATCCAAAGAATAACCATGCTCCTGCATGACCTTGGTCATGATTGTTCCTTCAATCATCGCACGTTTAGCAGTTATTACTTTATAGTTTTCTTCCCCATTATGTGTATGGATAATATCCATCAATTGATTATGTACCTCTAGATAAAGGCTGCATAATGTGTCTAAACTCTGATTCTGTAAGAAAACAATGTAATTTTCATCAAAAAGCAATTCATCCATGAAAAATGCCTCCTTCTAGGAGACATTATATCATACTTATTTATATTTATCTGTATGTAGAATCTTATTTGCGTTTTCTACACGTTCATTTGTAGGTGGATCAATTCCTTCTAGCTTATATTCTAAGTTAAGTTCCTTCCACTTATATACACCAAGAGTATGATAAGGAAGAACTTCTACCTTTTTCACATTACTTAAAGTATCAATATAATCAGCTAAAGCATGAAGATCTTCATCAAAGTCACTTCTTTCAGGAACAAGTACATGTCTAATCCAGATAGGCTTATTGATATCATTCAAATATTGAATCATATCAAGAACACGCTTGTTTGAAGCACCAGTTAATACCTGATGTCTTTCGTCATTGATTTCTTTAATGTCAACCATCAATAAATCAGTATATTTCATTAATTCCTCAAACTTAGAGAAGAAAGGCTCTTCTCTTGTAAAGCATGCACCACTTGTGTCAATACATGTATTGATTCCTGCAGCTTTAGCAAGTTTAAAGAATTCTAATAAGAAATCAATTTGTACAAGTGGTTCCCCACCAGATACAGTAATTCCACCATCTTTACCCCAATAAGGTTCAAAACGTAAGGCACGGTCTAATGCCTGCTGTGGTGTCCATTCTTCAAACTTCTGACTTGCCCATGTATCTGGGTTATGACAGAACTGACATCTAAAAGGACATCCATGTAGAAATAAGATAAAACGCACACCTGGTCCATCTACAAGACCAAATGTTTCAACGGAATGTACACGTGCATTCATTACATTATCCTCCTATAAAAAACAGTCTCATAAGAGACTGTTTTAATTATTACATATGATCGTGACAAGTTCTAGCAATTACATCTAACTGCTGTTCTCTAGTTAAGTCAATGAACTTAACTGCATAACCAGATACACGGATTGTGAAGTTTGCATATTCTGGTTTTTCTGGATGTTCCATTGCATCGATTAACTTTTCTTTACCGAATACGTTAACGTTTAAGTGATGAGCACCCTGTCTGAAGTAACCATCCATAACTGTTACTAACTTATCAGCTCTTTCAGCTTCGTCATGACCTAAAGCACTTGGAGCAATTGTCTGAGTATTTGAGATACCATCTAATGCCCATTCGTAAGGTAACTTAGCAACTGAGTTTAATGAAGCAAGTAAACCGTTCTTTTCTGCACCATATGCTGGGTTAGCACCTGGAGATAATGGTTCACCAGCTTTACGTCCATCAGGTAATGAACCTGTAGCCTTACCATAAACTACGTTAGAAGTGATTGTTAAGATTGAAGTAGTTGGTTCAGAATTTCTATATGTATGATGCTGTTTAATCTTTTCTAAGAATGTATGTAATAACCAAACTGCGATGTTGTCAGCTCTATCATCATCGTTACCATAACGAGGGAAGTCACCTTCAACTTCGTAATCAACTACGATACCATCTTCATCTCTGATAGTCTTAACCTTAGCATATTTAATTGCGCTTAATGAGTCTACTACATGTGAGAAACCAGCAATACCAGTTGCGAATGTTCTACGAACATCAGTATCGATTAATGCCATTTCTGCAGCTTCATAGTAGTATTTATCATGCATGTACTGGATTAAGTTTAATGTATTTACATATAAATCTGCTAACCAGCTCATCATTGCATCATATTTCTTGATAACTTCATCGTAATCAAGATATTCAGAAGTAATTCCTCTATATTCAGGACCTACCTGCTGTTTAGTCTTTTCATCGATACCACCGTTGATAGCATAAGTTAAGCACTTAGCTAAGTTAGCTCTCGCACCGAAGAACTGCATTTCTTTACCAGTCTGAGTAGCTGATACACAGCAGCAGATTGAATAGTCATCGCCCCATACAGGTCTCATAACATCATCGTTTTCATACTGAATTGATGAAGTATCGATAGAAATCTTAGCAGCGTATTTCTTGAAGTTTTCTGGTAATGCTTCTGTATAAAGAACTGTTAAGTTTGGTTCTGGAGAAGGACCCATATCTTCTAATGTATGTAAGAAACGGTAGTCACTCTTTGTAACCATTGAACGTCCGTCAGTACCTAAACCTGCAACTTCAAGTGTAGCCCATACTGGGTCACCAGAGAATAATGCGTTGTATGATGGGATACGTGCGAACTTAACCATACGGAATTTCATAACGATATGGTCAACTAATTCCTGAGCTTCGCTTTCAGTTAATGTACCGTTAGCTAAATCTCTTTCAATATAGATATCAAGGAATGTAGAGATACGTCCAACTGACATAGCTGCACCATTCTGAGTCTTGATAGCTGCTAAATAACCAAAGTATAACCACTGGAATGCTTCACGAGCATTAGTAGCTGGTTTAGAAATATCATAACCATAAGCTTCAGCCATCTTCTTCATTTCATTAAGAGCTCTTACCTGTTCAGCAATTTCTTCTCTCTTTCTGATGATGTCTTCAGTCATTGATCCGCTACCACAGTTAGCAAAGTCTTCTTTCTTCCAATCGATTAATGCATCGATACCGTATAAAGCAACTCTTCTGTAGTCACCAACAATACGTCCACGACCATAAGTATCTGGAAGACCAGTGATAATCTTATTATGACGTGCTTTCATAATTTCAGGAGTGTAAACATCAAATACACCCTGGTTATGAGTCTTATGATATTTTGTGAAAATTTCATGTAATTTAGGATTTGGTGTATAACCATAAGTTTCGCAAGCCTGTTCAGCCATACGGATACCACCATAAGGCATGAATGCTCTCTTTAAAGGCTTATCTGTCTGTAAACCAACAACAGTTTCTAAGTCCTTCATGCTTTCATCAATATAACCAGGTCCATAAGCAGTTAAGCCAGAAACTACTTCAGTTTCCATATCAAGAACTCCGCCTTTAGCTCTTTCTTCTGCCTGAAGTTCCTGTAATCTGCCCCATAATTTATTAGTTGCTTCTGTAGGTTCAGCTAAGAATGATTCATCGCCATCATATGGTTTATAGTTATTCTGAATGAAGTCTCTAGTATTTACTTCTTCTTTCCATAAGCGGCCTTTGAATCCAGCCCACGCATCAGCAAAACGATTTGTATCCATTGTAACAATTCCTCCTTAAAGTATAAAAAACCACTGAATTTTGTTACGCATCCTTTTCAGCGATTTCAATATACCATTATTCAAAATGTTTGTCTATGGATTTGCTTACATTTTTGTATGCGTTTTCTGTAAACGTATAACATTTTTTACCTCGTGATAAAAAATTTTCTCATAAGTTTGTTTTATTTTCCGAAATTAGTAATATTATATTTGTTGTTTTAGGAATAATGCGCTTACATTAGTAACTTTTTTTCCTATCTAAAAAATTTTTTTAATTATTTTTTCACAAAAAAAGGAAATGCAGCATGCATTTCCTAGACTATTTTTCAGGTATGATTTCAAGCCAGTATCCATCTGGATCTTGGATAAAATAGATGCCCATTGAAGGATTTTCAAAACAAATACATCCCATCTTTTCATGTAATGCATGTGCCCCTTCATAATCATCTACATGAAAAGCTAAATGGAATTCTTCTTCTCCAATATCATAAGCCTGTGGATGATCTTTAAGCCATGTGAGTTCTAATTCAAATGGAGTTGTTTCGTTACCAACATATACAATAATGAAGCTTCCATCTTCACTCACCTTACGTCTTCTTTCAGTTAAGCCTAATGCTTCTTCATAGAATTTAAGAGAAGCATTTAGATCCTTAACGTTATAGTTTTCATGTACCATCTTAAATTTCATAACAATACCTCTTATTTAATTTTTTCTAACACAGTTTCACAGATAATACTTGATGCTTTACCAAAGATCATAGTAAGTGTTAAATGACCTGCCACAATACCACTAGCCCCTAGTGTTTTAATTGTTTCAACATCAAGATCCTTATCCTGCTTTAAAGTCGCCTTTAATTTAGAAGGTGATGCTTCTAAAGCAGTAATGTTGTCTTTACCACCTAATGCTTTAATTAATAGATCTGCATCAATCGGACATTGTTCTTTACTTGTTTTCTTTTTACGAGTCATCATCACAACAATCACAAGTACAACTACGATTGCCGCAATAATCCCAATCATCATATTTTTAGACACTTTACACTCACTCCTTTTTTATTGAAGTATCTTTAAAATATAGTATACTATAAGAATGGAAAAAGTAAAAAGAAAAAAGGAGGGCACGCATGGAAAACCTTGAAGAAACACTCAAGAAATATCCTCTTATTGCCTTAATTATATTGCTTGGTGCCATCAGTTGTTTTGCGGTTGCAAGTGCTGCACCAATTATGACTAACATTGCGAATCCTTACATGCTATGGCTTAAACAAGGGCTTTATTATGTATTAGGTGGCGCTTTAAGTTATATTATCTATAAAATAGGTCAGGATACCCTTTATACTCATATCAAAACATTATATATGGTTTTTATTGTATTACTTATTGGACTTGCCGTGGATCATTTTGTCTATACAAAACTACTACACATTCATATTGTCCCACTCGCAAAGTTTACTAATGGTGCAACTTCCTGGTATAACATCCCAGGCTTTAGTTTTCAGCCTTCTGAATTCATGAAGATCATCATGGTTATGTATCTTGCAAAAATTACACAGGAATATAATGATCGTATCTTAGTCAAGACAACTGATAGTGAAATCCAGTATATTATTCAAGTCATGAAAATTTCTTTACCACCAGCTATTCTTATTTATTTACAGAATGACTCAGGGGTTATGATGATTATTATGGCAGCTGTTTTCTTTGTATTATTATCAAGTGGTATGAATGGAAACTGGTTCCTATTTATTTTAGTAATTGCAGTAGTAGGTGTACTAGGAATGGCTTATTTATTCATCTACCAAAACGGAGTCTTTACATCTATCATCTCAGGGCATAAACTAGACCGTATTTATGGCTGGCTAGATCCTGAAGGAACAACCGGTAACCAAGGGTTACAGTCATGGTATGCTCAGTTATCTTATGGAACTGCAGGATGGTTTGGACATGGCTTTAGAGCTGTTGTCAAGGTCTTCCCTGAAGGACAGACAGACTTTATCTTCTCAGTTATCGCGACTGATTTTGGTTATGTAGGTGCACTCATCACTTTACTTGCAATTGCAGCATTTGATATCACTATCTTAAATATTGGCTTAAAGAGTGATAATATTCGTGATAAGACATTTATCATGGGGACATTTGGATGTCTCATCTTCCAGCAAATATGGAATATTGGAATGATTCTTGGATTACTTCCTATTACTGGTATTACTTTACCAATGCTGTCTTATGGAGGATCATCATTACTTTCATATATGTTCGCAATGGGTATTATTATTGATATTGATTATCAGAATAAGCTTCGTGATGTAAAACATAAACAATACTAAAAACGACATGCCTCTCATGAGGTATGCCGTTTTTTTGTATAATCAAATCATTGATTCCTTACTTAATTTTCAACTTTAAGTTTGAATTTTTAAATCTACAATCAGAAACAATAATTTTTTCGTTATCAATCACATAACAAAAATCAATATTTTTAATAATAAAGTGTCGAATATTAACATCATCAGTTACCATCGGATACATTCTAGGATTTACTTTCAAATGACTAATAATCGTTTTAAATTGTAAAGATAATTTAATCTTATTTTCTTTCAAAAATAAGTAAACAGATTCATCGATTATAACTTTCACAACTATAATCCTTCTTTTTCTAAAAGTTCAATGAATTCTTCTTCCGAATATGCTTTTCTTTTTCCTTCTTTTATAAGATGTGCTTTCCTTTTCGCATCATTTTCAAATTGATACATTTCTTTTTCAACTTCATTATTATATATATTAATTATATATTGTAAAGTTTTTGTCGGAATTAATGATACACCATCCAAACTAGGAAAGTCATTTATGTTTAATTTATCCATATTTACCCCTCCTCTATTTTTAATATTAATATATTCATTCACTCATTTCATCAAAATTAAATTGATTTTATTTAATATCTTTAAGTAAAGCTACATGTTCACCATAAATATGTCCTGTTTCAGGTACATAGATAATAAGTGCTTCTTTTTCATTCTTATAAATAGAACGGCTCTTTTCTACAAAAGCAAATAAGAGATTATCCCCCTTAGTTGTCTTAAGCTGTACTCTCTCATTATACTTCACTGGTGTAACCACATATTCACAAGGTACTGTAGGTACCTCTTTTAAGTTCACCATCTGTTTATAATAGCTATAAACCATAAAGAATAAGCCAGCAGTAATAGCCACCCCAAGGACATAGATTACTTTAGATTGAGTTGGAATAAGAAAAGCAGCCACTAATGTAATAATCACAACTACAGGAATAATTCTAGAGAACTTCTTATAGTGCTTTCCATATTCATTACATTTATAAGTCATATATTTTTCTGACTGCTTAAGATTTAATTTTTTTAATTCGTACATCGTTGAACACCTTCTTTAAAGTCATACATTGTTGTGTGATAGGATGTTTAAAGGCTATTTCTACACTATCTAGATAGAACCCTTCTCCTTCACCATAAAGTGGATCTCCTACTAATGGACATCCTAAATAAGCCATATGAACACGTATCTGATGCGTACGTCCTGTTTCTAGCTTACATTCTACTAAAGAATAATCTTTAGTTGTTTTAATAGTACGGTAATGGGTGATTGCTTCTTTACCGCCCTCTTTTACTTCTCTTTTAGTCCCATGACCTTCTGCATGGTCAATAGGCGCATTGATAGTTCCTTGTCCTGGGTTGCCTTTTACAAGTGCATGATATACACGTTTCACCTGTTTGATATCATGAGAAAAAGCATCATGAACATAACGGCTTTTCGCAATCATCATGAGCCCTGATGTTTCTTTATCAAGTCTATTTACTAAGTGAATTGCACTCTCAATATGATTTGCTTGATAATAATACATAATCGCATTCCCTAATGATTCTGTTAAGTACTTCTTAACAGGGATACAAGCAAGATTAGGCTGTTTATCAATGATCATCAAATAATCATCTTCATATACAACTTTTAAGGGAATATCTACAGGAATCACATGACTTGTTTCTTTAGGAAAAACAATAACCACACTATCCCCTGTTACTGTCTTATAACACAAGTACTGCTTTTCTCCATTCACTAATATCTCTCCATGATTTCTAGAGTCTTTGACTAGTTTCTTAGAAATACCATGTAAATAGAAAAATTCATCTAAACGCATATCTTTGTGCTGTTCATCTATTTCAAACTGCAAGATCATAGATATGATTTCCTCAATCTCTTCACAAATGATACATGACGATAATCACAGAAATGAGCCACACGTTTAGATAAACGTGCTTCTATAACATCATGATCCTTTAATTCATAAATATCTGTATCAATACCTAAAACCGCATTCTCGCTAAAATCTGTCTCAAAGCGCACTACATCCTCATCTTCTAAAATAAGAGGACTACCTAGAGAACGATAAGCATTATGATGTATACCAGCTATTTCCGTCACCTGCATCAGTCTTAAGCTAGGATTAATCACTGCCCCACCTAATGATTTATTTAATGCAGTAGAACCTGAAGGCGTACTGACACAAAGTCCGTTTCCTCTAAATGTTTCCATATGTTCATCGTTTACATACATATCTATAACCTGTGAACGATAACTATTCTCTATACGCATTTCATTTAAAGCATGAAAGATTTCTCCATTATAAGAAATACGCAAGAGATGTCGATCAAAGATTTCAGGTTCTTTTGTAAGAATATCTTTTACAAGCTGTTTATATTCATCCTTTAAATAGTCTGTAAAGAACCCAAGTGTTCCTGTATGGATTCCTACAAATGAGACATCATTTAAAACATGCTCATAACGATGAATAGAATAAATCATAGTTCCATCTCCACCTACAGAAATCACTATATCTGGATGTTCTTCATCATAAATCAGTTCGTTGAGTTCATCTTTAATCAAAGCAGCAAGATGACGGGATACATCATCTTTTTTTGACACAATTGCATATCTTTTCATTTTTTATCACCGCTATTATTATACTTTCTATTACCTTTTTACGCAATATGACTTGTATTGACGGGTTTATCTCTCAAGTATATAATTTGATAAAATGAGGAGAAATTATGGAAAAAAATCTTGAAATAGAATATAAGATGTTATTAAGTGAAGCTCTATTCAATCAATTGATGAATGACTTCAAAGGGCACACTTATAGTCAGACAAACTATTATCTTACAAGTATTGAATTAAGTGCTCTACGCTATAGTCTTCGTATAAGAGAAAAAGAAGGTTATTATGAGATGACTTTAAAGATTCCTGAAAAGAATGGTCGTCTAGAACATAATCTAGAAATTACTAAAGAAGATTTAGAAATGATTCAAAAGGGTGAAATACCTGATAATGAGATTACTCGTTTATTAAGTAATAAGGGATTTAATTTAAGTCTTATTAAACAGGCTTATTCTTTGACTACTATTAGAAGAGATGTCCCTTTTGATTCAGGTATGTTATCTCTTGATGAAAATCATTATAACGGAATCACTGATTATGAATTAGAATTTGAAGTGAATGACGAAGAAAAAGGACTTAAACAATTTGAAGAATTATGTCAAACATATCATCTACAGTATAAAGGAAACTGTGCAAGTAAGATTGCGAGAGTTCTAAGCACATTAAAAGCAGGCCTATAAGCCTGCTTTTTTATTGTGATGATAGTCTTCCACAAGTGTAGATGCACTGAATTGTGGACAATTGTCAAACTTCTGACATTCTGCCAGCTTTCTTAATTCTCTTGGAATAAATGCACGAATTTCTTCCGCATTATAACCTACCTGAAAACGTCTTTCATCAATCATAATAGGACGTTTTAAGATAGATGGATTCTTCTGAATAAAATGAATTAATTCATTGGTAGACATATCTTCGATGTCTACTTTATTCTCTTTGATGATCTTAGAACGTTTAGAAATGATATCATCCGTACCATTCTCGCTACGCTCTAATAGTTCACGTAGTTCATCTTCTCTTAGTATTGTAGAAAAGATATTCTTTTCTACATAAGGAATATCATGTTCTTTGAGCCATGCTTTGACTTTTCTGCATGATGCACAACTTGGTGCGGTGTAGATTCTAATCATGATTTTCTCCATTTCCCCGCGCCTTCGTTGCGCGGACACAAATATATAATCAAACTCA
>OJMM01000009.1_pt1 | contig 124431 bp, 140 predicted proteins | sample 1597231 | NCBI WGS metagenome assembly OJMM01 (sample SAMEA2452128, study PRJEB22498) | human gut metagenome | reverse complement strand
GGAAATGGAAAAGGAGTAGTAACATCAAAAGTAGGATTAGTAACATATGATGAGACAATCTATGCTGGAGGATGGTATTATGTAAGAGGACGTAGTTATCCATATTACTTGAATAGTGGAAGTAGTTATTGGACTATGAGCCCCGCCGGCTTCGTTAATATGTATAATACTGCTAATGCTGATGTTTGGTATGCTAATAGTGATGGTACTAATATCTACGATTATGTCGGCACTACTCATGGCGTCCGCCCAGTTTTGAACCTAAGTGCTGATACGCTGGTATCAGGAAGCGGAACAAGTGCTAATCCTTATGTTGTAAAATAAAAATCAAAATAAAAAACTGAAAATAATCAGTTTTTTTCTTTAATGTGATATAATTAATTAGGAGGTTTTTATGAAAATAGGTATTTTTGACTCAGGAATAGGTGGATTAACAGTTTTAGCAGAATTAATAAAAAAATACCCAAATAATAAATATTATTATTTTGGAGATAATATAAACGCACCTTATGGAACAAAATCAAAAGAAGAATTATTAAAACTATCAAATAAAATAATTAACTTTTTAAACAAAAAAGATGTTGATTTAATTATAGTTGCGTGTGGAACTATAAGTTCTAATGTGTTTGATAAATTACCTAAAGACACTAAAATATATGATGTTATAAGTCCTACTATTGATTATATAAACAATTCTAATTATGAAACTATAGGACTAATAGGGACAAATATGACGATTAAGAGTAAAACATTTGAAAAAAGAATAAATAAAAAAATAATAGCTAGGTCATGTAATGATTTTGTACCATATATTGAAAATGAACAATCTCTAACAGATATAATACCAAAATATATGAATATTTTTAAAGATAAAGTCGATGTGTTAATACTAGGATGTACACATTATCCAATTATTGAAAAAGAATTGAATGATTATTTAGATAGTAAAATACCATTAATAAATATGGGTACAATTTTAGCTGATAGTTTAAAATTAGGTAACAAAGAAAAACAAATAAGATTATATTTTAGTAAAGTAAATCACACATTAATTTCAAATATAGATAAAATAATTAAAGAAAAGTATTATTTAGAAGAAGTAGTATTGGAGGATTAGTATGCCAGAATTACCAGAAGTAGAAACAGTAAAAGAAACACTAAAAAAACAAATTTTAAATAAAAAGATAATTGATGTACAAGTGTATTATAACAATATAATTGCTTACCCCAAAGTAGAAGAATTTATTAAACAATTAAAAGAACAAACAATAATCGATATTAAAAGAAGAGGAAAATGGTTAATGTTTGAATTAAATGATTATTATTTATTAAGTCATCTTAGAATGGAAGGAAAGTTTTATATAAAAACAAATGAACCTTTATCTAAACACCAACATGTTGTTTTTAAATTTGAAGATGAAGAATTAAGATATCAAGATACAAGAAAATTTGGAAAAATGTATTTATATAAAAAAGATGAAGTTTATAATAATAAACCATTAAATGAATTGGGATATGAACCATTTGATGATAATTTAAATGTTAAATATTTAAAAGAAAAATACAAAAATAAGAAAATACCAATTAAAACAGTTATTTTAGATCAACAAATAATTACAGGATTAGGTAATATATATGCTGATGAGGTACTTTTTTTAAGTAAAATTAATCCTTTGACTAAAGCATGTGAATTAAATGAAAAAGAACTACAAGCAATTATAGATAATTCAAAAATTGTATTAGAAAAAGCTATTGAATTAGGTGGTACTACTATAAAAAGTTATGAATCAAGTGAAGGAGTTCATGGAAGATTTCAAAATGAATTACTAGTGCATACAAAAAAGAATTGTCCAAATTGTAATTCTGATATTTTAAAAATAAGAGTAGGTGGAAGAGGAACTTATTATTGTCCTTGCTGTCAAAAAAAACACAATTAATGTGTTTTTTTAATTTCCATTATTACAGGCATAATAATTGGTTTTCTTCCAGTTTTAGTAAATATATAATCTGATAGTTCATTAATAACTAATGGTTTGATATCATTGTTTTTACTATTTATTATAACTTTTTCAACATAATTTTCAAGTTCATGTAGTAATTCTTGATTATCATTGACAACTACAAAACCACGAGTAGCAATGCTTGGTTTTGTTATTAATTTATTATTTTTAGTATTAATAATTACAATAACAATACCATCATTAGACATTATTTTTCTTTCTTTCATAATTAGATTATCAACATCACCAATTTTATTACCATCGACATATATATCACCAGCAGGAACAGTACCTTGTTTTTTAACAATACCTTTTTTAATAGTTAAAACTTCGCCATTACCTAAAACGAATGTGTTTTCCTTAGGTACGCCACATAAAGTAGCGAGGTCAGCATGTTTTTTAAGCATACGATATTCACCGTGAAATGGCATGAAATATTTTGGTTTAATTAGTCGCAACATTAACTTTAATTCTTCTTGACTTCCATGACCAGATGTATGAATATCACTTAATAATGTATTGGTATATACTTTAACACCTTTTAAATATAATTTGTTGATTGTTCTTGATATACTAATAGCATTACCAGGAATAGCTGATGATGAAAATACAACTACATCATCTGCTTGTAATTTTATTTGTCTATGACTACCATTAGCAATTCTTGATAAAGCAGCAAGCGGTTCACCTTGAGAACCAGTACATAACAAGCATACTTTATTATTTGGAAGATGATTTGCTTCTTCAGGTGTTATAAAAATACCTTTATTTTTAATATAACCATCTCTAATAGATATTTCAATATTAGTATCCATGCTACGTCCAAATACAGCGATTTTTCTACCATTTCTTTGGCAAGTATCAACTATATGTTTTAATCTGTATATATTAGAAGCAAATGTTGCAATTATAATACGTCCACTATGAGTTCTAAAAATACCAGCTAACGCTTCATCAACTTTTGACTCACTAGCTGAAAAACCACTATTTAAAGCATTAGTACTATCACTTAAAAGTAGAGTAACACCTTTTTTTCCAACTTCGGCCATTTTATGTAAATTAGCCATTGGACCAATTGGTGTTAAGTCAAATTTAAAATCACCCGTTGTTACAATAGTACCATCTGGAGTATGAACTACAATACCATGTGAATCTGGTACTGAGTGTGTTGTCATAAAAAATTCAACACTAATATTTTTAAATTTAATATGATTTTTTTCAGTATAAACAAATAAATTTTTATATTGAATATTTCTTTCTTCTAATTTTTTTCTAATTAGACCCACTGCTTGGTTTGGAGCATATACACGAGGAATGTTTACCATATTTAAAAGAAAAGGTATCGCTCCTATATGATCCTCATGACCATGGGTTATAAATAGAGCTTTAATATATTTTTCATTTTTCTTTAAAAATGTGAAATCTGGAATTATATAATCAACACCCTTAATCTCTTGTGGAAAAGTAATACCTGCATCAGTAATAATGATTTCTTTGTCATACATAATGCAATACATATTTTTTCCAACTTCACCCAAACCACCTAAAGCAAATACTTTAGTAAATTTATTTTCCATGAATCCTCCTTTCTTAAAAGTTTTGCGACTAATTAATTATACATTGTTTTTGTAAATTTGTAAAGTAAAAACACCACTAAGGTGTTTTAGTAAGTTTTTCCTTTAAGTTCTTTTATTGTTTTTTCCATTAAACAACTTATTATAGTATTATTACTTTCTTCTAATAAATTGGAAAGTTGATTTAGTCCTTCATCACTAAGTAAAGTAACTCTTGCTTTAATTTGACACATATAATATGGTTTTACTTCTTCAAATGTATCTTCTTTTATATTTATATTAAGTAAACTAGTTAAAAGGTTTAAACAATTAGAATCAATTGCTTCATTTATAGTATTATCATCAAGACCTAATAATCTACCACATGTTTGACATGTTGTATAAGCAGTATTTGGTAGTTCAAAATTTGCGTCAAACAATAAATTTTCACAATCATCTATACTAGCAGCAGCAATTCTAAATTTTTCATACATAAAACTAATCGCTAAATCCTTTGAACCTATATAAGGTAAGTATTCGTTTAAATAAACTAAAGCATTCATAGTAATATCATTATCAATGCAATTATTAAGTTTACCTACTTTAAAAAGAACTGATTTAATATAAGGTAAATTGCCGTTTTCTTCTGCAATTGTTAACATTTCATCTTCCATTTGCTTTATTTGAACTTTTGTAAGTTTACTTTTAATTCTTGCCATTACAATATCATCACATTTTATTTCATCTAATTCTTCGGTACTGATTGCTTCAAGATTTTCGTAAAATTTCCTTTCTTCTTCTAATTTTTCTTTAAGTTCAGCTTTTGATAAATGCCATTCTTGACTATTTTTTCTTCCTTGACATTCTAAGTAACCTAATTTTTGATATAATTCAGTAATATCTTTTGTTAGTTTTAATAATTTTTTAAACATAAGTCACCTCATGGTTTCTTATTATAACACAAAAAAAATAATTGTAAAGTAAGATTAAAAATAGTATAATAAATATAGGTGATTAATCATGCAAATATTTAAAAAATTTAAAAATTTATTTAGCAACAAAGAAGAGTTAGAAGATTATAAAACAGGTTTAGAAAAAACAAGCAAAGAATTTAAATCAAAATTATCAATTTTAAATGGTAAATATAAAAAAGTAAGTGATGAATACTTTGACGAACTAGAAGAAATTTTCATAACAGCCGATATCGGTGTTGAGACAGTTATGGATTTAATCGATAAATTAAAAAGAAGAGTAAAAAAAGAAAATATAGTTGATAGCAAAGATTTAATGGATATTATAATTGATGAAATGTTTGTTATTTATGTTAATAATGATATCATTGTAAATAAGATAAATTATAGTAAGGAAGGACCAACTGTAATACTATTTGTTGGTGTTAATGGAGTAGGTAAAACTACTACAATCGGTAAAATTGCTTATAAATTAAAAAAAGAAGGAAAAAAAGTATTATTAGTAGCTGGAGATACATTTAGAGCAGGAGCAGTAGAACAAATAAAAGAATGGGGTATTAAAACGAATTGTGAAGTTTGTTATAAAGATACAAAAGATGCTGCTAGTGTTATATATGATGGATTAGAAAAAGCTAAAAATGAAAATTATGATGTTGTTTTAATCGATACAGCTGGAAGACTTCAAAATAAAGTTAATTTAATGAATGAATTAGAAAAGATTAATAAAGTAATTGGAAAAATTATTCCAAACGCCCCTCATGAAGTTTTGTTAGTAATCGACGCTACTAGTGGTCAAAATGGTATAAGTCAAGCCAAAAGTTTTAAAGAAATCACAAATATAACAGGAATTGTATTAACAAAACTAGATGGAACTGCTAAAGGTGGTATTGTACTTGCAATTAAAGAAAAAGTCGGCATTCCAGTTAAGTTTATCGGTTTAGGAGAAAAAGAAGAAGATTTAAAAGTATTTGATATTGAAAAATATATCTATGGATTATTTGGAGGTAATGATGAAAACTAGAAAAGTAATCGATTTAAAAGAAACTTATCAAATAACACTATTATTTCAAATAGCTTTAATTGTTTTTATAATAAGTTTCGGTATTTTATCTATTTTTAATAAAGACTTATTTATAATATGTGAAGTTTTAATTAGTGTCATGATGTTTGTACTAGCATTTAATAATCAAAAAGTATATAAAAGAAAATATATGACATATGTTTATATGTTGTTTGGAATACTACTATTAGTTAGCTTATTTATATAGTATGGAAGATATAATACTATACACAAATCTTTTTGATTGTTATTATAATCTTTTAACTTTAAAGCAACAAGAATATTTTAAAGCATATTATTTTGACAATCTAACCTTACAAGAAATCGCTTTAAATGATAATGTAAGTAGAAATGCTGTTTTTAAGTCATTAAAAGATACTATTGACAAACTATTAATGTATGAAGAAAAGTTAAAAATTTACAATAAAAAAAAATTAATATTAAATTTAGTTAAAGACGAAAAATTAAAAGAAGAAATTATAAATATTTTAGATTAATTTCTTTTTTTTATTTCTAAAATATGTTATTATATTGAAAGGGAGGGAAAAACATGGATGTACTACCACTAGATAGTTTTATAGTAATCAATCATACATTTTTAAACGATCAGAATAGAGAAGTGTTATCCCTTTTATATCAACCAATAATGGGAAGCATTGCTTTTAATTTATATGTTACTTTATGGGGATTTATTGGTAATGAAAATATTAATCATTATGATATAGTAAATACTATGCAATTAAAATTAGAAGATATATGTAAAGCAAGAGAAAAATTAGAAGCCTTAGGTTTACTTAAAACATATGTAAAAAAAGGTGATTTAAATGAATATATATATGAATTATACTCACCACTTACTGCTTATGAGTTTATAAATAATCCAATTTTAGATACATCTTTATTTAACAATGTAGGTAAAAAAGCATATGAAAACATTGTTAATAAATTTAGTATTCCAAATATCAATTTAAGTGAATATAAAGATATAAGTAAAACATTTAGAGATGTATTTAGTTTTACACAAACTAAAAGAATTAATAATAAAAATATTGTCAAAGTAAAACATTTAGGATTAGATTTTGAGCCAACAATCGACTTAAGAGAAGTATTAGGAAATATTCCAAGTGAGTTGATTGATTATAAAAGCATTGATAGCAACACAAGAATGTTAATTTATCAATTAGCTTTAGTTTATGGTTATGATAACAAAACGATGACTACGATTATTGAAGATTCCCTAGGTTGTAATAAAAAAATTGAAACTGATGTATTAAAAACAAATTGTAGAAATTACTATAAGTTTGAAAATAAAAATCATGTTCCAGCGATTGTTGATAGAGAACAACCTTATGCTTGGCGTAGTAATACTAATGGAGGAAGTAAATTAGATTTATATATAAAAGAATTAGAAGAAGCAAGTCCAAAAGAATTTTTAACGAGCAAAAATGGTGGTTGTGAACCAACTAGAGCTGATTTAAAATTAATCGAATATTTGTTAATCGATTTAAATCTAAAACCAGGAGTTGTAAATGTTTTAATAGATTATGTTTTAAGAATAAATAATAATAAATTAAATAAAGCATATGTTGAAAAAATAGCCTCACAATGGATAAGATGTAATATAAATACGGTAGCCGATGCTATTAATATTGCCAAAGGTGAAAATAAGAAAAAAATAAAACAACAATCTAAAAAATTACCCGATTGGTTAGATAAAGAAATAAAATCAGATTTGATGAGTGAAGAAGAATTGAGAGCTTTTGAAAAAGAATTAGGAGTAGGTATTAATGATTAAAGCAAGCGAACTTACTAATGGATATAATAAAAAAACGGAACTTTCTTACGAATATGAAAAAAGTTTAGAAAATGAACAATTTAAAAATTTCGTTAATAAATTTAATCTACCTAAAGAAGAGATGATGAAGCATACATCTAATTTAGAAGAAAGTACTATAGAATATAATAATTGTTTAAATTGTAGCGGATTAATGGAATGTTTGAATAAAATAAGAGGTTATACATACTTACCTAAAGTAGTTAATAATACATTAGTTTTTAGATATAAAGCATGTCATTATACAAATAATAAAAATAAAGAAAATAATCATTTAAAATATGTTAAATATTATAACACTCCAGTAGGTGCTAGTAATGCATCTTGGAGTAATATAGATGGAAAATATCTTAAAAGAAAAGATACAATTAGATGGTTAAATGATTTTAAAAATAACTATCCAAATGTTTCAAAAGGATTATATTTATATGGTAATTTTGGATGTGGTAAATCATATTTAATAACTGCCATGTTAAATGAGTTAGCAAAAAAACAAGTAAGAAGTACAATCGTTTTCTTTTCTGAATTTTTACAAGAATTAAAAAGTTCATTTGATAGCGATTTTTCTGATAAATTACTAAATGTCAAAAAAACACCAATTTTATTAATCGATGATATTGGCGCTGAAGCAATCAGTGCATGGTCAAGAGATGAAATATTATGTCCTATTTTACAGTATAGAATGGATGAAAAACTACCAACATTTTTAACTTCTAATTTAAGTATTGATGATTTAGAACAGCACTTAAGTTTTAATGGAAAAGAAGTTGTGAAAGCAAAAAGAATAATTGAGAGGGTTAAACAATTATGTGATGTTATCGAAATGAATAGCGATAACATGCGTAAATAGTGTGTTCTTAAAGTTAGTAGGTGAATTATATGAAGTTTAATTTTAGTATTAATAAAATGAGAGAATTGGTTTTAAAATATCCTTTTCTAAAACCATTTGATAAAGAAGTTTCAAGGCAACTTTTAGAAGAAATTGAAAGAGAAATTGAAAAATTAAATAAAGCAATAAATGAATATAAAAAGAATAAAAATAATTATTATAAAGAAGAACAAAAGTTGAGATTAAAACCAGATGTAAAAGAAGCAGTTTTGTTTTGTAATTTTCAAAAGCAAATTTTACAAGAATATTTAAGCCACGCTAAAAAGATAAATTCTTTTAATGAGAGAAAAGCAGTAGATAAAGATGAAAAAAAAGAAGTGACTTTATCTTCTGATTTATTGGAAAAAGCTAAAACTACGGAAATTGAAACATTTAAAATATCAGAATTAACATCACTATATTTATATTTATTAAATACTTTAGTTGACCTAGATTTATTAAAGCAAGTTGCTATTAGATTAATGGTTATTTATAGTAGTTCTGATAGTAAATTAAAAGAAGAAATCGAACCGTTGTTGAACAGTTTAAAACACCAAACAATCATTAAAAGAAGAGAATTAAAAAAACAAAACAAAAAAGCTTTAGTTAATAAATTAAAAGAAATTTATTCTATATTAGATTTTAAATATGAAGAAATTACTTTTTACGATAATAGAATGGATATAATTAAATACTTTTTAAACACTTTAAATAATTATGATAAAATCAAAAGATTAATCGAATTAATGCCAGATATCTTAAATATCTCTATAAATAATCAAAACATTATTTTTGTAATATTAGATTATTATTTTGAAAGTTGCTTAATTGAACTTAAAAATCAAACTTCTACATATATTCCTAAAGAATATTATGAAAAAATATTTAATTTATTTGTCAATCATCCTTATTTTAATAAAGAATATGAAGCTTTAATTCAAATTAAAATCGAAGAATTTGTTGAAACAATTAAGCACTATAAAAAATATCCAGAAATTTTAAAAAGTATTTATAATTTAGGTAAACAAGAAGAAAACAACATTGAAGACTTTATAAATCCTGATTATTCTTCATTTGGATATTTATATAGAAGACAAATGGATTTAAATGAAAGAGTTGAAGATTCTCCTACTTTTGCTATAACTAGTCTAGATAATTCTTATATTAATAAATGTTATTCAGCAAATATTAATGAAAAAGGAAGAGTGGTAATTAAAGTTCATACTATTGATATAAGTGCTTATGTAAAATATGATGAATTAGAATCTTATTTTAGAAATAAGATGTTTACAGGCGAAAATCCGATTTTTCCAATGGATATTATAACAAATTATTTATCATTTGAACCAATGATTAAAAGACCTGCTATAACATATGAAATAGAACTATCAAATAATGGTAGAATAGCAAGTTTTGATATATATAGAAGTATTGTTAGTTTAGATAAAATATATTCATATGATAACTTTATATTACCAAATAAAGAAGTAACATTTAGTTATTATACATTGTTAAATGATTTTGATTTAGATGATAAAGATTTTGGAAAAACATTAGAAAAAATGTATTTATCTAAAGTATCAAGAGCAGTTGGAACTTATTTTACTAAAAAAGGATTACCATGCATTTATCGTGTTCAAGCTCATCAAGATGAAGATTCATTTGTAAGAGATATGAATGTTCTAAACAGTTTGATGGGAAAATTAGATAGAAATACGGCTAAAGTAATTTATCAGATTATATGTGAAGATACTAATAAAGCTTATTACGCTAGTGAAAATATAGGTCATGATGGTTGTGGGCAAGCATATTTTTTAGATTTGTTTAGTCCTATTGACAGTTATATTACATTAACTTTACAAAAACTGATTGATGATTTTTATATCAACGAAAGAAAATATAAAAGTGAAGAATGGCAACAAGAAATTAAAAAAATTATTGTTCTAGCAAATCAACGAAGAGTTGAACATAGAACTAAGGAAAAACAAAAGAGCCTAATTTAGGATTTTTTGTTAAAATAATGAATGTATCAAAAGGAAGACTAAATATGGCGAATATAAGTAATACAGTAGTATGTGATGGAAATGATACACCATTTTCTTTCAAACTACAAAAATATAGTGATACTACAAACATATATAGTTTTGCTTATCGTATTATAATTAAAGCATTAGATTAATTCTAGTTTAAATCTAGAATTTTCTTTTACCATAAAATAAATGTTTGTAAAAAACATAACTAAATGGTATAATGTTAATGGGTGATTAAGAATGGATTTATCTAATATAACAGTTGAAAAAGAATTACAAATTGTTTTTATGGGAACACCTTATTTTGCTGTTCCTGTATTAGAAGGATTGATAGAAAATTATAAAGTAAGAGCAGTTGTCACACAACCTGATAGAGCAAAAGATAAACATGGTAATTTAATTGAAACACCAGTAAAAAAAGTAGCAAAAGAACACACAATTTTAGTTTTACAACCTAATAAAATAAAAGAAGAATATCAAGAAATAATAGATTTAAAACCTGATTTAATTATAACTTGTGCATATGGGCAAATCATTCCTAAAGAGTTACTTGATTGTCCTAGATTAGGATGTATTAATGTTCATGCTTCATTACTTCCTAAATTAAGAGGTGGAGCTCCTATTCAAAGAGCAATTATGAATGGTTATAAAGAAACTGGTATAACGATTATGTACATGAATGAGAGAATGGATGAAGGAGATATAATTAGCAAAAAGAGTATTGAAATACTCGATACTGATACATCCTCATCTTTGCATGATAAATTAATGCTCTTAGGAAGAGATTTATTATTAGAAACTTTACCTAGTATAATTAATGGAACTAATAGTAGAGAAAGACAAGAAGCAAGTGAAGCAACATATGCTTTCAATATTAAACCAGAGGATGAAAGAATTGATTTCAATAAAAATGCAAGACAAATTTATAATCAAATAAGAGGATTAAATTCATTTCCAGGTGCTTATTGCTTTTTTGAAGGCAAAAGATTAAAAGTATTTGAAAGTTCACTTTCAAATAACTATCCAATGGGACTTAATGGAGAAATTACAAGCGTTTATGATGATGGTTTTGGCGTTAAAGTGGGAAACGGAGAAATTATCTTTAAAGTCGTTCAATTAGAAGGTAAAAAGAAAATGAACGCCAAAGATTTTATGAATGGTTTTCAAACTCTTCTTGGAAGGATGTTAATGTAAAATGAAAGAAAAATTCAAAAAACTAAAAGAAATATGGGCGAATAAAAGATATAGAGCTATTATAATTTTAGCTTTATATGCTATATTTTTTGTGTTTTGTTTTATTTACATTAATTCTTTTAAAGAAGAAAAACCAATTAGTGATAACTATATAAAGTATTACTATGTTATAAATAATGAAATAACAGTTAAAGATTTTAAAATAACATATAATGGAAAAACATATTCGAAAAATGATTTTAAAGAATATAATTTTGCTCTAAAATTAGAAGATATTAATAACTTGATTAAAAATGGTACTTTAGAAAGTCAAAATTATATTTTAAATACATTAACTTACATTGTAAGTGTAGAAGAGTATAATAAACTATTGGAAAACAAATTAAATACAGATGAAAATATAAAAATAGTTGTTTATAAAAAAGATGATAAAACAACAAAAATAAATTGTGATTTTAGTTTAGTGTATGGTTATCCATATACGGTAGATTACATTATGGAGTAAGGAAGGAAGAAATAAAATGGATGTAGTAGTTATAATTTTAGTTTTAGGAGCATTAGCCGTATTAATATTCAAAAGATTTGGAAGTTTTGTATATTATGTAGCATTTGTAGATATATTTTTAAGATTAATTGATTTTTTAGGAAACAATATTCCACCAATTAATGGTTTTATAAATACATATTTTCCAAGTAGTGTTTCAGGAATTATTAGTATGTATTCAAGTGGTATATTTGAAATTGTATTATTATGGTTATTATTTGCTAATTATGTAGCATTTGAATGTTATATTGTAAAAACTTTTTTTAAGAAAAAATAGGTGATTTTATGTATTCATATATAAAAGGAATAGTTACTCTTATAGAAAGCAATTATATTGTACTAGATAACAATGGTATTGGTTATTTGATTTACACACCAAATCCATATAGTTTTAAAGAAAATGAAGAAACTTTAGTGTGGATTTATCAAAACATTCGTGAAGATGAAATGACTCTTTATGGTTTTAAAACAAAAGAAGAAAAAGACTTATTTTTAAAACTAATAGAAGTTAAAGGATTAGGTTGTAAAATGGCACTTCCAATGCTAGCAACTGGTTCAATAAGTGGAATAGTTGACGCTATTGAAAGAGAAAATATACTTTATTTAAAGAAATTTCCAAAAATTGGCGACAAAGTTGCCAAACAAATTATTTTAGATTTAAAAGGCAAATTAAATAACAACATTACTATTTCAAAAGATAGTAATGAAGAAGTAATTGAAGCCTTAAAAGGATTGGGTTATAAACAAGCTGATATTGTAAAAGTATTGCCAAAGGTAAATAGTAATGAAACATTAGAACAACAAATAAAAGAAGCATTGAAATTATTACTTAAAAGTTAGGAGGATTTTATGGATGATAGAGTTGTAACTGAGAACACTCTTCTTGAAGATTCATTTGAAAAAACGATTAGACCTGATAGTATTGAAGAATACATTGGTCAAAGTGAAATCAAAGAAAACTTAAAAGTTTTTATAAAAGCTGCAAAAATTCGTGAAGAACCATTAGATCATGTATTACTTTATGGTCCACCAGGATTAGGTAAAACAACACTAGCGTATATTATAGCAAATGAATTAGGAAGAAATATAAAAACAAGTAGTGGTCCAGCTATAGAAAAAACAGGAGATTTGGCTGCTATTTTATCAACACTAGAACCTGGTGATGTATTATTTATTGATGAAATTCATCGTATTCCAAGATATATTGAAGAAATTTTATATTCAGCTATGGAAGATTTTACTTTAGATATCGTTATAGGAAATGATGCAAGTAGTAGAAGCATTAAAATAGACCTCCCACCATTTACTTTAGTTGGAGCAACAACAAGAACTGGTGACTTAACAAGTCCACTAAGAGATAGATTTGGAATTATCTCAAAATTAAATTATTATACTGAGGATGAGCTAAAAGAGATAATTAAAAGAACAAGTAGAGTTTTAAATAGTCCAATCGAAGAAGATGCAGCTTTAGAATTAGCAAGAAGAAGCAGAGGAACACCAAGAATAGCAAATAGATTATTTAAACGAGTTAGAGATTTTGGATTGGTTATGAATAAACCAATAATTGATAGTGAAATAACAAGACTAGCTTTAGATAAATTAAAAGTAGATAGTAGTGGATTAGATGAAACTGATTACAATTTATTAAAAGCGATAATAGAAAAATTTAATGGTGGTCCAGTTGGAATCGATGCAATCGCATCTTCAATAGGTGAAGAAGCATCTACTATAGAAGATGTTTACGAACCTTATCTATTACAACACGGATTTTTAAAACGAACAGCGCGAGGTAGAGTAGTAACGCCAAAAGCCTATGACCACTTAAAAATAGAACATCAAGAAAAATTGGAGATAGAATAATGAAAACAAGTGAATTTGATTATGAATTACCTTTAGAGTTAATTGCCCAAACACCACTAGAAAAAAGGGATGAATCAAAACTTTTGGTACTAGATAAAAAAACTGGAAGCATTAAACATGAGGTATTTAAAAATATAATTAATTATTTAAATGAAGATGATATTTTAGTAGTAAATGATACTAAAGTAATTCCCGCAAGATTATATGGTGAAAAAGAAGAAACAAAAGCTTTAATAGAAGTATTATTACTAAAAGAAATATCTAATAATAAGTGGGAATGTTTAACTAAACCAGCTAAAAGAATTAAGGTAGGAACTGTTGTTAATTTTGGCGATTTACTTAAAATGAAATGCGTCGAAGTTAAAGAGGAAGGTATTAGAGTTTTTGAATTAAAATATGAAGGTATTTTATATGAAATTTTAGATAAATTAGGTACTATGCCACTACCTCCATATATTCATGAACAATTAGAATCTAAAAATCGATATCAAACAGTTTATGCTAAAAATAATGGAAGTGCGGCCGCTCCAACAGCAGGATTACATTTTACAGAAGAATTATTAGAAAAAATAAAAGAAAAAGGCGTTAAAATAGTTCCTATTACTTTACACGTTGGGCTTGGAACATTTAGGCCAGTTAATGTAGAAGATGTTAAATCTCATCATATGCATCAAGAGTTTTATCAAATGAGTAGTGATACTGCAAATGTGTTAAATAATGCTAAAGGAAGAATTATAAGTGTTGGAACAACATCAACAAGAACATTAGAAACGATTAAAAATTTATATGGTAAGTTTATCGAATGTAGTGGTTGGACAGATATATTTATATATCCAGGGTATGAATTTAAAGCAATTGATGCTTTAATAACAAATTTTCATCTTCCTAAATCAACTTTAATGATGTTAGTAAGTGCACTAGCAGGAAAAGAAAATATTATGAATGCTTACAAAATAGCAGTAGAAGAAAAGTATCGTTTCTTTTCGTTTGGAGATAGTATGTTTATAAAATAATAATAGATAGTAAACGCTATCTATTTTTTTCATATAATATTTTGGGTGATTTTATGAAAGTAGCAGTTTATGCTATATGTAAAAATGAAAGTAAATTTGTTGATAGATTTATGGATAGTGTTAGTGAAGCTGATGATGTTTTTATATTAGATACTGGTTCAACTGATGATACAATAGATAAATTAAAAAAGAGAGGCGCTTTTGTAAAACAAGAAATTATAGAACCATTTAGATTTGATATAGCAAGAAATAAATCATTAGAAATGGTACCTGATTATTATGATATATGTGTTTGTGTAGATTTAGATGAAGTAATATCTCCTGGATTTAGAGATGAATTAATTAAATTATTTAGTGACAAAACAACAAGAATAAGGTACATCTATAATTGGAAATTAATAGATAATAAACCAGTTGTTAGTTTTTACGCTGATAAAATACATAAAAGAAAAGGATATACTTGGAAACATCCTGTTCATGAAGTTTTAGTAGGTGAAGAAGAGGTTATAAAAACAACTGATAATATAATAATTAATCATTATCCGGATGAAACTAAATCAAGAAGTAATTATTTAGAATTGTTAGAATTGTCAATTAGGGAAGAACCAGAAGATGATAGAAATATGCATTATTTAGGTAGAGAGTATATGTATCATAAAAAATACAATGAAAGTATTGATACATTAATTAAACATTTAAACTTAAAAACATCTACTTGGAAGGATGAGAGATGTGCATCTATGCGATATATTGCAAGATGTTATCAAAACTTAAATAGATTTGAAGAGGCGAGAATGTGGTTAGAAAAAGCTATAAAAGAAGCACCTTACTTACGAGAACCATATGTAGAAATGATGTTTTTAAACTACAATTTAGAAGAATGGGAACTATTAATAAAATATAGTTATGATGCTTTAAAAATTAAAAAACACAACAAAACATACATTAATGAACCATTCTGTTATGACCATACAATTTATGATTTATTAAGTATAGCTTATTTTAATTTAAGTAATTATGCTAAAGCACTAGATTGCGTTAATAAAGCGATTGAAATAAGTCCTAATATAGAAAGATTAAAAGAAAATAAAAAAACAATTGAAGATAAAATAAATTTGTTATAAAATATATTTAGGTGATAAAGTGGCAAGTGCAGTAATACATTTATGTGTAGCAAATGAATATTTAAAAAAAACAAATAAAAAAAGTTTAGAGTTATTAATTGGAAGTATCGCTCCTGATATAGCAAAATATATTGGAGTTCATAAAATAGAAACTCATTTTCAAGAAAAAAATGATGACATACCAGATTTAAAATTGTTTTTAAATAAGTATTCTAATTATTTAAGCGACGATTTTGTTTTAGGTTATTATATTCATTTATATACTGATTATTTATGGTTCAAATTTTTTTTACCAAGGTATGTTGAAAATCCTTTAAAAAACAAGCTACAAGAAGAAGAGTTAACAAATTATTTATATGCTGATTATAGTAACTTAAATATCGAATTGATTCGTGATTATAATTTGAGTTTAGATATTTTTTCCAACGAAATTCCTAAGATTAATAACATTATAGAAGAAATACCTATGGATAAATTAAACATAGTTGTAGATGAAATGGGAAGAATTATTAAAGATTCAAAGAAAGGTCAAACTTATATGTTTGGTATAAAAGAAGTTGAAGTTTTCATTGATTTGGCTAAAGAAGCAATTTATAACGAGGTAAAATCATGGTTATAGTAATACTAGGTCCAACAGCAGTAGGTAAAACAAAACTAAGTGTAGAATTAGCTAAAAAATTAAATGGTGAGATTATAAACGCTGACAGTACTCAAGTTTATAAAAATTTAAATATTGGGACAGCAAAAGTAACTGAAGAAGAAAAACAAAATATAAAACACCATTTATTTGATATTAAAGATATAAAAGAAGATTATACGGTTTATGACTATCAAAAGGATGCAAGAAGTAAAATAGAAGAAATATTAAATAAAAATAAAACACCTATTTTAGTAGGTGGGACAGGATTATATATTAAAGCGGCTTTATATGATTATAAATTTAGTGATGAAAAAATAGTCAACAATTATGAGACATTAACTAATGAGGAAATATATAATGAGTTATTAAAATATGATAAAAATAATAAAATTCATATTAATAATCGAAAAAGATTGATTAGAGCTTTGAATTATTGTGTTGCTACAAATTTACCATTTAGTCAAAAAGAAAAAACTGAAAAATTACTTTACAATTCAGTATTTATAGGACTTACAACAGATAGAAGTATTTTATATGATAGAATTAATAAAAGGGTAGATGTTATGGTTACTGAAGGTCTTTTAGAAGAAGCAAAACAAATATATGATAGCAATATTAGAACAAAAGCCGTCACAACACCTATTGCTTACAAGGAATTATTTCCATATTTTGAAAATAAAGAAACACTAGATGTTTGTTTAGAAAAAATTAAACAAAATAGTAGAAAATATGCTAAAAGACAATACACTTGGTTTAATAATCAAATGAATGTTACATGGTTTGACGTTAATTTTAATGACTTTAATAAAACAATTGATGAAGTATATGAATACATAAAAAAACTGGTTTAATCCAGTTTTATTGGTTTATTTAACTCTTTATTGATGTATTCTTTGTCAAACATATTATATATGTTGCTAACTTTCAATTCATATTCTAGTATGTTACAATAATTTGTAATTAATTTGACATCTTTTTTAATACTTTTTAAGTATTCTTGACCTTTATTATTAAATCCTAATACCCTTACATAAGAAACATCATAATGTTTAGTTTCAAATTCACATAAAATATGAACTAAACTTCTTTTTATATAATTATAACTATAGTTTTTAGTTTTAACTTTACTAATCAATTCATCTATATTATTACAATCATTTATTACTTTTTTAAGTTTATTATTTATTTTAATGTCTACATATTTAGATATATCTTCATTCATGATTTTATATTTTAAAATGTAGAAATAATCATTTAAACTTCTATTTTTAATATATTTTAAAGTTTTACTTGGAACATATTTATCAATATTTTTGTTATTTTTTACTAAATTTCTAATCGCTGATGCACTAATTATATTACTATTAATATCTAAACTATGGTAGTTATTTGTTCTTTTAATTGTTATAGGTTTTATATTGCTATTTATTTTATTAATTGCTTTTATATAACTTATTCCTAATAAATCATTTGGACTATCAATATTAGAATTAATAGAACAGGCAATACTTTTAGGATAATTGTATCCTTTTTTTATATTATTTTTTAATTCTTCATTATTTATATTAGTATTTGCTATTTTAATTAGGTTATTTAAATCATTTGATTCACTTCCAAAAACTAAATAATCAGCTTTTAATAAATTTAATGTTTTGACTCCCCCATAAGCATAATAATCTGAAGCTTGAGTAGCAAAAACAAAAGGTAATTCTACAACTATATCAACGCCGTATTTTAGTGCTAGTTTAGTTTTATCCCATTTGTCTATAATACTAACATCGCCTCTATTTAAAAAATTACCTGCTAAGACTATAGTAATAATATCATTTGGGAACATTTCTTTTACCATATTTATTTGTTTTAAATGTCCATTGTGAAATGGATTATATTCTGCTATAATTCCTACCATAAACTCACCAACTTAATTATATCATTAATTGTTTACTTTTCAAAGATTTTAATGTATAATGTTCTAGGTGATTAGATGATTATTGATATTACAAAACTTAGAAGTGGTGTTTTAGAGTCTCTTCCAATTGATTTTAATTATTCATTTAAAACTGATGAACTTAAAAATACAGATATCATTAGTTTAGATGACGTTAATATTAAAGGAAATATTAGTTATAATTATGGAAGATATTACATATCTATAGATATTAAAGGAGAATTTATATTACCTTGTTCCTTAACTCTAGAACCAGTAAGTGTTCCATTGAATACTCATGTTGAAGGTGATTTAGAGAAAATTTTACAAGAAATTGGTCAAAATTTAACAAATACACTTGATATTTTTCCAATTATATGGGAAAATATATTAATGGAAGTTCCTTTGAAGGTTGTAAGTGGAAAGAAAGCTACTAAAACAAGTGGTGATGGATGGAAACTTATTACTGAAGAAGAAAAAAGAGTTAATCCAGAATTAGAAAAACTTAAAGAATTATTATAGAAAGAGGTGTTATAAATGGCAGTACCATTTAGAAAAGTTAGTAAGACTCGTGGACGTAAACGTCGTACTCACTACAAAATAAGTGAAAATACAACTACTACATGTCCAAAATGTGGAGAAGTTAAAAAACCACACAGAGTATGTCCAAAATGTGGAACTTACAAGAATAAAGAAGTAATTAAAACAGCTGAATAGTTGTTTTTTTCTTTATTTTTGATATAATTAAACTGGAGGTATTATTATGATTAATTATTTATTTAGTGCAATATCTAATGATGGATTTAATGAAAATCAAGGAAAATATTTAAAGAAGGATATTAAAAATAATTCAAAGATTGTATTCATATCATCTGTAGCAGATGCTTATGAAAAAAATGATTTAAAATTTAACAATTTTATAGAAAATTTTAAAAAAATAGGAATTACTTTTAATTCTTCAAATTTAATCGATAATAGGAAAAAGAATTTAGAAGCTAAAACTTTAATTGATGAAGCAGATATAGTATTTTTAATGGGTGGTAGTCCTATATTACAAATGAATTTTATTAAAGAATATTCTTTAATAAATGAAATTAAAAACAAAAAAATAGTAATAGGTGTTAGTGCTGGAGCAATTAATCAATCAAATAAAGTAGTATACATAGATGAAACTTACGAAGATAGAGTGCTAAAATACGATGGATTAGGACTTGTAGATATAAACATATATCCTCATTTAGTTTGGAGCAATGTAGATTATTTAAAAGAAGTTTTTGAGGTAAGTAATTATGTACCTATAACTATTTTGCCTAATGATTCATTTGTTAGGATTGAAAATAATGATATTTTATATGTTGGTGAACACAATTTAGTTGAAAACTGTAAAATTGATTTAAATGGACATGATTACATTCCAATTAAACACAAAGGAACCATTTTTTTAGAAAGCGAAAGGCTTATTTATAGAAGAACTACTAAAGATGATATAGATGAATTTTTCTATATTCAACTAAATCCAAATTTAAGAAGATATTTAGGAACTACTAAATTAGGTAATGATTTAGAAAAAAACAGAAAATATTTTAGTGAATCTAATTACGACAATTTAGACTATTATAGATGGACAATAGTAAAAAAAGAAGACAATAAAATACTTGGAACTATATATTTAAATATTCATGATGAAAAAGCCAAAACTGCTGGAATTGATTATTGGTTAAGAGAAGATGAATGGAGTAAAGGTTATGTTACAGAGGCATCTAAAAAAATTTTAGAATTTGCTTTTGATGAACTAGATTTAAATAGAATTGAATCATGTGGTGCGAAAGATAATAAAGGAACATTAAGAATAATGGAAAAAATTGGATTAAAGTATGAAGGAACTAGAAAGCAGGCAATGTTTTATTACTATGGTGGTGTAGAAGATTTAGTTATGTATGGTCTTACAAAAGAAGAATATTTGAATAATAAAATGATTTAATATAAAAAGAGTTTATGTTATGTTTTTGTAGTCAATTTTATTTGAAAATTTGGTAATTAGTGGTATAATTCTGATTATAAGTATTCAAGAAAGGTGATTAAAATGGATGAAAAAATAAAAGAAGCATTAGAAAAAGAAAAAAAAAGGCAACAAGATAATATTGAATTAATCGCATCAGAAAACTATGTAAGTAAGGCAATTCTAGAACTACAAGGAAGTATTTTTACTAATAAATATGCTGAAGGTTACCCTAGTAAGCGTTATTATGGTGGTTGTGTTAATGTTGATACAATTGAAAATTTAGCGATTTCTTATGCAACTAAGTTGTTTAAATGTAATTATGCAAATGTCCAACCACATTCAGGAAGTAATGCCAATATGGCAGTATATAAAGCGTTACTCGAACCAAATGATAAAGTAATGGGAATGAATTTAAGTCATGGTGGACATTTGACTCATGGACATAGGATTAACTTTAGTGGTTTAGAGTATAATATTGTAAGTTACGATGTTTCCAAAGAAACAGAAGTAATTGATTATGATGAACTAGAAAGATTAGCTTTATTAGAACGACCTAAAATGATTATAGCAGGCGCAAGTGCTTATTCAAGAATAATCGACTTTGAAAGAATTAGCAAGATTGCTAAAAAAGTTGATGCATATTTTTGGGTTGATATGGCTCATATAGCAGGATTGGTAGCTACGGAACTTCATCCATCGCCAATTCCTTATGCTGATGTTGTGACAACAACTACTCATAAAACCCTAAGAGGTCCAAGAGGAGGATTAATTCTAACCAATAGTGAAGAAATAATAAAAAAAATAAATAAAACTGTTTTTCCAGGTATTCAAGGTGGACCTTTAATGCATGTTATAGCCGCTAAAGCCCAATGTTTTTTCGAAGCTTTAAAACCAGAATTTGTTTTATACCAAAAACAAGTATTAAAGAATATTAAAGCTTTATCAGATACCTTACAAGAAAAGGGATTAAGAATAGTATCTAATGGAACTGATAACCATTTAATTTTAGTCGATGTAACGTCATTAAATTTAACAGGAAAAGAGGCTGAAGAATTATTAGATGAAGTAAATATTACAGTAAATAAGAATTCTATCCCTTATGATAAGACCTCACCGACTATTACAAGTGGTATTAGAATAGGTAGTCCTGCTATGACAACAAGAGGATTGAAAGAAGATGATTTTAAAAATATAGGTTTAATTATTTATGATACTTTAACTAAAAGTGATAGTAGAGAAAACTTAATTAAACGAGTTTATGAAATTACTTCAAAATATAAATTTGGGGAGTGATATTTTGATTTTAGATGGAAAAAAAGTGAGTCTGGAAATAAAACGAAATATAAAAGATAATATTATCAAAAATAATATTAATCCCAAATTAGTAGTAATTCAAGTTGGAAATGATGAAGCAAGTAACGTTTATGTTAACTCAAAAAGAAAGGCTTGTGAAGAAGTAGGAATATCTTTTAAACATTTAAAGTATGATAATGTTAAAGAAGAAGAATTAGCAAACAAAATAATCGAATTAAATAATGATAACAGTGTATCTGGTATACTAATTCAACTCCCACTGCCAAGTTATTTGAATGAAAATAGGCTACTTGATCTAATAAGTCCTAATAAAGACGTTGATGGATTAACTACAACTAATATGGGTAATTTATTTAAGGGTAATAATAATTTAGTTCCATGTACTTCCCTAGGAGTAATAAAATTATTGAAATATTATAATGTTAAATTAGATTGTAATGTTGTAATCATAGGAAGAAGTAATTTAGTCAGTAAACCATTAGGACAACTATTTTTACAAGAAAATGCAACAGTTACAATATGTCATTCATATACCAAAAACTTAAGAGAATATACTAAAGATGCTGATATATTAGTATCAGCAACTGGTGTTAAGGATTTAATTACAAAAGATATGGTTAAGGAAGATGCTATTATTGTTGATGTTGGAATAACAAGATTTCAAGGAAAATTATATGGAGATGTAAAAAAGGATGGAATTTTAAATTATTCACCAGTTCCAGGAGGGGTTGGTCCTATGACAGTTGCAATGTTATTAAATAACGTTTATGAATGTTTTATGAAAAATAAATAAAATAGTAAAAAGTTAATTGAAAATATTAACTTTTTTTGTTATATATTTAAAATAAATTATTGATTATTTTAATATTTAAACAAAATATGAAAAAACATGTTATAATGTTAATAAGTAAATATAATATAAAAAATAAAATACTTTGTTAAAACTATAATAATCAAACTTTTGTTATGAAATGCAAAAGGGTATTGACTCTCCATATGACTGAAATGTTAAACTTTATTTGAAAGGAGGAATAGTTGGTATTAAAAGGAGTAGATAATATGTATAAGATTGGCGATTTTTCAAAAATCGTGGGTATTCCTGTTAGAACCTTAAGGTTTTATGCACAATATGGAGTTCTAGAACCAAGTCAAATAGATAATTTTACTGGTTATAGGTATTATAGTGATGAAAATGTTATTGAATGCGAATTAATTAAATTACTTAAATCTCTAGATTTTACTTTAGAAGAAATTGCTACTTATAAAAATCATTTGAATAATGAGATATTAGAAAAAAAGAAAAAAGAAATTGAAGAAAGAATATATTTGTTAAGTTTAAAATACAAAAGATTAGAAATATTACAACAACAAAGCGCTCTTAAAAAAATAAATGAATTACAAGAAACAACTGAAGAAAAGGTGTTGAGGAGGAAGTATGAAAAAAGAAATATTAAAAGAAATGCTTAATAGTAAAAAAAATTTAATTGTATCAGGTGATATTTCATCTGGTAAAACATCAAATGTATTGTTTCCATTAGTTGAGGAAGCGATTAATGATGGACAAAGTTTATTAATACTAGATTCAAAAGAGGAATACATAAATAAATATTATAATGATTTAAAGAATAAAAACTATAATATTATTATATTAAATTTAAGAGATTTAAATAAAAGTGACGGTTGGAATCCTTTAGAATATCCTTATAATTTATATAAGAAAGGTATGATTGATGAAGCTATAGATTATATAGAAAAACAAGCAAAAATAATGTTTTACGAAAATTCTACAATAGACCCATTTTGGTCAAATACGGCATCAGATTTTTATACTGGTATTGTGCTTGGATTATTTGAGGATGGCAAGGAAGAAGAAATTAATTTAAACAGTGTTAATTTAATGTTTAATGGAATAAATAACAATTATGCTACTAGCGATTATATAACTCAATATTTTAAATTGAAAAATCCATGTTCACAATCTTATATTTTTGCGGCGTCTACTTTTCTTGCTCCAAAAGAAACAAAAGGAAGTATAGTTTCAGTTGCAAGAGAAAAATTAAGAACTTACGTAAGTAGAGAAATGTTAAGTGTTTTACTTAACAAAACTACATTTAGTTATGATGATATTATGACTAAACCGACTGCTATTTTCTTAATTGCCAAAGATGAAAATAGATATATAAATAATGTTGCAACAATGTTTATTGAACAATTATTTACAATATTAATAAACTCAAAAAAATATAATAAATTTAATTTTGTACTTGATAATATTGATGTATTAGAAATGGTTAATGAATTAAGTGATATGTTAAGTTCTGGAATTTCAAGAAATATTAGATTTGAAATAGGTACACGTTCTTACGAAGATTTGATTGAAAAATATGGAAACTATATAACTAAACTAAGTGACTTAGTAATAATTTCTAAAACAATAAAATTATTTATTAATAATCAAGAATACGAAGAAAAAGTAGATTCATTATATATACCAGTTGAAAAATTGAACATAGATAAGCCAGTATTAGAAAAAAAGCAAATTAAAATGTTTAATCTTGAACAGTTTGTTCGTTTAAAAAAAGAAAACTTTGGAAATCAATTTGAAACTGAATTATCAAATGAACCAACTAAAATTGATAATTTAATAAAAGAAATAGATAAGAAATTAGAACAATTAGATATAGAAGAAAAAATACATGAAGCAGAAAAATTAAATGTTTGCAAATCTTCTTTTCAACAATTTAGAATATAGGATGTGTTATAATGATACTTAGTAATAAATCTAATTTAACTAAAAATTTAAATAAATCAAATCGAATAAAAGCAAGTATTATGGGATTTGTTGTAGGCGATGCTCTAGGTGTTCCAGTTGAGTTTCAAAGTAGAAATATACTAAAAAGAAAAAAAGTAAAAGATATGGAAGAATATGGAACGCATAATCAACCGAAAGGAACTTGGAGTGATGATACTTCTATGGTATTAGCAACCATGGATGCAATTGTAAATACACCGATTGATGATATGAATACTTATACAATGTTTAAAAATATATTAGATGCATTTTTAAATTGGAAAATTAATAGTAAATACACGCCATTTAATAATGTTTTTGATATAGGAAATTCTACTAATTATTCTTTAACAAATTACAAAAACAAAAAAGAAAAATACAATGAAAATATCATTAATGATTCAAAATTAGAAGAATTAATTAATTGTGGATATGATGATATTAGTTCAAATGGAAATGGTTCATTGATGCGTATTTTACCATTAGCAATTTATGGTAATATGTTAATTTTAGACGATAATTTATTTAAAAATTTTATTTATACTGGTTCTTCTTTAACTCATTCACATATATATAGTAAAATTGGATGTTTTATTTATTCAAAATATATAGAATACTTATTAGATGGTATAAATCCAAAAGATGCTTATATTTTACTAAAAAAATGGTTTAATAATTGTGATGTTTTAAAAGGAGACAAAGAAATTACTTTAAATATATATAAAAGGATTTTAGTAGATGACATTAGTAATTTAGGTGAAAAAGAAATAAAGTCAAGTGGCTATATTGTTGATACCTTAGAAGCAGTTATGTGGACCATTTTAACGACAAACAATTATAAAGATGCTTTACTAAAAGCAGTTAATCTCGGTGATGATGCAGATACTATTGGAGCTTTAACTGGTGGTTTAGCAGGTTTAATCTATGGTTTTGATGAAATACCACAAGAATGGTTAAAAGTAATTCAAAAAAAAGATTATGTATCTGAATTAATAAATAAATTTATTAACAAATTAAACGATTATGATAAATATTTATACGAAGAAGATGAAATAGCAACTAGAAAAAGTTGGAAAATTCTTGATATGCCAAATGAAACAAAAAAAATTAAATTAGATTTAAAACTTACGAAAGAAAATTTAACCAAATTAAAAAAAGGACATATTCCAAAAGAAATGGAAGACCATTGGTTTGCATTTTATGAAAATAATAAGTTTTACATATATAGAAGTTGGACAGGAATTTGCTTATATATAGTTGATATACAAGAAGATGGGACTATTTTAAGTGCTATAGTGAATAGAAATATAGAACAATATAATAATACAAATGATTTAGATGATATAAAAAGTATAAAGCATTTAATTTATTGGTATGCTGGAGAAAGAAAAAAGTCTATTCAAATACTGAATGAAAAATAATAGGTGTAAATATGAATGAAGAATATATAAAAAAAATTAAAATTGATAACATGGATAAATTAGCTGATTACAGAAAAAAACTCTATGAAAAACCAATTTTAAAAGATTTATTTTTAGAGGTGACATTAAGATGTAATGCAAGATGCGAACACTGTGGTAGTAGTTGCGGTGATACAATTTTAAAAGATGAAATAAGTATAGAAGATTTAAAAAGAACATTAAGAGATATTTCTGAAAGATATAATGCTAATGAAATACTTTTAAATGTTACTGGAGGAGAACCATTAGTTAGAAAAGACTTATTTACTCTTATGAAGTATGCTTGTGAACTTGGATTTAGATGGGGCATGACAACAAATGGAATGTTAATAAATGATGAAATTATTAATAAGATGATTGATACTAATATGGAAACTATATCTATTAGTTTAGATGGTTTAAAAGAAACTCATGAAAGTTTTAGAAAAGTACCAAATAGTTTTGATAAAATTATTAATAACATAAAAAAATTACAACAAGTACCAAGTATTAAGATTGTTCAAGTTACAACAGTTGCTAACAAAAAAAATATTCATGAATTAGAAGATGTATATAATTTGATGAAAGAATTAAATATTATTTCATGGAGAGTTATAAATGTAGACCCAATAGGAAGAGCTAAAAACAACAACGATATTTTATTAGATAAAGAAGATTATAAATATTTATTCAATTTTATAAAAGAAAAAAGAGAAGAAAATTTAATGAATGTTGAATATGGTTGTAGTCATTATTTAGGAATAAATTTAGAAAAAGAAATACGAGATACTTATTTTATATGTACTGCTGGGTTATATGTAGCAAGCATTTTAAGCAACGGTGATATATTTATATGTCCAGATGTAGAAAGAAGAAAAGAATTTATTCAAGGAAATATCAAAACTGATAATTTTGTTGATGTATGGGAAAATAGATTTAAAATTTTTAGAACCGAAAACAGAACAAAGTGTAGTAAATGTGAAAAATGTTCAAATTGGAAATATTGCTTAGGAGATTCATTTCATACATTTAATTTTGATGAGAGAAAACCTAATTTTTGCATAAAAGATGTATATGGTGATGATTAATATGTTGAAAAATATATAATTGATAATATGGAGGAAAATAAAATGGGATTATTTAATAAAAAAGATAAATATAATATTGAGGCAGAAGATAATAGGCCTCAAATAGTTTATGGTATTCCTGATGTAATTAGAAAGCAATGGGAAGAAGAAGCAAAGGCAAAACAAGATGAAATTAAAGAAAAATATACTATAGAATCTGAAGATAATTTGCCAAGAGAAGTATACGGAGTACCAAATTGGCTTCAAGAAAAAAGAAAAAATGAAAATAAGGAAAAGTATGTTATAGAACCAGAGGATAATGTACCACAAAAGGTTTATGGTGTTCCTAACTATGATTTTTCACAAGATAAATTAAAAAAAGAAAGTATTAATGTAGTTGTCGAAAATTATTGCTTATCTTTAACAAAAATGAATAATAAATGTGTTTTATTATATTTAGATAATAGTAAAACATCATATATTAATGATTTAAATGTTTCGATTTCTCTTTCGAAGTTTGATGAATTTTGTAATAGATTAAAAACAATTATTGCTGATTGGAATACAAAATATTCTGGAGATAAAAGTATAGCGTGGAAACTAAAAATTAACATAGATGGATTAAATAAACAAATAAATGGCAATGGTGCAGAGCCTGAGAATTGGAATGATTTTATTGATTTGTTATCAGAATACGAAATACTTTTTAAAAAAGTATCAAATTATGAAAACAAAATAAAAATGGAATTACCGCTAGAGAAAATAATAGAAAATAAAGTGAACGATTCTTTCTTTTCTAAATTGCTTATTAATTATTTTAAAAATGAAATAGGAAAAAGCGATAATGTTTCTAAAGTGTTATTTAATGATTTATCTAAATATGATGATATATTTAATGAGTTTATTTTATATTTAATGAAAAAGACTTATGCCCTACCTAATGCTATTAATATAGAAGGGTATACAGCGAAGCAAATAGCAGAATTAAATCCTCATTTTAAAGCAACAGGTGTATATACATTTTTAAAATATTTGCGAGAAAATCCAGAGGAAGCAAAAGATATAATAAGCAAAGGTTTTCCAAATAAAGATGTAGTTAATTATATAGTAGATAATGATTATTACATAAAACTTACACATATTCCATTTCATGGTTGTTATGGAACAGAAGAAGAATTGGAAAAACAAAAAGTTCAACCAATTATTACCTATTATAAAGTAATAACTAATGAACCAATGATTATGGGTAAAATCACTATAATTGTTAATGAAGTAACAAAAGATGGAATTAAATTAACAATTCCACATCAAGAAGGTATAATAGGAGATTATGAAAAATATAGAAACAAACTTTCTAATGAAGTTTTTCTTAATTTAAATGAAACATTTGAGTTATACCTAGATGTTTACGATGCGATGGAAAGTTGGGAACTATCTTTGGTAAAAATGAAAGATTGTTAAAATAAACTTATACATTAATATAATTAAAAAAAATAGATAAAATAGGAAAAAGTTAATTGAAAATATTAACTTTTTTTGTTATAATTAACTAGTAAAATAGAAGGAGGAAATAATATGAAATATGTTTATGCCTTTAGTGAAGGTAACAAAGATATGCGTAATTTACTTGGTGGTAAAGGAGCAAACTTAGCCGAAATGACTAATTTAGGATTACCTATACCTCAAGGATTTACAATTACAACAGAAGCTTGTACCAATTACTATGACAATGGATGCGAAATTTCTAAAGAAATTGAAACACAAATTTTTGATGCTTTAGAAGAATTAGAAAAATTACAAGGAAAAAAATTTGGGGATACAGAAACTCCATTGTTAGTATCAGTAAGAAGTGGTGCTAGAGCGAGTATGCCTGGTATGATGGATACAATTCTTAATTTAGGATTAAATGATGTAGCAGTTGAAGGCTTTGCAAAAAAAACTAACAATCCTAGATTTGCCTATGATTCTTATAGAAGATTTATTCAAATGTATTCTGATGTAGTAATGGAAGTAAATAAATCTTTCTTTGAAAAAATCATTGATGAATTAAAAAATGAAAAAGGTGTATGTTATGATACAGAACTTACTGTTGATGATTTAAAAGAGTTAGTAAAAAGATTTAAAAAAGTTTATAGTGACCATATGAACGGGGAAGAATTTCCACAAAATCCAAAAGAACAATTGATGGGTGCTGTTAAAGCAGTTTTCCGTTCATGGAACAACCAAAGAGCAATCGTTTATAGAAGAATGAATGATATTCCAGGAGATTGGGGAACGGCTGTTAATGTTCAATCAATGGTATTTGGTAATATGGGCGAAACTAGTGGAACAGGTGTTGCATTTACAAGAGACCCTGCAACAGGAGAAAAAGGTATTTATGGTGAATATTTAATTAATGCTCAAGGAGAGGATGTAGTTGCTGGTGTTAGAACTCCAGAACCTATTACTAAACTAAAAGAAGATTTACCAGAATGCTATGATGAATTTATAACTTTAGCTAATAAGTTAGAAAACCATTATAAAGATATGCAAGATATGGAATTTACTATCGAAGAAGGTAAACTATATTTCTTACAAACTAGAAATGGTAAAAGAACTGCTCATGCTGCTATTAAAATAGCATGTGACTTAGTAGATGAAGGAATGATTACAAAAGAGGAAGCAGTTTTAAGAATTGATGCTAAAAGTTTAGATCAATTACTTCATCCAACATTTGATGTAAAATCTTTAAAAGAAGCAAAAAGTATTGGTGAGGGACTTCCTGCAAGCCCAGGTGCTGCTGCTGGTAAAGTAGTGTTTACTGCCGAAGAAGCTAAAATGTTAGGTAAAGGTGGTAAGGGTGAAAGAGTAGTTTTAGTTAGATTAGAAACTACACCAGAAGATATCGAAGGTATGGTAGCAGCTCAAGGTATTCTAACTGTAAGAGGTGGAAGAACATCACATGCTGCTGTTGTTGCTCGTGGTATGGGAACATGCTGTGTAGCTGGATGTGGAGCTATTAACATTAATGAAGAAGCTAAAGAATTTACTTTAGGAGGAATTACTTTCCATGAAGGTGATTATATTTCTCTAGATGGTAATACTGGTAAAATTTATGCTGGTGATATTGAAACAAAAGAAGCAACTGTTAGTGGTGATTTTGGAAGAATTATGTCATGGGCTGATGAATATAGAACACTTAAAGTAAGAACTAATGCTGATAATCCTCGTGATACTAAAAAAGCAGTTGAACTAGGAGCAGAAGGAATTGGATTATGTAGAACAGAACACATGTTCTTTGAAGAAAATAGAATTCCTAAAATCAGAAAAATGATTTTATCTGAAACAGTAGAAGATAGAGTGGCAGCTTTAAATGAATTAATACCATTCCAAAAAGGTGATTTTAAAGCTATGTATAAAGAATTAAAAGAGCTTCCTATGACAGTTAGATACTTAGACCCACCACTACATGAATTTTTACCAACTTTAGAAGAGGATATTATTGCTTTAGCTAAAGATATGAATGTTACAGTAGAACATTTAAAAAATAAAATTTCTGAACTTCATGAATTTAATCCGATGATGGGACATAGAGGTTGTAGATTAGCAGTTACTTATCCTGAAATAGCTTGTATGCAAACTAGAGCTTTAATGGAAGCTGCCATTGAAGTTAAGGAAGAAGAAGGTTATGATATTGTTCCTGAAATTATGATTCCATTAGTTGGAGAAGAAAAAGAACTTAAGTTTGTTAAAGATATTGTGGTTAAAGTTGCAGAAGAAGTTAAAAAGGAAAAAAATTCAGATATTAAATATCATATTGGTACTATGATTGAAATACCAAGAGCAGCTCTAACAGCAGATTTAATTGCTAAAGAAGCAGAATTCTTCTCATTTGGAACTAATGACTTAACACAAATGACCTTCGGTTTCTCAAGAGATGATGCTGGTAAGTTCTTGGATTCATATTATCAAAATAGAATTTATGAAATTGACCCATTTGCTAAATTAGATCAAGTAGGTGTTGGACAATTAGTTAAAATGGCTGTAGAAAAAGGTAAAAAAACTAGACCAGATATTAAGCTTGGTATTTGTGGTGAACATGGTGGAGAGCCATCAAGCATAGAGTTCTGTCATAATATCGGACTAAATTATGTTTCTTGCTCACCATATAGAGTTCCGATTGCAAGATTAGCAGCCGCACAAGCCGCAATCAAATCTGGAAATAGAAAGTAATTTACTTTAAATACTGTAAATCCAAAGATTATATAAAAAACTAAAAAAATGAATGTTTAAACATTCTTACTTCCAATTTTAAATTGAAGTAAAAATATTATTTTAAAGATTGAAATAGATACTTTTATCACATATTTCAATCTTTTTTTGGTTGAAATTAAATAATATGCGACGAGAATTAGGAGGTGGGAAAAATGCGAAGGAGAAATGATAATAATGAACACTTACGATGGTCTCTAGAAGTAGAGGACTATAGAAAAAGATTATTGATTGCGGGGCTTTCTACTAGAATTTCTTATAATATGATAGATAGTTATAGAAAAGTAATAAATGATTTAAATAGTTACACTTACGATGAAATCAAAAATATGATGAAAGATGAAATAATTAATATAATCAAAGGATTAGGGTTATCAAATGCAAGATATAAATATTTGTCATCAATAATTGATTTTATAGAAAAATATGATAATGCTACATGGTTTTGTCATTTAGTTCTTATTTATTATAAACGATATTTTTGCAATAAACATAATCCTGAAAATTGTCCATTAAGAAATCACGTTGAAGTAAAATGCAAATGTAGGAAATAATAGTTAATGGGAAATTCTAATGTTAATAATAGAGAGTCTAGATGGATAGGTAAAACAACTTCATTTCTATTATTACTTTGTAATATTATGTCTTTTTTATAGAATTAGAATAATACTATAATAATCCTATAACTAATACCAAAATAATACTAATTATGATAATTATTTTTTTATCAATAGTAATAATTATCTTTTTATCAACTCATTATTGATTCTTCTTGCTGTTCATATCTTTAATTTCACAATGGGGATAATGTAATAAAAAAATCAGTAATTCAATGAAAAATAATGTTTTTAATTTTTTATTTAATTTTTAGTGATTGCTATATTTTTCTTGTAATTAAAGGAAATTTATAATATAATTAATAAAGGTGATATATATGTATTTTATAATATATTTAATATCTTTTGCAATCATATACTTATTTTACCTCACAACGGTAATCCTGCAAAAATCAAAAATAGAAAAATTTAAAAAAAGCAATCAAGTTATGTTTTTTGTTAAAAGGTTTAATTTGGATTTAAATAAAATAAATATAACTAAATTTATGAATGTAATCGCACTTTCTAACGCGTTCATAATTTCTACTGCTTTTATGACAACTTATTTAGTCAAAAATTTTGTTTTACAACTATTAGTTGGTTTCTTAACTCTAATACCACTATTAGTAATATGTTATAGTTTAATTGGAAAATATTATATAAAAAAAGGATGTGTAATGAATGAATATAAGTGAAATAGAAAAAAAATGGAGAAAGTATTGGGAAGATAACGATACTTTTAGAACAGATATAAAAGATTTTAGTAAACCGAAATTTTATTGTTTAGATATGTTTCCTTATCCATCAGGAGTAGGATTACATGCAGGACACCCAGAAGGGTATACAGCAACTGATATTGTATCAAGAATGAAAAGAATGCAAGGTTTTAATGTATTACACCCAATGGGATTTGATTCTTTTGGTTTACCAGCTGAACAATTTGCTATTAAAACTGGAAAAAATCCTAATGGATTTACAGAAAAAAATATTGAAATATTTAAAGAACAATTAAAAATGTTGGGTTTTTCTTATGATTGGTCTAAAGAAGTATCTACAAGTGACCCAAAATATTATAAATGGACTCAATGGATTTTTAAACAATTATTTAATGATGGCTTAGCTAAACAAATAGATATGCCTGTTAATTGGTGTCCTGAACTTGGAACTGTACTAGCTAATGATGAAGTAATCGATGGTAAAAGTGAAAGAGGGGGTTATCCAGTAATAAGAAAAAATATGAAACAATGGGTAATTGACATTCCTAAATATGCCGAAAGATTACTAAGTGGTTTAGAAGAAATAGATTGGCCAGAGTCAACTAAAGAAATGCAAAGAAATTGGATTGGAAAATCTATTGGCGCTAATGTAGTGTTTAAAATTGCTAATCATGATTTAGAATTTACAGTATTTACAACAAGATGCGATACATTGTTTGGAGCAACATATTGTGTTTTGTCTCCTGAACATGAATATGTTTCAAAAATAACAACTGAAGATAAAAAAGAAGAGGTAATTAATTATCAAAAATTATGTGCATCAAAATCTGATTTGGAAAGAACAGAATTAAATAAAGAAAAAACTGGTGTTTTTACAGGAGCGTATGCAATAAATCCTGTTAACAATGAACAAATTCCTATTTGGATATCTGATTACGTTTTAGCAAGTTATGGTACTGGTGCGATTATGGCTGTTCCTGCTCATGATGAACGTGATTATGAGTTTGCTAGAAAATTCAACATAAAAATTATACCTGTAATCGAAGGTGGAGATGTAGCTAATTCCGCTTATATAGGTGATGGTATTCATATTAATTCTGGTTTCTTAAATGGTCTAAACAAAGAAGATGCTATAAATAAAATGCTAGAATGGCTAGAAGAAAATAAAAAAGGTAATAAAAAAGTAAATTATCGTTTGAGAGAATGGATATTTGCTAGACAAAGATATTGGGGAGAACCAATACCTGTAATTCATAATAATGATAATATCATTGCATTAGATGATAAAGACTTACCTTTAGTATTACCTGTGTTAGATAATTATAGTCCTTCTAAGGATGGTGCCTCACCACTTGAAAGAGCAACTTCTTGGGTAAATACACCTCTTGGAAAAAGAGAAACTTCTACAATGCCTGGTAGTGCTGGTTCAAGTTGGTATTTCTTAAGATATATCGACCCTAATAACGATAAAGAAATAGCTGATAAAGATTTATTAAAACATTGGATGCCAGTTGATTTATATGTTGGTGGTCCTGAACACGCTGTTGGACACTTACTATATTCACGAATGTGGAATAACTATTTATATGATAAAGGAGTATCTCCAGTTAAAGAGCCATTTAAAAAATTAGTTCATCAAGGAATGATATTAGGCTCTAATGGAATTAAAATGGGAAAAAGATATCCAGAGTATGTTGTTAATCCTAATGATGTTGTAAAAGAATATGGTGCAGATACATTAAGATTATATGAAATGTTTATGGGACCTCTTGAAGCAGATAAACCATGGAATAGTGATGGTGTTAATGGGGCTCATAGATTTATTGAAAGAATATATAGATTGTATACAGAAGGAAATATAAAGGATTTAGAAAATAAAAATTTAGAAAAATTATATCATCAAACAGTTAAAAAGGTAACTGAAGATTATGAGACACTTAATTTTAATACTGCTATAAGTCAAATGATGATTTTTGTAAATGCAGTATACAAAGAAGATATATTTCCAAAAGAATACGCTGAAGGTTTCTTAAAATTGTTAAATCCAGTAATACCTTTCATAACAGAGGAATTATGGGAAAAATTAGGACATAATAATACTATAGCATATGAAAAATGGCCAACATTTGAACAAGAAAAAGCAAAAGAAGAAGTGTATGAACTTGCTGTTCAAGTAAATGGTAAAGTAAGAGGAACTACTACAATTGCTTTAAATAGTTCTAATGAAGAGATGTTAAAATGTGCTAAAGAATTAAGTAATGTTTTAAAATATTTAGAAGGAAAAACAATTGTAAAAGAAATAGTTATACCAAATAAAATAGTAAATATAGTTGTAAAATGAAAGGAATAAAATATGAAAAGAAATATACTAATAGGAGGAGCGTGGCCTTATGCAAATAACTCTTTGCATATAGGTCACTTAGCCGCATTACTTCCAGCTGATGTTATTGCTAGATATTATAGAGGTTTAGGTGATGAGGTTGTTTATGTATCAGGAAGTGATTGTCATGGAACACCAATTACTGTAAGAGCTAAAAAAGAAGGAGTTAAACCTGTTGATATTGCAACTAAATATCACGAAGAATTTGTAAATAGTTTTAATTCACTAGATTTTTCTTATGATTTATATACTGCTACAATGACTCTAACACACAAACAAAAAGTAATGGAATATTTTACTAAAATATTAGAAAATGGTTACATTTATGAAAAGGAAGAAGAACAAGATTATTGTCCTAATTGCGAAGAATTTTTATCAGATAGAGAAATATTAGGTACTTGTCCAATTTGTGGGGGAAAAGCGATGGGAGAACAGTGTGATGAGTGTTTAAGTCCAATCGACCCTTCTAAACTTCTTTCAAAACATTGTAAAACATGTAATAGCGAAACAATAATTAAAAAAAATAAACACTTATATTTTAAATTATCAGCATTTCAAAAAGTTTTAGAAGAATTTATAAATAGTCATGAGAATGATTGGCGTAAAAATGCTTTAAATGAATCAAAAAAATATTTAAATTTAGGTTTAATTGATAGAGCAGCTACAAGACAACTTGATTGGGGTGTTGATGTACCAGTTTCAGGATACGAAGATAAAAAAATATATGTTTGGATTGAAGCTGTTTTAGGTTATCTAACAGCAAGTGAACAAGTTTTAAAGGAAAGAGGAATCGACTTTAATTCTTTTGTAACTGATAATGATAATTTAAGAACTTATTTTGTACATGGTAAGGATAATATTACTTTCCATACTATTATTTATCCAGCACTATTACAAGCAATTAATCCAAAATGGCAATTACCAAAATATATTATCTCAAGTGAATATGTTAATATGAATGATGAGAAAATGAGTAAAAGTAAAGGTAATTTGATTACAGTTGATTATTTAGCTGAAAACTATAATAAAGATACAGTTAGAATGTATATGATTAATAATGGACCTGAAAAAAAGGATGTTAATTTTTCAAGCACTGATTTAGTTAACTACCACAACAAATTTTTAGTTGGAGTAATTGGAAATTTCATCAATCGTAACTTATCATTTATCAATAAAAAATTTGACGGAATTATAAAAGAAGGGGTAATTGATTCTAAAATTAAAGAAACAACTATTAACTTATATAATGAAGTTGGTTTATTAATTGAAAAAGGTGAATTAAGACAAGCAATTGAAAGTATTATTGAATATGCTACATTAGGTAATAAATATTATGATGAAAACGAACCTTGGGTTAAAGTAAAAGAAAATATTGATGAATTTAACGATATAACATATACTTGTGTTTATATAATGGCTAATTTATCAAATTTATTAAATCCATTTATGCCATCAAGTGCAAATAAAATTAAAGATATGTTGAATTTAGATGAATATAAATGGGAAGAATATAACTTAAAAGGCAATCTTAAAATTAATAATTTAGATTTATTATTTACTAGAATGGATTAATAAATAAAAACATATAATAGTGTTAACCAAAAAAGGTTGACACTATTATATTTTTGTGTTAAAATGAATAAAGAAAGGAAGGAAATTATGGCAGTTAAATTAAGATTAAAAAGAATGGGAAGTAAACAAAGACCATTTTATCGTATCGTAGCCGCTGATTCTCGTAGTCCAAGAGATGGAAAATTTATTGAAACTATTGGAACTTATAATCCAATTACAGAACCAGCTGAAATCAAAATTGATGAAGAATTAGCTTTAAAATGGTTAGGAAACGGAGCAGAACCTACTGATACAGTAAGAAATATTTTCAAAAAACAAGGAATTTTAGCTAAAAATCACGCAAACAAAAAAGAAGGTAAATAATTATGAATTATGCCGACTTAGTAAGTTTTTTAGTTAAAAGTTTAGTTAAAGATGGAGCATCAGTTTCTGTCAAACAATTTGCTCCTTTAGAAGACGAAATACATATTGAAGTATTAGTAAGTAATGATGAAATTGGTTATGTCATTGGAAAAGGTGGCATTATTGCTAATGCGATAAGAACGATTGTTCAGGCATCATCTTACGCACATAACGATAAAAAAGTTAGAATTCATATTGATTCTATTTAAGAAGTTTTTACTTCTTTTTTTGTTAATCAAATTATACTATATTTTAGGAAGCATTTTACTTCTTTTTCTTGTATTAAAAAGTTAAATATATTATAATATTATATAGAGATATTTATGGAGGTAAATATGAAACGAAGAGTTATTAGTGCAGTAATCGCACTTTCTGTATGTGTACCAATTATTTATGTAGGAGATATTTATTTTAAATTATTAGTTATAATACTAGCTGCTTTAGGATTAAGAGAATTTTTAAAAATTAATGATAGTCCTAATGGAATTAAATTAGTATCTTTTATAAGTTCTATGATGATTGTATACTCTAATTTAGATAGTAAATCATTTACAAATATATTTGATATTAATATGGTTTCTATTATATTTCTTATTTTTTGTTTTCTTGCACTTTTATATCATAAAACTTATACTGTCGATGGTACATTTAAAACTTTAGGATACACATTGTTTTTAAGTTTAGGTTTTTCATTATTTCCGATTATTAGAAACATGAGTCTACCTTTGTTTGTATATTTATTTTCAATAACTATATTTAATGATACATTTGCTCACGCAATCGGAACTATTATTGGACGACATAAAGTAAATGAAATTTCACCTAATAAAAGTTATGAAGGATATATAGGTGGAATTATATTAGGAGTTATATTAAGTACAGTGATGTATTTAATTGTAGTTAACCCTTATGCTTCTATTTTAAAAATAACATTTATAACATTCATATTATCAATCGTAGGTCATCTAGGAGATTTGTTTTTCTCGCAAATTAAAAGAAATCATAATATAAAAGACTTTTCAAATATTATGCCTGGTCATGGAGGAATATTAGATAGGCTAGATAGTATAATTTTAGTTATGTTAGCATTTGTATATTTTAGTAAATTATTATAGGGGGAATTTATGACAATTATATATTTTATATTAGTTTTAAGTATTACAGTTTGTGTCCATGAATTTGGTCATTTTCTGTTTGCTAAAAAAGCAGGAATCTATGTATATGAATTTAGTATTGGAATGGGACCAAGAATATTTAAATTTAACAGAAAAAATGATGAAACTGATTATAGTATAAGATTACTTCCAATTGGTGGTTATGTTCAGTTATCAGGAGAATCAATTGAAGTCGATGAAAACATACCAGAAGAAAAGAGAATGCAGTCAAAAACTTGGAAACAAAGATTTTTAACTATCATTGCTGGAGTTATGTTTAACTTTATATTTGCGTTTATAATTTTCTTTATTTTTGGTTTAGTTAAAGGAAATAATATAGGAAGTGTTGTAATAGACCAAGTACCTGAAGATGGCAGCGCTTATAAAATGAATTTAAAAAGTGGAATGGTAGTAACCAAAATAAATGGAGTTAAAGTTAATAACCAAGATAGATTTTTATTAGAATATCAAATCAGTTATGGAAAAACATTAGAACTTACAACAATGCTTGATGGAAAAGAGGAAGTTATTAATATTCCGTTTGAAGATAATTATGGATTTACGCTTAAAGAAAATGTTAAATATGGTTTCTTTGAAGCAATTAAATATGCGTTTTTAAAATTTATTAGTTTAGTAGAGCAAATGTTTTTAATTATATTTTATTTGATTACCGGAGACTTGAAATTAAACGCTTTATCTGGCCCAGTTGGAATATATAATATAGTAGGAGAAAGCGCTAAAATAGGTTTAATTTATGTAATATATTTAATGGGATATTTAAGTTTAAATGTTGGGTTTATTAATTTACTTCCAATTCCAGCTTTTGATGGTGGAAGAATATTGTTTATGTTAATTGAAAAGGTAAGAAAAAAACCTTTAAATCCAAAAGTTGAAAACACTATTCATTCGATTGGTTTTATTTTACTTATGGTATTAATGATAATTATTACATTTAATGATATAACAAGATTTAGGTAGGTGACTTATGGCAAGTATAGATACTATTATCAATAATAGTCCTAATTATGATAAAATCGTTAATTTTTTGTATCAAGAAAATGATGAAATATCGAAAGTTTTAATTGAAAATTTTCAAGAACATTTATTTGGAAATAATAAAAACAAAAAGAAATTAGATATAGTTTTTGATGCATATACAAATAAAGATGAATTTTATCGATATATACAAAATTATTTTAAAGAATTTAGTGATGATTTATATAGTCCTTGTGTAAAATTGATGAATAATATGTGTAGACTATATGATAAGTTTGAAGAAGAAAGGTTATCAAAAATTGATAATGTAAGGTGGATATAGTGTTAAAAGTAGAGAATGTTACAAAATATTATGGAGATTTCTTAGCAGTAGATAATTTATCTTTTGAAGTCAAACCAGGTGAAATATTTGGACTATTAGGTGTTAATGGGGCAGGAAAAACAACAACTTTTAGAATGATTATGGGCTTACTTCCACTAAGTAGTGGTAAAATAACACTAGATGGTAAAAAAATAGATTATAGTGTTACTGATGAAATAGGTTTTCTAACTGAAGAAAGAAGTTTATTATTAAAATTGACAGTTAGAGAACAATGTATTTATTATGGCACTCTAAAAGGTATGAGTATAGATAAAATTAATAAAAAAATGGAAGAACTACTTGAAAAATTTGGAATTAGTGAATATGCAGATAAAAAAATTAAAGAACTATCAAAAGGTAATCAACAAAAAATTCAATTCATTACTGCTATTATTAATGAACCAAAATTGTTAATCTTAGATGAACCATTTTCTGGATTAGACCCATTTAACGTTGAATTGTTTAAATCAGAAATTGTTAGAATGGCTGAAAATGGTAGTATGATAATATTTTCATCTCACAGAATGGAACATGTTGAATTATTTTGTAAGAAATTAGTTGTTTTATTAAAAGGAAAAAGTGTTTTAGAAGGAAATTTAGTTGATATCAAAAAGCAATATCGTAAGAAAAATATCAAAGTATGTGGCGACATTGATGTATTAGAAGTTAAGAAAATAAAAGGTGTTGTAAGTGTCTTAGAAGAAGCTTCTCAATATGAAATTAAAATTGAAAGTGAAGATGTTGTTCCTTTAGTGTTTGAATATGTTAGTAGATGTTCAAACATAACTAAATTTGTTGTTGAAGAACCATCACTAAACGAAATATTTGTTGAAAAAGTAGGTGAAAGCTATGAAAAATAAATTAAAATTTCTTATAAAACAAAGTTTAGAGAGAAAAACTAAAACAAAATGGTTTTTAGTAGCTAACATTGCTTTAGCTGTATTAATAATTGGTATAATTAATATAGATAGTGTTATTAAGTTTTTCGGAGGAGATTTCGACTCTAAAACTAATATATATGTAATTGATAACACTAATAAAGCATATTCTTTATTTGATGGTTATATAAATAAAGATGATTCTAATTATAATTTATCTTTATATGACAAAACATATGACGAAGCAGTAACTATGCTTAAAGAAAACGAAGAAGAAAAAAATAGTATAGTAATTGTTTTTGACAATAATGAAGAAAATGTTATATCCGTTAAAATGATTACAAACGATTATTTAGATTTGGTTGATATTCCAATTATAACAACAGCTATAAATAATACTAAATTAGTTATGGCAATTGAAAAACATAATATTTCAGAGGAAGAGTTGAATGCTTTAACTAGTTCAGTTAATATTGATAGGGAGGTTTTGAATAAAGATTCTTCTGTTGATGAAAACATGAATATTATTATGACATCGGTTTTTCCAGTTGTTATATTACCATTCTTTATGTTGTCGATTTTCTTAGTCCAGATGATAGGCGCTGAAGTTAATGACGAGAAAACTACTAAAGGAATGGAAATTATAATATCTAATGTTTCACCAAAGGTACATTTCTTTTCTAAAGTAATTGCTGGTAATATATTTGTAATTATTCAAGGTTTGTTATTAATAGGATATGGAATTATAGGTTTTATTTTAAGAGGAAATAGTACTATTACAGCAGGAGCAACTGATATTATAGGTGATGTTGTATCTATGATACCACAATCATTTATGGATTCACTTTCATATCTAATACCTTTAATATTAATACTTATGTTGGTAACTATGGTTGGATATTCACTACTTGCTGGTATTTTATCGAGTATGACTACAAATACTGAAGATTTCCAACAAATTCAAAGCCCAATTATGATTATTTCATTATTAGGTTATTATCTTGCTATGATGGCTGGAGTTTTTAAAGGAGCATTATTTATAAAAATATTAGGTTTCTTTCCATTTATTTCTGCTATTTTAGCGCCATCACTTTTAGTATTAGGACAATTTACTATTATTGATTTTGTAATTGCTATATTTGTAATGATTATTGTAATATATTTGTTGATTAAATACGGATTAAAAATATATAAAGTAGGTATATTAAACTATTCAAGTGGTGGGATGTTTAAAAAAATGTATGAAGCTTTAAAAGCAAAAGATTAAAGCTTCTTATGCGTGAATGGTGGAATGGTAGACACGCAGGCTTGAGGTGTCTGTGATTAATAATCGTGAGAGTTCAAGTCTCTTTTCACGCACCAAATATAAAATAAAGAGCCTTATAAATAAAGGCTTTTTTGATGTATTATATTAAAAAACTTCCAAAAGTTTTCGAATTTAACTATGTTGCCAATATTTTCGTCAATATTTTTTCTTTTAACGTTCGATAAATGACAGTAAACTTTTTCGGTAATTTTAAACCAACTAATAAAAATAAAAAGAATATTGAAAGTGAGTAGTATAATTATATTTAGTAATTTAAATAAGTTATGATATAATAGTAAATTAAAAGGAGATGATAGTTATCAAAACAGAAGAATTAAATAAATATATTAATGCACTACTAAATAAATCAGAAGAAGCATATTTAATGTCAATTGAGATAATAAATAAACCCACTATTAATTATAGAACTGAAGGATTTTGTTTTTTTATCTGTAATGCTTGGGAATTATTATTAAAAGCATATCTTATTAATAAAGCAAAAGATATCAATGTAATAAATTATAAAGATGATACTAATAGAACAATTGGACTAGATGAATGTGTAGAGAAAGTTTTTACAAGTACAACAGATAAAACAAAGAACAATATTTCTTTTGTTAGAAATATTAGAAATAAAGCAACACATCTAATATTACCAGAATATGATTTTATATTATCCCCTGCTTTTCAAAGATGTTTAACAAACTATAATAAGTTTTTCAAAAAACAATTTCCAGAATATAATTTAAATGAAAAGGTAACACCATATATTGCGTTAGTTAATCCTGGAGATGATAAAGATGTTTCTTCTTTAATATTAAATCCTAGTAATTTGTTAATGCTTAAAAAAATAAAAAAAGAACTAGATTCAGATGAGAATTTAACTCAAACATTAAGATTAGTATCTACTAAAAAAGAGCAAGAAGCTGATATTAAATACACAGTTGTTAGAGATGGTGGAGAAAAAGCTACAATAATTAATGTTCCAAAAGATATCGATAAAACTCATCCTTATACTGCTACAGAAGTAATTAAAAAGATAAAAGAAACATTGGAGCTATCGCTAGGTCCAAATCATAAATTTACATCAAATAAATTTCAAGATATATGTAAAAGAAAGGGATTAAAAAATAATCAAGATTATTGTTATCAGTTTCCTTATTCTAAAACCAAAATTTATAAATATAGTGATATAACAATTGAATATATTAGTCAAGTTTACATCGAAGAATTCAAAAATAAAAAAGTTGTGAATAATTAACAATTATATGCTATAATATATTTGTAGATGGGATACTTGTGAAGGAATAACGATGTGTTGGCAATGCCAGTAAGCATACTTTGTATGTGAGCATTCATCTCGCCTGGGGTACCCATCATTTTTTTATAAATTTTTTTCTAATTCAATTATACACATTTTATATTTAAAAGTCACCAAAGAAAATGTGGGATTAATAATCAATTATTACTTAGATAATCTATAAAAAATTATATTAAAAAAATACTATTTTATATTCATTACCACAATTTCCCATTGTTTTATCAAAAAAATTACACATTTATCTTGTATACTTAAACTACAAGGAGGTGATAGAATGATAAAATTTAAAATGGAGGTGGTAAATGAGATAAAAAAGTGCTATACTTTAGATAGGTGATAAATATGTATAAGATTTGTTTAGTCGAGGATGAAAAAGACTTAAATAATTTATTAAAAACATATATTGAAAAAGCAGGTTATGAAGTAGTTTCATTTTATAGCGGAATAGATGCTTATAACTTTATAGGTCAAGAAAAAGTTGATTTATGGATTTTAGATATTATGTTAGGTGATAGTATAAGTGGTTACGATTTAATAAGAAAAATAAGAGAATATAATCAAAATGTTCCAGTTATTTTTACATCAGCTCGTGACCAAGATTTAGATAAAATAATAGGTTTAGAATTAGGAAGTGATGATTATATTACTAAACCATATTCACCTAAAGAACTTGTTTTAAGAATAAATAATATTTTTAAAAGAGTGTATAATAACTCCAATAGTACAGTTTATGAATCATATGAAATTAATCTTGATAAGCGAAGTGTAAGAGAAAATAATAAGGAAATTAACTTAACAACCTTAGAATTTGATTTATTAGTTTTATTCGTAAATAATTTAGGTAAATCATTCAGTAGAGACGAAATATTAACTCGAGTTTGGGGAAGTGATTATTTCGGTAGTGATAGAGTAGTAGATGATTTAGTAAGACGATTAAGAAAAAAAATGCCCAACTTAAATGTTAATACAATCTATGGATATGGATATAGATTAACATGAAAATAAAAACAACCTTATATCGTCAACTAGTAGCTATTGCAATTATAATATGTGGAATAATCTTTATTGGTCTTGGATTACTCCTCCCAAGATTGATGCTTCCAATATACGAGAGAAATATTTATCAATACCTAAGTCAACCATTAGAATTTATCGATGATGATACTATGACTAATGGATTAGATGATATCGCTTATTTATATGTTACCAAAAACTCCCAACTATTAGTATCAAATAACTTAAGTGAAATCATAGATTTAGAACCTGAACAGATTTTAGAGAATATAAATGACGGCTGTGGTAAATTCAATAATTTAGGTAAAACCTATTACTATTGTAGTTCATTAAAAAATACTCAAATGAGAGTAACTCTTACAAATAATGTATATGTCTTAAATATTAGAAGAGATATTATTAATACACTAATCCCAACTTTAATAATAACTTTGTTTATAGCAGTTTCAATAGTCGTTTTATGGGCTAGAAGACTTGTTATAAAAATAAATATACTCAAGAAAAAAATCGATAACTTAGATAATTTTGAATACGAATCAGAAGATATTGATTATGTTGATGATGAATTATCTGTTTTGTCTAAAGCTATTGATAATATTAAAATTTCCCTAAAAGAGCAAGAAGAATATAAAAATCAAATGTATCAAAATATATCACACGATTTTAAAACACCCCTAACTGTTATAAAATCTTATATAGAAGCTGTAGATGATGATATGTTAGATGCAAAAGAAGCAAGAAAAGTAGTCAAGGAACAAGTAGAAAAATTAGAGAATAAAGTTCACTCCCTTTTATATCTTAATAAATTAAATTATATTAAAGACCTTGAGCAATATCACAAAGAAAAAGTAGATTTAAAAGACGTTATAGAAAGTTCAATAACTAAATTTAAAATTCAAAGACAAGATGTTAAATTTACTATTAATTACAGTGGAAATACAAAATTTAATGGTACATTTTCTCTATGGGAAGCAATAATTGATAACCTATTAAATAACTTTGTTAGATACGCAAATAAAGTTATTAAAATAACCATAAAAAACAATAAAATAACTCTTTATAATGATGGACCAAAAATTGATGAAGATGTCCTTAATAGTATATTTTCTCCTTATACCAAGGGTATGAAAGGTCAATTTGGATTAGGTCTATCAATTGTTAAAAAAACATTATCTTTGTTAGGATATGAAATAAATATCCAAAATGAAAGAATTGGTGTTAGTTTTATAATAAAATAAGCTTTAAAAAAGCTTGTTTTTTTTCTTTCTTTCGACACAATATTTATACCATTTTTTGTATAATTTGTTTATGAAAATATATATAGATATAATTATGCTTTTGAATTTTTTCTTTGATTTTATTTTATTATTAACTGTTTCTATTGTTTTAAAAAGAAATGCTAGTATAAAAAGAATAATATTTGGAGCTTTTATAGGTGGATTAAGTATGTTATTTTTGTTTTTTGAATTTACAACTTTTACTTTATTTATATTTAAAATATTTATAAGTATTTTAATGGTATTGATTACTTTTGGATATTATGATTTGAAATATACATTTAAAAATATACTATATTTATATTCAACAAGTATGATTTTAGGAGGATTTTTGTACTTTTTAAATGTAACATTTTCGTATAAACAAAAAGGATTGATTTTTATTAATAATGGGTTATCGGTTAATTTTGTATTTTTAATTATATCCTCACCGATAATATTATATTTGTATATAAAACAAGGAATTTGGCTAAAACACAATTATAATAACTATTATGATGTAACTATTTATGTTTCTAAAAAGGAAATAAAATGCAAAGGATTTTTAGATACTGGCAATAATTTAGTTGATCCAATTACTAAAAAAGCAGTTTTATTAATTGATATAAATATTGATGCTAATTATTACTTTATACCTTATACTGGTGTTAGTAGAGGGTTAATAAAATGTTTTAAAGCAGATAAAGTTATTATTAATGAAAAAGAATATGAAAAAGTAATAATTGGAATTCTTGAGAATAAAATTAAAATTGATGGAGTAGATTGTTTGTTAAATAAAAAATTATTGGAGGAATGAAATGTTAAAAAAAATTAAAGAATTAATATTAAAAATATTTACAGGTGAAATATTTTATGTAGGGAGTGCGGATAAGCTACCAGAACCATTATCAAAAGAAGATGAAGTAGCATACGTGCTTAGGAGTCAAGAAGGTGAAGAGGAAGCAAGAAAAAAATTAATCGAACACAATTTAAGATTAGTAGTGTTTTTAGCTAAAAAATATGAAAATACAGGTGTGGATTTGGAAGATTTAGTAAGTATTGGAACAATTGGATTAATAAAAGGTGTTAATACATATAAATTAGATAAAAATATTAAATTAGCTACATATGCATCAAGGTGTATTGATAATGAAATTTTAATGTTTTTAAGAAAAAACAAAAAAAGAAGAAGTGAAGTTAGTTTTGAAGATAGTCTTAGTTATGATAGTGAAGGAAATGAACTACATTTAGAAGATATTTTAGGAACAGAAAATAATATAGTAACTAAACCATTAGAAGATGAGATTGATAAAAAAATATTGTATGAAGAGATTGATAAATTATCAGTTCGTGATAAAAAAATAATGACATTAAGATATGGACTATATGGTCAAGCTGAGTTGACCCAAAAAGATGTTGCTGAGGTTATGGGAATAAGTCAATCTTATATTTCAAGAATCGAAAAGAAAGTAATTAGAAGATTAAAAATGTTGAATAAATATTGAATTTTTATATTTTATATGATATGATTATCTTGTCATAAGATATGACTATTGATTTGTATTTGCAAATTAAATAAAGATTTAAAAAAAACAAGGAGTGAACAATATGGTTATGTTAAATAATATATATAATAAGTTAACAAATAAAGAGAAGTATTTAACTAACCATATAAATAAACACGAGAAAACTAGTTTTTTGATGTGTTTTTTTGTTTTTTAACAAAGAATGTGTTGTGAAAATAATCAAATGGTATTTTATAGTTAACAATATACTTATAAAAAAAGGTGGCGGTGCATAAAAAGTAGTAATAGTAGTAAATTAAATAATATTAAAAAATAAGGAAAGGAATAGTAGTATATGAAGAATAAAAAGAAAAAAGGATTTACATTAATTGAATTATTGGCAGTAATTGTAGTATTATCAATAATAGCCTTAATAACAACTCCAATAATATTTAATGTCATCGAAAATGCCAAAATTAAGTCAATAGAAAAAAGTTGCTATGGAGTAATCGATGCGGTAAGAACAAAATATGCCGAAGGATTACTAAACTTAAATAAAATAACTACTGGAGATGTAAATGAATTAACAGTAGCGGGAGAAAAACCAATAGCAGGAACATGGACAATCTATAATTCAAAAGATAGCGTTGAAAAAGGAATTAAGATTGAAGGAGTAAAGTTTGCTTCAATGAAAGATTATGTATGTACGAATGTAAATAGTGATGGAACTATTAATAGTAATGTTACTTGTACTAAAGAAAATGATGTATCATCAGAACCAATACTCAAAGAAAAGTTGTTAGGAACTAATGATTCCAATGTTGTTACAAGTGGAGATGGATTATATTCAAAAACCACTAGCACTGGAACGACATATTATTTTAAAGGAGCAGTAGAAAATAATTATGTAAAGTTTGCTGACAAAGTATGGAGAATAGTAAGAATCAATGAAGATGGAACAATGAGATTAATAACACAAGATAATGTTATCTCAAGTCAAAAATTTAATAGTGCATACAATACATATGATAAAATGTATTATACAAACTCAGAAATCAAAACAGCAGTAGAAAACTGGTATAAAACAAATATAAGTGACAAAGGTTTTGATGAAAAAGTGGTAAATGGAAATTATTTTTGTGAACAAGCAAAAGTAGTATATAATACAAACTATACTGCAGGAAGTGCTACAGTAGCAACAAAAGATAATTACACACCATCATTTGATTGTACAACAGATGGAAACGGAAAAGGTGTCGTAAGTGGAAAAGTAGGTTTGATAACAATAGATGAAGTACTATTTGCAGGTGGAGTAATAGGAAGTAGTTCAAACTTTTATCTAAAAAATGGAAGTGCATATTGTATGATGAGCCCCGCCGGCTTCTATACTTATAATGATTATGCACGTGCTTGGGGTGTTGTTAGCGCTGGTCGTATTGGCGACTTTCATGTCGCCAGTAATTATGGCGTTCGACCTGTTATTAACCTAAGTGCTGATACATTAGTTACTGGAAGTGGAACAAGCTCTGACCCTTATGTTGTAAAATCTTAACTAAGGACAGTTTTTGATTTTACCTTATAAAATAAGGGCAAAATGAGTGACTAATTTCGCCTAAATGTATAAAAATTAGAAAAAGATAGAAGATTTTGACAATTTATAATTTCTATCTTTTTTTCATTAATCACAAAAAGACCTTTTTAAAGGTTTATAATAAAACGTTAAATTTTTAATTTTGATTATATGTAGTATAGAATAAAAGAAAAAGGTAGCCGAACTTTAATTCGAGAATTATAGGCTATATTTAATAAGAATAAACCTGTTTTAAATAAAGACATAACTCTTTTTATACCATTTTTATATTTTTTAGTTGCTTCTTTATATGTATGTGTTATGATTATTGAAAGACTAAAGTAATCATTAGTATTTTTAGTGGTGTATTTAAAATTTCATTCGAATTTTTTTTAAAAAATATGGATTAAAATGCTTGACAATCATATAATAAAAGTGGTATATTTATATCGTGTTTGATTTTGATTTACTTGGGTAAATCAAAAAAATAACAAAAAAATGAAACACCTGGATGTGTGTAAGAAAGGAGGACGTTATGCCTACTATTAATCAATTAGTAAGAAAAAATCGTCAAAACAAAACAAGAAAGAGTAAATCACCAGTTTTAGGAATCGGTTACAATAGTAAAGATAAAAAAAGAACTAACCAAAATTCCCCACAAAAACGTGGCGTATGTACTCGTGTTGGTACGATGGCACCAAAGAAACCAAACTCAGCTTTAAGAAAGTATGCTCGTGTTCGTTTAAGTAATGGTATGGAAGTTACAGCTTATATACCTGGAGAAGGACACAATCTTCAAGAACACAGTGTTGTACTAATTAGAGGTGGTCGTGTTAAGGACTTAATCGGTGTTAGATATCACATTGTTCGTGGTACTATGGATACTAATGGAATCGAAAAACGTCGTCAAGGACGTAGTAAATATGGTACAAAAAGACCAAAAGACAAAAAGTAAGAAAGGAGAAATTTAGATGCGTAAAAAACGTGCAGTCAAAAGAGACGTATTACCAGATCCACTATATAATTCTAAATTAGTTACAAAACTAATCAATAGATTAATGATTGATGGTAAAAAAGGTGTTGCACAAACAATCCTTTACGATGCTTTTGATATTATTAAAGAAAAAACAAATTCTGAACCAATGGACGTATTAAATAAAGCTTTAGAAAATATCAAACCAGCTTTAGAAGTTAAATCTCGTCGTGTTGGTGGAGCTAACTACCAAGTACCTATTGAAGTTAGACCAGATAGAAGTCAAGCTCTAGGTTTAAGATGGTTAGTACAATATGCTAGATTAAGAGGAGGTCATTCAATGGCTGAAAATCTAGCAAATGAAATTATGGATGCTGCTAACGGAGTAGGTGCAGCTGTTAAAAAACGTGAAGATACTCATAGAATGGCAGAAGCTAATAAGGCTTTCGCACATTATCGTTGGTAGGTGAATTATGGCAAGACAATATAGTTTAGAGAATACTCGTAACTTTGGAATTATGGCACATATCGATGCAGGTAAAACTACTTGTACAGAACGTGTATTATTCCATACAGGTAAAATTCATAAAATTGGTGAAACACATGATGGTGCTTCACAAATGGACTGGATGGCACAAGAACAAGAACGTGGTATTACTATTACTTCAGCCGCAACTACAGCTTTCTGGAAAGGTCATAGATTAAATATAATCGATACTCCAGGGCACGTAGATTTCACTGTAGAAGTATCTCGTTCACTTCGTGTATTAGATGGTGCAGTAGCACTATTAGATGCACAAGCAGGTGTTGAACCTCAAACTGAAACAGTTTGGCGTCAAGCAACTGAATTTAAAGTTCCAAGAATGATTTTCTGTAACAAAATGGATAAAATGGGAGCTAATTTTGAATATAGTTTATCAACTATTGATTCAAGATTAGGCGTTAATGCAAAACCTATTGAATGGCCAATTGGTGCTGAAAATGAATTTAATGGAGTAATTGATTTAGTTACTATGAAAGCTTACCACTATGATGGTAAACAAGATGAAAATGCAACTGAAATTGAAATTCCTGCTGATTTAGTTGATATAGCTAATAAAAAACGTGAAGAATTAATCGAAGCAGTTGCTGAATATGATGATGAGTTAATGAATAAATACTTAGAAGGAGAAGAAGTAAGTGTTGAATTAATTAAAAAAGCAATTCGTAAAGGAACACTTGCAGTTGATTTCTTCCCAGTAATGTGTGGAACAGCTCTAGGAAATATGGGCGTTAAGTTATTACTTGATGCAGTTGTTGATTATCTACCAAGCCCAGTTGATGTTGAATCAATTAAAGGTGTAGATTTAGATGGTAAAGAGATTGTAAGACATCCTTCTGATTCTGAACCATTCTCAGCATTAGCATTCAAAGTTATGACAGACCCATTTGTTGGGAAATTAACATTCTTTAGAGTTTATTCAGGACACTTATCAAGTGGTTCATATGTATTAAATGCAACTAAAAATAAAAAAGAAAGAATCGGACGTATTCTTCAAATGCATGCTAATAACAGAACTGAAATTTCTGATGTATACGCAGGAGATATTGCTGCTGCAGTTGGTCTAAAAGATACAACTACAGGTGATACTTTATGTGATGAAAAGAAACCATGTATTTTGGAATCTATGGAATTCCCTGAACCTGTTATTCAATTAGCAGTTGAACCAAAATCAAAAGCTGATCAAGATAAAATGGGTATAGCTTTACAAAAATTAAGTGAAGAGGACCCAACATTTAGAGCTAGTACAGACCATGAAACTGGTCAAACTATTATCGCTGGTATGGGTGAATTACACCTTGATATCATCGTTGATAGAATGAGAAGAGAATTTGGTGTTGAGGCTAATGTTGGTAAACCACAAGTATCTTATCGTGAAACATTAACACAAACTGGTGAATGTGAAGGTAAGTATATTAAACAATCTGGTGGTCGTGGACAATATGGACACGTTTGGATTAAATTCGAACCAAACCCAGATAAAGGATATGAATTTGTTGACGCAGTTGTTGGTGGTGTTGTTCCAAGAGAATATATTCCAGTAACTGATAAAGGTTTACAAGAAGCTATGACAAATGGTGTTTTAGCAGGATATCCTATGATTGATGTTAAAGCAACATTATTTGATGGTTCTTACCACGATGTTGACTCATCAGAAATGGCATATAAAATTGCTGCTTCAATGGCTTTAAAAGAAGCTAAAAACAAATGTAAACCAGTATTACTAGAACCAATTATGAAAGTTCAAGTAGTAGTTCCAGACGAATATTTAGGAAGTGTTATGGGAGATATTACATCTCGTCGTGGTCGTCCACTTGGTCAAGAATCAAGAGGAAATGCCCTTGCAATCGATGCGATGGTACCACTTGCTGAAATGTTTGGATATGCTACAAGTTTAAGAAGTAATACACAAGGTCGTGGACAATTCACAATGGTATTTGATCACTATGAAGAAGTACCACGTAATATCGCTGAAGAAATCATTAAGAAAAACGGCGGTAATTAAAAAAAATAATTAAAAACACTTGAAATTTTATACTCTTTGGTATAAAATGGAATAGAGATTAAGTAAAGGAGAGAAAAAATATGGCAAAACAAAAATTTGATCGTTCAAAACCACATGTTAACATTGGTACAATTGGACACGTAGACCATGGTAAAACAACTTTAACAGCTGCTATTACCAACTATTTAGCTAAGCAAGGAAAAGCTGAATTCCAAGCTTATGACCAAATCGATAAGGCACCTGAAGAAAGAGAACGTGGTATTACTATTAATACTGCACACGTTGAGTATGAAACTGATAAGAGACACTATGCTCACGTAGACTGCCCAGGACATGCTGATTATGTTAAAAACATGATTACTGGTGCTGCTCAAATGGATGGAGCAATCTTAGTTATTGCTGCAACTGATGGACCTATGGCTCAAACAAGAGAACATATCTTATTATCACGCCAAGTTGGTGTACCTCGTATGGTAGTATTCATGAATAAATGTGATATGGTTGATGATGAAGAATTATTAGACTTAGTTGAAATGGAAATTCGTGAATTATTAAACGAATATGGATTTGACGGAGACAACACTCCAATTATCCGTGGTTCAGCTTTAAAAGCTCTTGAAGGAGATCCTGCTTACGAAGCTAAAATTGGAGAATTAATGGATGCAGTAGATTCATGGATTGAAACACCATCTCGTGATACTGATAAACCATTCTTAATGCCAATCGAAGATGTTTTCACAATCACTGGTCGTGGAACAGTTGTTACAGGACGTGTTGAAAGAGGACAATTAAAACTTAATGATGAAGTTGAAATCGTTGGTTTAAAGGAAACAAGAAAAACAGTTGTAACTGGAATTGAAATGTTTAGAAAACAATTAGACTATGCTGAAGCTGGAGATAATGCTGGAGTATTATTACGTGGTGTTGCTCGTGAAGAAGTTGAAAGAGGTCAAGTATTAGCTAAACCAGGTTCAGTTACTCCACACACTAAATTCAAAGCACAAGTTTATGTATTAAGTAAAGAAGAAGGAGGACGTCATACACCATTCTTCAGTAATTATCGTCCACAATTCTATTTCAGAACTACAGATGTTACAGGTGTTATTGAATTACCAGCTGGTGTTGAAATGGTTATGCCAGGTGATAACGTTGAAATGACAGTTGAATTAATCGCTCCAATCGCTATTGAAAACGGAACTAAGTTCTCAATTCGTGAAGGCGGAAGAACTGTTGGTGCAGGTAACGTTTCAGAAATTATTAAATAATTTTAATAAAAATTTGATAGAGAGTTTAAACTCTCTTTTTTTGTTGATTATAAATAATAAAAATTATCTATTATGATTTTTTCTTTACAAATATATAGTTTTGGTGTATAATAATTAAACCTTAAGGAGGAAATATTATGCGAGAATTTACTTTTGAAGAAGCAATTAAATATGTTGAAATTAATTTAAATAGTTTCGATTATTTAAAAGAAGAGAAAAAAATAAGAACAAAATATGATAGAAAATTAGCTATGTTATTAAAAAAATACCGTGATGAAAGAGATAGAAGTTTAACTCATTATCAAAAAGTTAGAGCAGAATTAAACAAAAAACAGTTAGAAGCAGAAAGACAAAGAGAAACATATGTGTTTTCATCTGTTAATTTAGATGAATTAGAAAAAGAATTAGAAAAAGAACAAAATTATTTATCTCATTTTACTAACTTCAAATTTGGATATCCACCACTATATGCTTTGAGTGACCACGATGATATTCCTGATGCGACAGTAGAATATTTACGTGTTTATAATCCTTCATTATATGATAGGTATCAAGAAGCAAAAGGAGCTATTCATCAAGGTTATTTAGCGATGAGTGATGAATTGCGTAAGGATAATTTGAAGGGCTATGTAGTAAAAAAAGAAGAATTTGATAGATTAGTAAATAGTTATAAACCATTAGTAGCAGAAATTGCTAAGGAAGTACAAAATAAATATATCAAATTGGAATACGAAAAAATAACAAGTAGAATTGAAACATTAAAAGAAGAAATTGCAAAACAAAAAGACATCCAAAAGAAAAATAGTTTAAAAATAAAAGAACTAAGTAAAGTAATAGATGATTTTAGAAATAAAATTGCTGACATTTCAAAATCAGAAGAACAAGAAAAAGCAAATTGGGCTGCTAAGATTAGTGATTCTATGAAAAGTAATGAATCTTTAAAAGAGCAAGAATTATCTAATCTTGATAGACAGTTTGCAAGTTTAACTGAATTGAAAGAAAAAATTGAAGCATCATTTAACATAAGTTTTAAAGAATGGGAAGAATATTTTTCTAATTTGACTACTGATTTTAGGTTATTACAATTTTCGATTCCAGGAATAGAAGATAATAAAACATTAAAATGTCGTCAAGTTAGTGCGATTATACCAAAAGATATAGTTGATAGTATGAGTTCTTATTTTGATTATTTCGTTCCTATAAATGAATTTGGTGATTTACTAAATTTAAACTATTCTTCAAGTGATGATAAGTTAACTAGAACAGAATTTATTGAAACTGTACTTAAATCATTAGTTAAAAGTAGGGAAGCTATTATTATTGAAGATTTAATTTATACTGCTAATTTAAATAAACGAACTATCAATCCTTTAGAAGTTTTAATACCTTCTTGTCTAGGAAGTTTTAACTTAACTAATAGTGGATGGAAATTTATGTTAAACACACCACTGTTTAATGAATTTATAATGCAAACAGCTAAAAACAAATTTGAAAATATTACTGAATTACAAAAAAGCAAGTTATTGTCTAATTAACTTGCTTTTTATTAAATTTTTAATAGGAACACAACTTCTATACATATTGTAACCTCTTTTATTAGTAATAAGTTCTAAGTCGCCTAAATATTCATAAGCAACTGAACCAAAACTTAACTTAAATTCATTTAATCCTGTAAAATATTTAGTATCAACTAAAGCATTTGATATACCACCCATATTAAATATTTTATAACCATCTTTACTATATTTTTGAATTAATTGCCAAATTAATAGATGTTTTGAATTGAATCTTTGATATTTTGGTTCATGGGCATCTAATAAAATTGTAATCTCGTTTTGTTCTCTAACAATTAAAATAGTCGAAGTTACAATACCATTAGGGTATTCTTTTAACATTTCAGTCGCTTCAATTAATTGTTTTCGATATTTTTCTAAATACTTATCGATGTTTATTTTTTTATTGATTTGTTTTTTATTGTTTTTACCTGGTTTATTCATTATACGATTATTAAGTTTTTGACTTTCTTGTTCATATTTAATAAATTGTTCTTGGGTATGTTTTAAATAAACAGCTGTATCTAATTTAGTATAATAATAATCGATTAAATTATCTTTAGAAAAGTAATTATAACAATCTTTGAAATAGTTTAAATCACGAGGATATTTGTGCTTTGCTTGTTCATATAAATATTCAATGGTATCTATATTTCCTTTATATATTTTAATACCACAATTAATGGCATTTCTGATTTTAGTTTTAAATCCTTTTCTTACATTTTTAAATAAAACATTAGCTTGCTTATCAATTCTTAAAACAGCATCGAATCTTGGCTTTAGAGCTTCAAAAAAGTTATTATAGCCAAAATGATAATATCCTAACTGTTTTAAGTAGCCATATATTTTATTATAATCTTTATTGGCAATTATATTTTGATTATTAAAGTCTAGTATGTTTTTAACTATTAATGGGTTTAACTTAACCGCAATAATACCCTTACTTCCTAGATATTTTTTAATTTCATTTGTAAAGTTATTTAATAATTCTAAATCGTTATAATTTATTAAAAATCCTCTTGGAGCATATGCATATTTAAATCCATTTTCTTTTCTTACTAATATTAGACTAGCAGCTACTATTTTTTCGTTATCAAACATACCTAAAAATAGGCTATCAAACCCTTGTTGATTCATAACTAAAGCATATTCTTTAGTTTGATAAATTGATTTTAAAGGATAAGTTTTAGTAAACTCACTAAATTCGCTATTTGTTAATTGTTTGATATACATAAAAATCACCTTATAAAATTATATCATTTTTTTTTAATATTGTAAAATGTAATAATAAATTAAATTCATAATATAATTATTTAGGTGATTTTATGAAAATAGGAATTCCAAGAGCTATGTATTATTATATTGAGCCAAAATGGTTAGATTTTTTCAATTATTTAAATATACCGATTGTATTAAGTGAAAAAACTAACAATAAAATTATAAGAGATGGAATTAATATTGCAAATGATGAATTATGTTTATCGATGAAAATATTTATGGGACATGTTAATAATTTAAAAGGTAAATGTGATTGTTTATTTCTACCGAGAATAGATAATTATGGACTATATGAGCAAATGTGTGCGAATTATAGTGGTTTATATGAAATAGTAAAAAATCAATTTGAATTTAATATATTAGATTGTAATATTGATTATAAAAATAAAAAAGATGAATACAACGCATTTTTAGAAGTAGGGAAAAAACTAAATCTTAATCATAAAATTATTAAAAAAGCTTATGAATATTCAACTATTATAAATAACAAAAAAATTAAAAAAAATCATATCATTTCTTATAATAAATTAAAAAGTGATAAACCTAAAGTATTAGTTGTATCTCATCCTTATAATGTTTTTGATGAGTATATCGGAAAACCAATTATCGATTATTTAAGTAAAGAATGTGAAGTTATAATAAGTTCTAATTTTGATAATAGAATTACTAACAAATTAAGTGATGAGATATGTGAAGATTTATATTTTAAATGTAGTAAAGATAATGCTGGTTCGATTAGTTTGTGTCTACCTTATATTGATGGAATTTTATTTATAACTACATTTCCTTGTGGGTTGGATAGTTTGGTTAACGAGGTTATAATGAGAAGAAGAAAAAAACCTTACCTTAATTTAATTGTAGATGAATTAAGCGATAATACTGGTTTTGAAACAAGATTAGAAAGCTTTGTTGATATAATAAGAGGTATTAAAAATGTCTAAAATTGCGTTTCCAATGTTATCTGATTATGAAGTCGCAATTAAATATTTGTTTTCTCATATTACGAATAGTGAAATAATAACCCCTTCTAATATAACTGTTAATACAATAGAATTAGGCAATAAATATAGTCCTGAATTTGTATGCACTCCTTTTAAATATACAATGGGCAGTTTAATTGAAAGTATTAATAATGGCGCCGATACATTAATTCAAATTGGTGGTGGGTGTAGGTATGGATACTACTATAAATTACAAGAACAGATTTTAAAAGATTTAAACTACGATGTTAAATTATATAATTTAGTTACTGCTGGCAAAACAAATATAAAAAAACTATATAAAACAATCTTAAGAATTGAACCTAAATTAAATATATTTAAAAGTATATATTATTTATTAATTACAGTTAGAATGGTTAAATATATGGATAAGATTGATAATTATATAAGGAGTAATATTGGTTTTGGAGAATATGATGAATTTATAAATTTAAAAAAGAAAATGTTAAATAGTTTTTCTAAAGTAAAAAATAATATTAGCTTAACTTTTAAGTATCTGAAATATAAAAAAGCATTTAAAAAGTTAAAGATTGATAAACCAAAAAAACATTTGAAGGTTGGTATAATAGGTGAACTTTATACAATAATGGAACCTTTTAGTAATTATTTTTTAGAACGTGAATTAGCTAAATTTAATATTGAAATCAAAAGATTTACCAATGTAGATTATTTATTATTTACTAAGAAAAAGCTTTTAAGAAAAGCTTTAAAGAATACAAAAGAATATATGAAATATAAATTAGTTGCAGATGCTTCAAGTAATATTTATTGGGCTAAATATTTAGGAATTAATAAATATGATGGTATTATACATATTAAATCATCATTTTGTACTCCAGAAATTGAGATAATGCCTATTTTAACAAAAGTTGCTAATGACTATAATATACCTATTATGTTTATGAGCTTTGACTCTAATACTAGTGAAGTAGGGGTTAAAACTAGAATAGAAGCATTTGTTGATATGATAGAAATGAGGAAGAATAAATGTATGTAGGGATTGATATTGGAAGTATTTCTACTAAAGGAGTGGTAATAGATTCTAATAATAATATAATTGCTAGTAATTATTTATGGACAGAAGGTAATCCTATTGAAGCAGTTAAAAAGTTAGTAGAAACTTTAAAAGAACAATTACCAAAAGATTATGTAATAAAGGGAATTGGGACAACAGGTTCAGCCAGAAATTTAATTGGGTTACTGTTAGATGCTAACGTTGTTAAAAACGAGATTACAGCTCATGCACTTGGAACACTATCAATCGTTCCTGATGTTAAAACTATTTTAGAAATAGGTGGTCAGGATTCTAAAATAATAATTATTAATGATGGTATTATAACAGATTATGCGATGAATACATTATGTGCGGCAGGAACTGGAGCCTTTTTATCAAGTCAAGCAAAAAGATTAAATATAGATATAAATGATTTTGGTCGCCTTGCTGTTGCTAGTAATAATCCTGTTAAAATTGCAGCTAGATGTACAGTTTTTGCAGAATCTGACTTAGTTCATAAAGCTCAGGTTGGTTACTCTAGAAAAGATATTGTTGCTGGCCTTTGTAGAAGCATTGTACTTAATTATTTAAATAATGTCGGTAAAGGTAAAAAGATAGAAGAACCCATTGTTTTTCAAGGTGGGGTTTCTAAAAATGAAGGAGTATTAAAGTATTTTAAAGAAGTATTAAAAAAAGATGTTGTAGTTCTTGATAATGGACATTTAATGGGAGCTCTTGGAATAGCGATTTTAGCAAAGAAAAACAAAACTTCAAAAACTTATTCATTAGATATTAATAATTTTAAATTTGAAACTAAAGGAAGCAGTTGTAATGGATGTAGTAATAACTGTGAAATATTGAAAATATATAAAAACGATGAATTAATAGATATATGGGGAAATAGGTGTGAGAAAGGCAAAAAAAATTAGATTAAATTAATCTAATTTCATCTTCTGTATAGAAAGGTTTATTTTTATTAATTCTATCATAAAATAGTATTCCATTTAAGTGGTCTATTTCATGTTGGAAAGCAATTGATAATTCTTCTCTTGCTCTAATTTTGATTTCATTTCCATCTTCATCAAGTCCAGTAATAGTTACTCTTGCATATCTTGGAACATGACCTTCAACCTCTCTATTGACACTTAAGCATCCTTCTCCAGCTTCGGCTGCAATAATTTCTTCTGAATGACTAATCATTTCAGGATTGATTACAACATAATTATCAAATTTTCCTTCTTCATATTCATGAACAATGATAATAACTCTTTTATTTATTCCAAGTTGTGGGAAAGCAAGGCCCATACCTGGTCTTAAGTTGTATTGTTGTTCATATTTTTCAATTTGACTATAAGTTAATTGCTTAATACTTCTTTTGATTAAATTTTTTTCTTCTTTTGAAAGGGGAGAAGTAACCAAAACACTTTTCATCCTTAAGTGTTTATCTTTTTCATCTAAAATATTTAATGGTTCAAACATACTAATCACCTTGTTAATTATATCAAAAATTTTAAAAAAGGTAAAGAAAAAAGCCATATTTTAATGGCTTTTTAGTTAGTTGTTACAATTGTTTCTGCAACCACAGTTGTTTCCACCATCAAAAGCTCTTGCACCAATTATAATTACTAAAAGAATGAATAATACTAAGATAATAGCTGCACCATATCCTGTACCATATCCACCTTGTGTGTAACCACAGTATGGAGCGCCGCCGTATCCTTGGTATCCACCATAATAATACATATTATTACCTCCTTGCTATATTTTATTAATTTCTAAATATATTGTTCATGTTAAAAACCTATTTTCAAACTTCAAAATATATGATATTATAATTATACAAGGTGAATTGAATGATTAAAAATATCAAAAATTTAGTTAAAAATATGGACAAACTATTACTGATTATTTCTATAGTTATGTTTTTGTTTGGATTACTAAATATTTTAAATGCCTCTAGTAGAGAAGCAGTTGTCAGATATGAAGTATCTATGTATCATTATTTTATTCGACAATTAATAATGCTTGTAATTGGTATTGTTTTATCATATGTGATATTAAATTTAAGAACAAAAGCTTACGGATTATTAATTAAAGGTTTATATATTATTATTTTAATAATGGTTTTAGCTTTATTTTTTGTAGGTGTAGATATCAATGGAGCTAAAAACTGGTTACCAATTCCAGGTATTGGAACAATCCAACCAAGTGAGTTTGCTAAACCAATTATAATTGTTTATTTATCAGTTTTATTTGAAAAATACATTAGACTATTTAAAACTAACAATAATAAAAAATACGAAAAAATTGGAGTTATTGTGTTAGTTGGTTGTTTAATTCCTGCTTTAACTTTTCTTCAAAAGGATTTTGGAACAATGTTAGTTAGTTTAGTAATATTTGGTGTGATGTTTATATCTAGTCCATTAATGAAAAGTGATAAAATTAAAACTATTTTAGTATTAATTGGTGTAGCTTTTGTTGGAATGGCTATAATTGTTTTAAGACAAGGATATTTGTTATCAAATGCTCAATTATCAAGATTCGATTTTTATAATCCTTGTTCTAAATACGAAACTACTGGTTATCAAGTTTGTAATGGATTTATCGCAATTAATGATGGTGGGTTATTTGGACTTGGTATCGGTAAAAGTAAGCAAAAATATTCTTACATTCCCGAACCTCATACTGATAGTGTTTTTGCTATTATCGGTGAGGAAAATGGTTTATTAAGAAGTAGTTTAGTTTTTATAGCTTACATAGTAATTATATATCGAATTTTAAAAATTTCTAATGAATCTAATACAATTAGAGGAAGATATATATGTCTTGGTGTTGCGACTTATATTTTTATGCATATATTTATTAATTTAGGTGGATTATTTGGTATAATTCCATTAACTGGTGTTCCTCTTCCTTTCTTGTCTTATGGTGGTTCTTATGCTATATCTTTGATGTGTTCATTAGCAGTAGTTCAAAGAATTAACTATGAAAATAAAACACAAAAAATCAAAATTAAAAAGCCTATATAGGCTTTTCTTTTTTTAAAATATAAAATCACTTTTTGGAGCTTGTGTATTTAGTGGTCTTTGTGTTTGATTTGGAACTATTGTTGGTCTTGGTTGAACTTGAGAAACATTTTTATTTATTTGCTCTCCATTTTCACGAACTATTCTTGCTTGTTCTAAAGCATTTGATAAGTTTTTACTTGTTGTATCATTATCATCATCAAGTTCGATTAATTTCAATAGTTCTTCAAGTGATGTTAGTCCTTGTAATATTTTTTGTAAACCATCTTGTAGTAGGGAAGTAACATCAGTATTATATACCAATTCTCTTAGTTCTTCTCTCTTAATTCCTTCACTAATTGCATCTTTGATTTCTTGTGACATTAATAATACTTCATGAATAGCAATACGGCCAGAGTATCCGTTACCACATTTTTCACATCCATCAGCTGTATATACTTCATTAACATCTTTATTTAGTACATTTTTAAATAATAGTTTTTCATATTGATTAGTTGGTCTTAAATGACGGCAATGTGGACATAATCTACGTGCTAATTTTTGTGAAATAATTCCTTCTAGCGAACTTGCGAGCAAGTATCTTTCAACATCCATATCAAGTAATCTTTCAATAGTATTTAAAGAGTCATTAGTATGTAGTGTTGATAAAACTAAGTGACCAGTAATAGATGCACGAACAGCAATTTTAGCAGTTTCTGTATCACGAATTTCTCCTATCATTATAACATTAGGGTCTTGACGTAATATTGAACGTAGAGCATTAGAGAAAGTTAATCCGATCTCACTATTTGTTTGAATTTGATTAATTCCTTCAATGTTCATTTCAATTGGGTCTTCGACTGTTATTATGTTAGTTTCTTCGTTATTTAACCTTTGTAGCATTGAATATACTGTTGTTGATTTACCACTTCCGGTAGCACCAGTAATTAGGATAATACCATTTGGTATATTAATCATCTGTAATACTTTTTTATAGTTTTCCTCACTAAATCCCAATGATTCAAGTCCTGCTAAACTCATTGAATAATCAAGAATACGAATAACTATTTTTTCACCTTCACTAGTTGGAATACAAGAAACACGAAGGTCTAGGTTAACACCTTGTAGTGTTGCTTTAATAGCGCCATCTTGTGGTAATCTAGATTCAGTTATATTCATACCAGAAATAATTTTAATTCTAGTAATTAAATTTTTCTTAATTGTATTTGGAACCTCAGCGTAGTCGTGTAGTAATCCATCAATTCTAATTCTAATTTTCATAAAATTTTCAAGTGGATCAAAATGGATATCTGATGCACCTCTTTTTGAAGCATCTACCATTATCTCATTTACTATTTCAACTACTGGTATTTTTTCGAAATCAAAAACTCTTATCATTTTTCTACCTCTTTTCATCTTTTAGGACTAGTTTTTATTCTAAAAATATTATATAATAGTTTTATGATAAAAGCAATAAAAAAGGAGGAGTTTATGAAAAAAAAATTTAAAAGGGGATTTGTTTTAGCAGAAACAGTTGGAGTTTCAATGATTGTAATTGGTGCTTTAACATTTGTTTATGTTCAATTTGCTAGTATTACAAAGAGTTATAGTATATCATTTAAATACGATAATGTTGCTCAATTATATGCTGTTAATAATATAAAATCATATTTGGCAAAAGAAAACATGAGTACAATTAACAAATCGGTTGATAGTAATGGTTATGTAGATATTACTGATTGTCCAGTTGATTACTTTATTAATAGTGCTTATTGTGATGTATTATTTAATAAATTAGATGTAAAAAATGTTTTGATTATAACAAAGAACTTAGATTTATTAAAAAACACACCGATTTTAGATAATAATTCTAGTAAGTATTCACAACAATTCAAAAATTATGTTAATTATATTAAAAAACAAAACGATTGTAATCGTATAGTTGTTGAATTTAATGATGATACATACGCTAATTTAAATGTTTGTGAGGGGAATATATGAAAAAAGGATTTACTGTTGTTGAATTGATTGCTTCTTTTACGCTTGCTATAATTATAGCAGTTTTAATGTTTCAAGTAGTTTTAGTATTAAAAGGAATTTTTACTAATAGTGGCTTAAAAACACAATTATTAAATAAGCAAGCATTAATTAGTGATAATATTTATAAAAAAATAAATGAAAAAGGTATAAGTACAATATCTAAGTGTGGCACTAAATGTTTAAGATTTACTTATTTAGATAATACTACTTCAGATTTAGTATTTGAAGAAAACAAATTAGCTTTTGAAGATTACAAATTTGCTTTAGATGATAAGAGTTCATTTGGCCCTATTACAGTTGAAGTAGAAAAAGTTTCAGTTGTAAGCTTAGGAAATCCAGATAGTATTTTACAAATTAAATTGCCTATTTATAATACTACATTTGAAAATCAAGATTTTGGTATAAATATTGTTTACCAATTTTCTAGTTCGTCAGCTAATATTACAAGTTTAAGTTATTAAAATAATATAAATACTAATATTCCCGCTAATATTGCATGGAATATTCTTGCTATTAAAAATGGTGTATATTTAATTTTTGTATCACTTATAAAACTTAAAACTTGAGTATGAACTGATAATCCACCAAAAGATATAATCATTGCCATAATTATACTTTTTGTTTTCAAAGAAACATTAAGCAAACTTACATGCTTTAATCCTTGAGTCATTTCCATAATGCTTGTGAGTATTGTTTTTAAGTAGATATTTAAATGAAAATGTTTATCTAATATAGTTGTTATTATTAAAAACATCGTCACAACACCTAATATTAATAATAATGAATTGATACTATTTATTAAAGAATTACTAATAATTGTACCTAATGGTTGATTATTTTGAATTCTTTTATTGTGCATTTTTGATATAGCACATTTTAGTGAAAACTTTTCTTTTTGTTTTGTTACATATAATTTATTTCTAATTATAATTCCAATTATTATATTTGATATGTAATGACTTATTAAAACTATTAAACCAGCTCGTTTGTTATTTAAAAATAGTAAACTAATTGTTCCTAATATAAATAAAGGATTTGAAAAATGAGTAAATGTAAGGATTTTGGTTGCTTCTGCTTCGTTTATTAAACCTTGCTCATATAAATTTCTTGTATACCTAGCATTTGATGGAAATCCTGAAATTAAACTCATTATAAATATAAATGCTGATGTACCACTAACTTTAAATAGCCTGTTCATAATTGGTTTAAATAATTCTCCAACTAATTCAATAAAACCATAATTGATTAATATTTCAGATAAAACAAAAAAAGGAAATAATGATGGAAATAAATTGTTTTTCCAAATTGAAAATGAGTATGCAACTGTATCCAATATTTCTTTTGATTCAGTTAATATTTCTATTGCAATAAAAAGTAAAAAAGACATGATTAAAATACTTATTATTTTTTGTTTCATAATTTCACCTAAATATTCTTATAATAGAAAAGGGGTACTAAATGATTAATAAATTATATGAAAAAATAAAATCAATAATTAAAGAAAATTATAAATTTTTTGTTGTTTTAATTGTTTTAGGTGTTGTTTTAAATATAAAACTTCCATATTATATATATGCGCCTGGAGGATTAATTGATGTGTCTAAAAGAATTTCAATTGAAGATAGTTATGATGTTAGTGGTAGTTTTAATCTGGCTTATGTTTTAGAGTATAGAGCAACTATTCCATCGATTATATATGCCTATTTTAATAAAAATTTAGATATATATAATTATAACGAAGTTGTTCCCCCAAATGAAACTGTTGAAGAAATTGAATTTCGTAACAAAATGATGTTAGAAGAAGCAAATGAAAATGCTTTATACGTCGGTTTTAAATTGGCAGGTGAAAGTGTTAGTTTATCTAATCAAAAGGTATATGTGTCATATATAGCTGTTGATGCTATTACGGATTTAAAAATAGGTGATGAAATTATAACTATCGAAAATGATCAAGTAACTTGTAAAAATGATTTATATGAATATATCAAAAAATATAATGAAAACGATATAATCAATATTAAAGTTATTCATGATAATGAAGTGATTACAAGAAAGGCAACTCTTCAAAAAACTAGCAATCGAAATGTTATAGGAGTTATATTAACAGAAACAAAAGATGTTAAAACTAGTAGAGAAGTTGACATTAATTTTAAAAAGTCAGAATCTGGTCCATCAGGTGGATTTATGATGGCACTGTCAATTTACAATTATTTGACAGAATATGATTTAACTAATGGCCTTAAAATAGTTGGAACAGGTACGATTGATGAAAATGGTAATGTAGGTTCGATTGGTGGGGTTACTTATAAAATTAAAGCTGCTGTTAAAGAAAAGGCTTCCATTTTCTTTGTTCCTGCTGATAACTACGAGGAAGCAAAAGAAACCGTTGATAATAATAAATATAATATTAAATTAGTTAAAGTAAATAATATAAGTGAAGCAATAGAATACTTAAAAAATTACTCTAATAGTGGCAATTAGATATTCAAACAAATGTAACAATTTAATATTAAAAGCAATGGACTAATTGCTTTTTTTTTGATAAAATATTTAGAGTGGTGAGTTATATGAAAATAAATGAAGTAGATAAAACAAAACTATCGCCGATGATGAGTAAATATGTTGAATTAAAAGAACAAAATATGGATTTGATTTTATTATATCGTTTAGGGGATTTTTATGAAATGTTTTTTGAAGATGCTATTATAGCTTCAAGAGAATTAGAACTTACATTAACTGGTAAAAATGCTGGGTTAGATGAAAAAATTCCAATGTGTGGTGTTCCTCATCATGCTGTTTCGGTATATATTGATAAATTGATAGAAAATGGTTATAAAGTTGCAATTTGTGAACAGTTAGAAGACCCAAAAAAAGCCAAAGGTATTGTTAAAAGAGGTATTGTTCAAGTAATAAGTAGTGGTACTGTTATAGATAGTAATTCCCTAAACGAAAAAGAAAATAATTTTTTGGGTGGTATTATTGACTTTAACCATGCATATGGTCTATCTTATTGCGATATAACAACTGGTGAAATATATGCACTATTGCTTCCTCATGATTCTAATGAATTAATAAGTAGAATAGTAAGTATTGGTATAAAAGAAATTGTTGTTAGTAGTGAATTTGATAAAAATGTAACATATATGTTAAAAACTAATTTTCAAATTGTTATATCTTTGTACAATGATAATAAACAATTAAAAGAATATGAATACATATATAATGATTTAGAAGATATAAGGTTGAAAGAAGGAGTAAAATACTTACTTTCTTATATTAGTGAAACGCAATTGAAAGATTTAAGTCATTTTAGTAAAGTAATTGTTAAAAGTGACAAACAATCATTAAAAATGGATATTCATACTAAAAGAAATCTAGAATTAACTGAAACATTAAGATTAAAGCAAAGACAATTTTCTCTTATTTGGTTACTTGATAAAACGAAAACAGCCATGGGAAGTAGATTATTAAAATCATATATTGAAAATCCATCTGTTTCAAAACAAGAAATCGAAAAAAGATATGATTTAATTGAAACATTATTAGAAGAATTTATTTTAACAAGTGATTTAAGAGGGTATTTAGATGAAGTATACGACTTACAAAGATTATCAGGTCGTGTTGCTTTTGGAAATACTAACGCTAAAGATATGTTGCAACTAAAGTCTTCAATTAAGGTTCTACCACAAATTAGAGAAATATTACTTAAAATCAATTTTTGTGATGATTTTCAGACATTATCCGATTTATATGAACTACTAGATAAAGCTATATATGAAAATCCTCCGATTTCGATAAAGGAAGGTTATTTAATAAAAGAAGGCTATAATCAAGAGTTAGATGAACTAAAAAGTCTTAGAAAAGGTGGAAAAGACTTTATTGCTAAGTTTGAAGCAGAAGAGCGAGAAAGAACTGGAATTAAGACTTTAAAAGTTGGATACAATAAAGTTTTTGGATATTATATTGAAGTTTCTAAGGGAAGTATGGGACTAATTAAGGATGAATTTGGATATGAAAGAAAACAAACATTAGCCAATAATGAAAGATATATTAGTCCTATTTTAAAGGAAAAAGAAGCATTAATTTTAAATGCTGAAGAGAGGATTATTGAGTTAGAATATCAATTGTTCTGTCAAATTAGGGAACAAGTTAAAACTTATATACCTAAATTACAACAAATTTCTAAAATAATTAGTGAAATTGATTGTCTACAATCTTTTGCTAAAGTAAGTGAAGAAAATAATTATGTAAGACCAATATTAAATGAAAATAAAAATTTAAAAATTATTGATAATAGACATCCAGTTGTTGAAAAAGTAATTAGCTCAAGTTTTATACCTAATGATATAATTATGGATGAAAACACTAATATTTTGTTAATTACAGGACCTAATATGGCTGGTAAATCAACTTATATGCGTCAACTTGCAATTACAGTTATTATGGCTCAAATAGGTTGTTTTGTACCTGCAAGTGAAGCAATATTACCAATTTTTGATGCTATATACACAAGGATTGGTGCGAGCGATGATTTAGTGAGTGGTGAATCAACATTTATGGTGGAAATGCTTGAAGCAAACAGAGCTATTAGTAATGCTACTAGTAATTCACTTATTTTATTTGATGAATTAGGAAGAGGTACTGCTACATTTGATGGTATGGCACTTGCTCAAGCAATTATCGAATACATTCATGAACAAATAAAATGTAAAACTTTGTTTTCAACCCATTACCACGAATTAACTGATTTAGAAACCAAACTTAAAAATTTAAAAAATATTCATGTATCTGCTCACGAAGAAGATGGAAATATTACATTCTTACATAAGATTGAAGATGGTAGTATTGATAAGAGTTATGGAATTCATGTAGCCAAATTAGCTAAATTACCAGATGAATTGATAAAAAGAGCAGATGAAATATTAAAAATATATGAAAATAAAGAACAAAAGAAAGAAATATATGTTCAGGAAGCACTTCCTCTTTACGAAGTAGAAGTAAAGTCAAATATTGAAGAAGAAATTAAAAAAATTAACCCTTTAGAAATGACTCCAATTGAAGCTATGAATTTTCTATATAAACTTAAGGAAAAATTGAGGTAGTTAAATGAATAATGTAGAAGAGTTAGAATTATTAAGAAAAAAAATAATAAGAAAAGAAATAATAATGAGTTTAATTATTATTTCGATTGTAGTTTTAATTATGATGAATACATCTGCATTTCAATTTGTTGTTATTACAATATTTTTAGGTATTATAATAACTACTGCTATAAATAGTAAAGATACTAAAAGATTTATTGAAATATATAAAAAAATTGTTATATTAGACAGTTTAGAGAAAGTGTTTAAAAATATTACCTATTTACCTAATGAAGAGATGGATTATTATAAAATAGCTAATACTAATATGATGTATATGGGAGATTATTATCACTCTAATGATTATATTAAAGGAGAATATAAGAATATAAATTTTGAGCTTGCAGATGTAGAGATTGAAGATGAATATACAGATAGTGATGGAGATACACATAGAATTACTATTTTTCAAGGTCAATGGTTTATATTTGATTTTAATAAGAGTTTTAAATCAGATATCCAGGTTTGTGAAAAAACATTTGGAAATGCTAAAAGAAAAAACCAAAAATATGAAAGTAAATTTAAAAAAGTAGAACTTGAATCATTAGAATTTAATAGAAAATTTAATGTTTATGCTAAAGAGGAAATAGAAGCTTATTATATTTTAACACCTAATATGATGGAAAGAATATTAAATGTTAATGAAAAAATTAAAGGTGATTTATTATTTTGTTTTATAGATAATAAATTACATATCGGATTATATAACAATAGAGATTTATTTGAACCTAATATTCATAAAAAAATCAATCTTGAAAGAGATACATTAAAAACAATGGAAGAATTAAATATAATTACTAATTTTATCGATTTGATGAATTTAGATAATGATTTATTTAGAAGGGAGGTATAAAATGAATATAGTAATAATTATGATTTTAGTTTTATTAATTTTAGTAATTTGGTATATTTCAGTTAATAACAAATTAAATAGAATGTTAGTTAAAATTGATGAAGCAAGTTCAGGAATTGATGTTGCTTTAACTAAAAGATATGATGTTTTAACTAAAATGATGGATACTGTTAGAGCTTATGCTAAGCATGAGAAGGAAACTTTATTTGAAGTTATCAATTTAAGAAAAGGAATGACTTTAAAAGAAAAATCGGACGCTAATGATAAGATGAATTATAATTTTGACAAAATTCAAGTTATAGCTGAAGCTTATCCTGAATTAAAATCAAGTGAAAATTATAAAACTTTACAACAATCTATTCTTGAAGTTGAAGAACACTTACAAGCTGCTAGAAGAATGTATAACGCTAATGTTTCTGCTTATAATCAAGCAATTGCTGTTTTTCCAAACAGTTTAATAGCAAATAGTAGAAACTTTGTTAAAAAAGATTTTTTTGAGGCTGAAGGTTCTAAAAAACAAGATGTAAAAATCGATTTAAACTAGTTTAACTAGTTTTTTTCTTATTTTTAATGATAATCCTTTTTAATTTCATTTATTCATGATATAATTATTTATGGAAAAAGGAGATATTTATGGAACTTAATAGAAGTGAACTAAGAAAAAAAATAATGACAATTTTATATCAAATGAATGTCTATGATAAAAATAAAATAAGTTATAATGCTGAAGATGTTATAAAAGAAGTTTTAGAAATAGATAATGAATTCGTTAAAGATATCGTTTATGGAGTTATAACATATAAAGACGAATTAGATTCTTTAGCAAATAAATATATGAATAATTGGACAATTGATAGATTAGGCAATACTGATATTGCTATTTTAAGAATGGGTATTTATGAACTTTTATATACTAACACACCACATATCGTATCTATTAATGAAGCGGTTGAACTTGCTAAAAACTATAGTGATGATGATGTTGTAAAAATGATTAATGCTGTTTTAGATAAAATATATAAGCATGAGGTATTAAATGAGCGATAAATACTTATCTGTAAGTACAATTAGTCGCTATATCAAACATTTACTAGATACAGATAAAAATTTACAAACGATTTTCATCAAAGGTGAAATATCAAATTTAAAGCAACATAGTAGTGGTCATATATATTTTTCACTTAAAGATGAAACATCAAAAATTAATGCTATAATGTTTAGTAATAATGCTAAAAAACTAAATTTTGTTCCAACTGATGGAACTAAAGTTTTAGCAATTGGAAGAGTTAGTTTATATGAAGCTACTGGTAATTATCAAATATATATAAATGAAATGCTTGAAGATGGAGTAGGTAATTTATATATTGCTTTTGAAAAATTGAAAGAAAAATTATCAAAAGAAGGATTATTTCAAGAAAAATATAAAGTGCTAATTCCTAAATATCCTGCTAAAATAGGTGTTGTAACAGCTAATACAGGAGCAGCTATAAAAGATATAATATCAACAATTAAAAGAAGATATCCAATTGCCGAGGTATATTTGTTTTCAAGTTTGGTACAAGGAGAACAAGCTAAATATGATTTGGTAAAAAAAATAGAGCAAGCTGACCAATTTGGGGTTGATGTTATTATAGTTGGTCGTGGTGGTGGAAGTATTGAGGATTTATGGCCTTTTAATGAAGAGATTGTTGCAAAAGCAATATTTGATTGCAAAACACCTATAATAAGTGCTGTTGGTCATGAAATCGATTATACAATTGCTGATTTTGTTGCTGATTTAAGAGCCCCAACACCAACAGGAGCAGCAGAAATTGCTGTACCAAATATTATAGATATAATAAGTCATTTAAATCATTTAAAAATAAGATTAAATGAAAGTATTTTAAAAAATTTAAATTTAAAAAAATTATATTTTGATAGTTTAAGAAACTCATATATAATTAAAAATCCTAATTTTATATATGAAAATAAAAGACAAAAATTAGATTTAATCGAAACTACATTAAATAGTAATATTTTATTGAAATTAGAGAATAATAAAAAAGAAATTAATAATTTACTCATTCAGTTAGATTTACTAAATCCTTTAAATATATTGAAAAGAGGGTATTCATTAACATACAAAAATAACAAAATTGTTAAAAGTATTAAAAATATAAAAGAAAAAGATAATTTAACAATTAAATTATCTGATGGAAATATTAATGTAGTAGTTAGGAGCGTAGAAGATGAAATTTGAAGAAAAAATCAAAAAATTAGAAGAAATTGTTAATTTTTTGGAAAATAATAACAATGATTTAGAAGATTCAATTAAAAAATACACTGAAGCTATGAATTTAGTTAAAGAATGTGATGAACAATTAAAAAATATTGAAGGTACAATTACTAAAATGGTTAGTGAAAATGGAGAAATAAAGGATTTAGTTTTAGAGGACTAAATCCTTTTTAAAAAAGAATCTATAATCTCATTTTAGATTCTATATATTCTTCAGTACCATTTAAAACACCTTCTATGTATGTTGTTACTAATCCTTGTTCTAGCAATGCTGTAGCGTATAATAAGGAAGAACTCTCCCCGATTGTGAAACTTGCTGTTGTTACTAGTGTTATGTTCATCAAAATGCCGATTCCTGGCACTAAAAGTTTAAACATATTTGGTATTTTTAATCTTCCACTTTTTAATTCTAGAATAATTACTTCATTATTTTCCATACTATCTATTTTCTCTTTCTATTATTTTTTGTTTTTGCTTTTCACATTCATCTATTTCTATTTCTGTTTGTTTTACCTGTCCAAAATTGATTGACATTAAGCTTGCTGTTAATACAGTGAAAACAACATTTGAAAAGTTTGGTTTTAAGACAAATCCATACAATATTCCATTACTGACTGTGTTTAATGCCCATAAACAACCGAGTATACTAGATGTTTTCTTTCTTATTTTTAAACTACCAATTTGTAAGCTTAAAATCTCTATTTCTTCATTGTCCATACTATTCTCCTTAAGTGTTAATTATAATAACATAATAAAATTAGATTGTCAAATTTACATATTTTTTAAAATTCAATTCATAATAATAGTGTAGTCTATATCCAAAAAAGGAGATGTTTGGGATGGTCTTAAAAAAAACATTTTGCTTTCTTTTAACATTTTTATTACTTCCAATAAACATACTTGCTTATTCAGACTACATAATTGCTAGTGGTGAGAATATTGGAATCGAACTTAATACCGATGGCGTTATGGTCGTTGGTTTTTATAAGGTCGATAATCATGATATTGCTGCTACTTCCGGGTTGGAAATAGGAGATATTATAACAAATATCGATGATAAGAAAGTTGATTCAATATCCAGTTTAGTAAAGGCAATTAATGAAAGTAACGGTCAAATAAAAATTAGCTATGTTAGAGATAATATAACTAATTATACCAATTTAAAACTATATAAAGACAATAATACTTATAAAACTGGTATTTATGTTAAAGATAGTGTTTCTGGAATTGGGACACTAACTTTTATTGACCCAAATACTAAGTTATTTGGTGCTTTAGGGCATGAAATTACTGATAAATCTACTGGCAAGGTATTAGAAATCAGTGATGGTAAAATATACGCGTCTAATGTTACTAACATTAAACCGAGTATTAATGGTTCTCCAGGAGAAAAAAATGCACAGTTGTTTGTATCCGAGGTTAATGGTAGTATATTTGAAAACACTATAAAAGGAATATTTGGAAACTATACAGGTTCATTAGATAAAAAACTTTACAAGGTAGCAAAACCATCCGAAATAACAAAAGGAAAAGCACAATTTATGACAGTATTGGAAGGAAAAAAAGTTGAATTTTTTGATATTAATATCATAAAAATTAATAATTCCCAATCAACCAAAAATATTTTATTTGAAATTACCGACAAAAATCTTTTAAACAAAACAAACGGAATTGTTCAGGGTATGAGTGGTTCACCAATTATTCAAAATGACAAGATAATAGGAGCAGTAACACATGTCGTAGTTGACAATCCGACTAAAGGATACGGTATATTCATAACTAATATGTTAGAAGAAGCAGAAAACTAAGAGTGAAATATTCACTCTTTTATATTGATAAATTTTGTTTGTTAACTATGATTTAAAAAAACAAATAATTTTAAAATTTATAAATCATTTATATAAAATCTAGATTTAATGTTAAAAAGGCTGTTAGATTAGTACTTTGACAAATAAACTATAATAATATATAATATCAACTAGGAGTTTGATGCATGAAAAAAATTAATTTAAGGGAATTATTTTGGATTTTTATGATTAGTTGTATTTTAGGATGGGCAATTGAAGTTTTATTTGCTTATATAACTATGGGAACATTTCAAAATAGGTCATCATTTATCTATGGTCCGATTGGTGGGGCTTACGGATTTGGTTCAATCGTTTTAACAATTTCTTTATATAAATTTAGAAATTGTAGTAATTTAAAAGTGTTTTTTATTTCCTTTTTAGTTGGGACTATATGGGAATATATAATGTCTTTCGGTATGGAATTATTTTTAGGATTTTCAGCGTGGGATTATAGTTGGCAATTTTTAAATATAAATGGTAGAGTATGTTTACTATATTCTATATTTTGGGGATTTCTTGGCTTATTTTGGATTAAGTTATTTTATCCATTCTTAATCAAAATAATTGATAAAATACCAAAATATTTTGGGGATATTACAATGTTTTTCCTAATAATATTTTTAATATCTGATGCTAGTATTACATTTTTAGCTACTAACAGATTAAAAGAAAGACACAATAATATAAAACCAGATGGATGGTTGGATGTACTACTGGATAAATATTATACTGATGACTATTTAAAGAAGGTTTTTCCTGGACATTATGACAGAATAAAATAACCTTTTTTTCTTTTAAAAAATGGTATAATAATTCATAGGAGGTATTTATGTTAAAAGAATTTAGAGAATTTATAAATAGGGGAAATGTTGTTGATTTATCTGTCGGTGTTATTGTTGGTGGGGCATTTGGAAAAATAGTATCATCTTTAGTAGATAATGTTTTAATGCCAATTATTGGTATCGTAATAGGTGGTATTGATTTTTCTAATTTGTCTATAACTTACAAAGATGCTAATATTGCATATGGTCTATTTTTACAAAATGTTATTGATTTTTTAATCATTGCTTTTTGCATATTTTTATTAGTAAAATTTTTAAATAAGATTACTAGAAAAAAAAGTACTGAAGAAAAACCGACCGAACCTGTTGCTCCAAAACCATCTGAGGAAGTATTGTTATTAACAGAAATAAGAGACTTATTAAAAAAAGAAACCAAAACAGCAAAAAATAGTAAAACAAAAAAATCCTAATAAAGGATTTTTCAAATTAATATTAAACTTGCTACTACTGAGCCAATCATTATAATTAAAAAGAAAATAGCAAAACCTTTTTGTACTTTTGGATTCAATTAACTCACCTCAATATTATTATAATATATTTTTGATAATTTTGGAATATTATTTTAAAAATTTAATATGATTAGTTAGAGGTGAAATAATGAAACTTAAAAATCATATTAAATTGGACAAGAATTTACTTATTTTTTTAATTGTACTTTTGATTGTAGGAATTATATCTGGTTCTTTATTTGTAACTCTTCTAAGTAGCAGTGATAAGGCATTGGTAACTGATTATTTAAATAGTTTTTTAGATAAACTATCAAATCATCAACTTGATTATTTATATGTGTTTAAAAATTCTATTATCAGTAATATCATTTTAGTAATTTCTATTTGGCTACTTGGAATTTCTGTAATTGGGCTTCCGGTTATGCTTGCATTATATTTTTATAAAGCTTTCATTCTAGGTTTTAGTGTGGGAAGTATTATTGCTAATTATCATATTAAAGGTATTATATTTGGACTTGTATATGCAATAGGTCAAGCCATTTTAATATTCGGTCTAATTATTTTATTAATATATGCGATGAGTTTTTCTTTTAAAATAATAAATTGTATTTTGAAGAAAAAACCATTAGATTTTCGTTTGATTATTAATAAATATGCTTTTATTTTAGGAATAATTGTCATAATAACTTTAATCGGATGCGTATATGATAGTTATCTAATGCCTATTATATCAAGTAGTCTTGTAAATATTATAAGATAAATTATTTAATATTGTTTTAAAATGTGTTATAATGTTCTTGGTGATTTTACATGAAAAAAGTAGTAATAGGTATGTCTGGTGGGGTAGATAGTAGCGTAGCTGCTATCTTATTAAAAGAACAAGGCTATGAAGTTATTGGCCTTTTTATGCGTAACTGGGATTCTACAATTAACAATGATTTTTTGGGTAATCCTAATATAGATAATAATATATGTCCTCAGGAACAAGACTATAATGATGCTTTGGAAGTATGTAATAAAATTGGTATTTCACTTCATAGAGTTGATTTTGTAAAAGAATACTGGGATTACGTTTTTGAATATTTTTTAGATGAGTTAAAAAAAGGTAGAACTCCAAATCCAGATTTAATGTGTAATAAATATATTAAATTTGACATGTTTATAAAAGAAGCTTTAAAATTAGGAGCCGATTATATTGCTACTGGTCATTATGCATTATTAGAAGATGGAAAATTAAAAAAAGCATATGATTTGAATAAGGATCAGACATATTTTCTAGCACAAGTGCCTAAAGAAAAATTTAAAAATGTAATTTTTCCATTAGGAAAAATAGATAAACCAGAAGTAAGAAAAATTGCTTTAAAATACAATTTAATTACAGCTAAAAAGAAAGATTCTACTGGTATATGTTTTATTGGAGAGAGAAATTTTAAAAATTTTTTAGAAAACTATTTACCAAATATACCTGGAAAGATTGTTAATATTGACACTAATGAAGTATTAGGAGAACATATAGGATTGATGTATTATACAATTGGACAAAGACGAGGGTTAAATGTTGGTGGGACTTTAGATAGATTATTTGTAGTTGGTAAAGATTTAAATAAAAATATATTATATGTTGCAATAGGTGATGAAAACGAGAAGTTAAAAAGCGATATGGCAATAATTGATAATATAAATTGGTTGAGTGATAGTAAACCTAATAAATGTATGGCAAAATTCAGATATCGTCAAAATGATAATCCGGTTGAGCTTATTTATCATGATGATTATATTGTTGTAAAATATCCTCAGAGAATTAAAGCAGTGACGCCAGGACAAGCATGTGTCTTATATTTAGATGATGAATGTATCGGAAGTGGAATTATAAAAGAAGTATATAAAAATAATGAGAAATTATGGTATTTATAATTTCTTTTTTTAACCTTTACTTTACACTTGACATTTGACAATAATGTGATACAATGTTATTGGGAGGTTTTAAGTAATGGACAGATTAAATGAAATATTAAAAGAATTAGGAATTTCCAAGGTAAAATTAGCAAAATTTTTAGGTGTATCTAGGCAAATGATATATAATTATTTGGAATTAGATAACATCAATAAATGGCCTAAAGATAAAAAAGTATTATTGTTAAATTTATTAGGTATAAAATCTGTTGAAGAAATCGATGATATTAAGGTAGATACTGATTATATATATGAAGTAGATGCTAGACTAAATACTGTATGTACTAAAATTGCTGCTGAACCGATTGTTGATACCGGCGAATTATATGATGGATTAACTAATAAACAAAAACAATTGTTACAAGATATTACTTTATTGATTAAAGAACAATTTGAAGAAAACGATGAAAATGGAGAAGCATATAATACATATAAATATTTATATCATTACTTACAAGCCATGGAATCTTCACCTGAATTAAAATATATTTTAGGTTATGTTTCTAAAGCAACAGGATATACTAAACCGATGGAATTTGCATTTGACGAAGATGAACAATTCTTATTTGAAAGTATACTTTTCTCAGCTTTTTCATTGTATCAGGGTGGGGGAGCATCAAAAACAAAAATTGCTGCTGCACATGAAAGATTTGTTGCTCAAATTGAACACAAAATGGAAGAAAAACTTAGTCGAACCATGGAATTAAATGCTACAAAAGTTCAGGCCTTAAGAGAACTAGGGTATACCGAAATTAATGAGCAGAATGCCGCAGAAGTTTTAGAAAAAATGGCAGAAATTCAGTCTCGTAAAGTTACAAATTAAAATAAAATTAACTATCAATATAAAAAGATTGTTACCAATAATAATAGGTTACAATCTTTTTAATTAAATATTTATAAACTATCTGTCCAACTTTGATAATCAAATCCGTCAGAGTTATTTTTTTTATTTACTATTTCATTCGAATTAGATTCGTTTTCAATATTGTTTTCTTTATTTAGTTCTTTTTTAATTCTGTTTATAACATATTCTTTTTCATTAGGATAACAAGTATAAAATTTCATTAATTTAATACCAGTATCATTACAAATTTTTTGTATTTTTAAATCTCTATCTTTCCTTGAAAGTTCATTATGTGTTTTATCATTAATTTCAATCAACAATAACAATTCTTTATAGTCTTTTGAAAAAATGGCAAAATCAATATTTCTAAATAATTCACTATAATATTTATTATTATTTATTTTCTTTATTATACTGGCAAGATTAATTTGAGGCATTATTTCATATTCTTCTTTTAGTTCTTCTAATATTTTGTAAAATTTAAACTCATAATTACTCATTAGAGGTTTTTGTTCATATATAGTTATATTATCATTATTATTTTCTTCAGGTGTTATATCATATTCTTTAATAATATAATCAATATTTTTGTTAAATGCTGATTTATTTTTTTTAGATTCTTTTTTTAATGCCTTCCATAATATTATTAACAATAAAAAGAATATTATTGCTAATATATCAGTTAATTCTGGTACCATCATTCTATCTTCCTCCTTAATTCACTACTTCCGATAATCTATAGTAATACGGTTTTAAAGGTGCCGATAATGTAAAGGAGATTGAAGATGTTAAAGATTAACTATAAAGGTTATGAAATATCACAATTAAGTAATAATCATGTAATTATATTCAAAGATAATCAAATGGTGTTTCATAGTGAGGTCGATATAAAATTAAATAAAGATGGGCTAAAAAATGTACTGGAGCATTATTTTAAATTGAATGATTTGTTAGAAAAATAATAGGAGATGATAAATAATGATAACAAATAGAATTTATGAAAAATTAAATAATAATATAGATGTTGACTTTGAAGAATATTACTTTTCTGATTTAGAATTAGAAAACGAAAGATTGAAAAGAAAAGTTAAAAAATTAAAAAGAAAAATAAGAAAGTTAAAAAATAAAAATTACGATAAACAAGATGAATTTGTAATATATTTACAAAAGAAGAAATCTGACTATGCAGGAGCTAATTTTCCTAAAGATGATTTATTTGATGAAGTACAAGAAATTTTAGAAAAGTATAATGAAGTAACTGGAGTATTTGATAGATGGGAAAAAGAAGTTTCTAGTGCATTAGATAAAGATATAGAAAATTTTATTAAAGAATTTTATGAGCTAATGCAAAAAACAACCAATTAAGGTTGTTTTTTTTATTATATGCTTGTAACTTCGTTTAAGAGAACCCCCAGTGAATTAAACGAAGTTACAAGGTTAGTTATTATTTTTTTTCCATTTATTATATTCACTTAAAACTATTAATATCATATTAAGTGTATCTTTTTGATTTTCTAACATCATGTCAGTTTCATGTTGATTTTTAGCTTCATTATTTTCTTTTAGCGATGGTATTATATTTTCGTAAATGTGTTTTTCAAATTTTTTAAAATTTTCCATTTTATCATCTCCTTTCTAATATATTTTTACTTCTAGGATAAGGTTTTTTTTCATTGGTAAGACCTAATATATAATCTACTGAAGTATTATAAAATTTTGATAATTCTATTAATATTTTTGTTGGTATATCGTTTTTTCCTATTTCATATTGATTATATCCAGTTTGTGACATATTTAATACTTGTCCTATTTGTTTTTGTGTTAAATCTTTATCTTCCCTTAAATCTCTTATTCTTCTATACATAAAAAACCTCTTTTCCTATAACATTATAAAATAACTTAAAATAAGTTATTGACATTTAACTTAAAATAAGTTAAAATATTTATAGATAACTTAAATTAAGTTAAAAAGAAAGAGGTTAAAGGAAATGAAAGAAATATTAAAAGCAAGAACAATGCAATTATTTATAGTCATAGTGTTGTTGTCATGTTGGTTTTTAGTTTAGGAGGTGGAAGAATGAAAAAAGTATTAAATAAAATTAGAAAGAAAATTAAAGGGTTAAGTAGGTTAGATTCATTTCTTCTGAAGCTTCTATGTTTTGATTTGATGCTGATTGCAATAGTTATTATTCAACATTTTGTTATGAATTAGAGGAGTTTTTGGTAATTAATGAAAAAAATTAAAAAGTTTTTAAATAAATTGTGTTCGGAAACAACTCTTTGTATTATAATTGTATTTATTTTCAGTCTAATTTTCAGTTTAGCTGAGGGGACACCACTATGGCTTACATTTATTTTATTTTTATTAATTTTTATTTAATAATTAAGGAGGTATGAAGATGTTAACTAAAATATGGAATATAAAAGAAATAACATTAAGTGAATGTTATCATTTAAATAATTTCTATGATATAGAAATAACTGTAAAAAATGGTAAGGTGGTGTTGAGCCAGTGAGTGAAACGATAGTGAACACTGAAGATGTAAAAATAATGTTAAAAGATGGACAAGCAGTGTTAGAAATTAAGAAGTAAGAAAAATATTCAACCACTTTTGAATTGTTAGGCATTTTTGCGTAGGGTATTTAAGGGTAGCAAAAATGTTGGTATTTTCGAAGAAAATAAACAATTTGAAAGTGGACAATACCCTAAAAAAAGTAACTTGTTTGTAAGTTGCTAACTGGGAATGACATTTAAATAAAATAAACCATCCCTAAAATTAAAATAAAACTTTAACCTAATATTCGATTAATGTGAATCCGATGTCATTCTTAGTTAGGTGCTTATAAGCACATAGAGAGGAGAAAAGAGTATGGAAAGAAATGACTTAGTAAATGTAAGAATATTGTTTGTAGGGCAATATAAAGAGGGGAAAAAGTCAATGGTTAAATTTGCTCTCGATAGTGAAGATACTAAAAATTCAAAAGGGTTTTTAGTAATTGACCAATGGTTTGATAATAATAAACCATTCAAAAATATATCTAGTGACTTAATAGGTGTAGAAATGCAAGGTGTTGTCGATTATAAACAAACATATGGTGCAAATGCTGTTTTAAGTTTAATAGAGTTATACGATGAAAACGGCGATAATCTTTTGGCTTAATCCAAAAACTGGTGTTATATACCACAAATTATATTCTAATGTTATGAATTACGAAGTAGGGCAAGAAAACCAATTTGAACACGTAATAATAGCAATAGGAATAATAAAAAATAGGAAACTACAAGTTTTCGAAAAAGGTTCTGAAATATTGTATATTAAGAACAAAGAAAAAGTTAAAAATAAAATTATTGATAAAATAATTTATAAACTAAATAAGATGAAAGGTTGATATTATGACTGAAGAGGAATTAGCACTATTACAAGCAATAGATTATAAGTTAGAATTTATAATTAGCTTCTTTTTATTCTTATTTGTTATTTTAGTATTTTTTATCTTTTGCAGATTTTTAGGAAAATGTATAGGTTAGTTATTAAATTTTACATCGTAAAATTTGATATATAAATTAATAGAAAGGAGACCAAATCAATGGGAAATAACGAAACTGGACAAGTTGCCGCACAAGAAACACAAGCACAAGAAACAGTTGACTATAGCCAAAAAGCACTTGAAAATGTTAATACTTTAATTGGAAAAGTAGATTTCAGTATATTTATGACATTGTTAGTTGCTGTTATTGGTGCGACTTTAGGTGTTACTGTTGGTATGACAGCATTTAAAAAAGGTGTTGCATGGCTTAAAAGAGGAATTAGACATGCAGGGTAACTAGTAGAAGTTTTTAAAACTTCTTCTGTGGGGGAAAGAAGTTAAAAAAAGATTTTCCGAATATGATAAACTCCGTTCTAAAGGAAACAAAATATAAAAAACAAGTATTAAGTAATTGTCAATACAAACATGGAATAGCGGAGCATTTGAAAATGTGAGCATATGTCGTGAAAGTGTATTGACAATTTTTAAATACAATAAAAGAAAGGAAAATAAAAGTGAAAGAAGAACAAGAATATATGTTAGATATATATGGTCAATTGATTCCAGTAAAATACATTTTCAATTCAGAAAAGAAAGATAAAAGATATTATGAAAAATTAAGGAGAGAAGAGAGGCGAAAGAATGGCATTAGTAAAAAAAAGTAAAATACCAACTAACTATGTTTTGCCAGTAAAAATAGAGCATAGGAATGGTGTTACAGCTATGAATTATTATTATGAAGATAAAAAGGCATTGTATAAGGCTTACAATCAATTAAAACATATAAAAGGTATAATTAAACCATTATACCCAGTAATTTACGAATAAGGTGTATAAAATGAAAAAAATAAAAGAAATAATAATAAAATTAAAAAATTATATAGAGTGGGGGTGTAGTAATCTTGAAGAAATATTTACTGAACACGATATGTATGATATTTTTAACGATAGTAATAACAATATTACCAAATTATAAAGTTAATGCTTTAACTATAAATGGAATAGATTTTCCAGAATTTCCTGGAGATAATAATGATAGTTATGTTTTATATTATTCAAGTAGTAGTTATAATGATGGTATTCCATTTGGTTATAATTTAGTAACATTTAATAAAGATAATATAAAGTATGTAAATTTTCAAGTTCGTTCTTCAGTAACAAGACTAGGTTTTTATAAAGATTTTTGTTTTGATGATTGTTCTTTATATGATGTAAAAACTGATGAAGAAGATTATAAAGTCTACAATTTAAATAATAGTTCTTGGGAGTTAAAAACAAAAACTAGTGATAAAAACCAGTTTAAGCCATCAGCTAATACAATCTTATCTTCTAATATTACAATATATGTTTCAGATGGTACTTATGATAATTCAACTTTATATAAAAGTGATGAGAATGTTGTAAGTACAAGAACTAAAAATATTAATGGAAATATCACAGAATTTACTATAAATCCACCAACAAGTTTAGAAGATATTAAAAATCACGTTGTTTATAGTCCAATTAAAAGTAGTTCAATTAGATTTGAAGATAATGTTGTTAATGATTTAGATAATAGAAATGTAAACTTATTAAAAGTAGATTTTAATGATATATATAATTCTAATTATAAATATCAAATAAGTTTTGACAACAAAAATTGGATTGATGTTACTGATACTATTATAACAAATGATAATCACTATATAATTTATTCATTAATGGCTAATACAACCATATATGCAAAAGTATTATCACAAGATAATGAAGAAATAGATATGAACAATAAAACAATTGATAATTTAAACGATTACCAGTTAATTAAATCAGTATCTTCAACAGATACATTAAATATATATTCAATTGATTTCAGATTAAAAAATATTCAAAATACAATGGGTTATGAACATTATACAACTAAAATTAAATTACAATATGGTTCAAATGACCATACGAATAAAAATAGACCATATTATTTAGATTATTCAATAACTGGTCTAGATAATGATGGTATGGATTTAGATATAGATTTAACTGATTATTACGATGTCCAAATTAATAATAATGAATATTATTTAGGAGATTATGAAAGTTTTTTATATTATGATTTAGTACAAATTAAACCTTTATTACCGAACAAAGTTAAACAATTAAAGGTAAGTTTTTATTTTAGTAATTTAGATAACTATTATATACATTGTTATACTACAAATACAAAAAGTCAAACTGAAATTAGATTCACAGAAAGTTTGTTTAAAGATTATGTATTATATCAATTTCCAAGTGGTTTTGATTATGCGTTAATAAGACCTAAAAGTTTTCAAACTAGTAATGGTAGTTTAATAGCAGACGCTTATTATTTCAATAGTGGAGTATTAGAAATGACTACATTTGATTTTAAAAATAATGATATTTCAACTATATTTGATACAACTATGGACAAAAGCAATTATTTGATTGAGGGAAATAACGTAAAATTTAATTTTACAAGTGATGAAGATAATAATGTTTATCCTGCTTTATATTTAAGAAAAGAAGTTTTTTGTAATATAGAAATTGGTTATAATGATGTTTTGTATACATTTGGTACTAGAAGATATTTTTGTGTAAATGAAAAAAAACGTATTCCAAGTGCAACGTTTTACGTTCATAAAGATTTTTATGTAGAATTTATCAACAAAAATACATTAGAAACAAAAGTTGTTAATATTGATAAAGGGGATTTTGAAGATAAAAACAATTTAGAACTTACCCAAGATTTTAAAAATAAAGTTAATGAAAAATACCCAGAAGAAGAGGCAAGTAGTTTAGGCGATATCAGTAATTTTATTAACAATCTTAAAGAAAGCTTTTTAGGAAAATTTAAATTTATAGGACAATTAAAAGAAATTTACGATATATTTAATATTAATATATCAGAAGATACAGAGCCACCAAATTGGACTATTAATGTAGAATTTAAGCCTTTAGGTATTAAATATGAAAACTTAAAAGTAATAGATTTTAGTTTTTTTGAAGAATATAAAGAGTTATTGTTTAATTTTGAAAAATTATTTTTAAGTACTTTTACTATTATCGGTATAGTTAGAAATATAAAGAAGGGAAGTGATTAAATGGGTACTGTAGCCATATTTTCAGCATTAGGTTCTTTTGCATTTTCAGCAATAAAAGGATTAGTAAAAAAAGCAGTAAATATTTCTTTATATGTAGCACTTGCTATTGCTGTATTATCTTTATTACCATTTGATATTGCTATTCCAAATTTCTTAATAGAAATATTAAAAAGTGATTTTTTAAAGAATTTATTACAATCTATATCATATTTTTTTCCAGTAGCATTTGCTTTAAAATGTTTAGCAATATTATTTTTATCTAAATATTACGGTTTAATAAAAGATTTATTAGTAAAAATATATAGAATAATAGTAGGTGGTTTAAATGGAAATTAATTTTGGAAAAATATTACTAGACATTTTTAAAACATTGTTTTCAATGTGTAGGGGCTTAATTTTCCCTTGTTTGATAGGTCTAGGTATATTTATATTACTTTTATTGTTTTGGCTTATATACTTTACTAAATTTAAGGGTATTCATAAAATAAAACCATATTATGAAAAATATAAAGAACCAAATATATTATATAAAATATTTGTTCAATTACCAAAACAAATGGTGTATGACTATTTAAATGCAAATCCATATGATTTTAATGAATATGGAATCCATATGGTTTGTGGTAAACAAGGAGCGGGTAAAACAATTACAGCAGTTTATTTATTAAATAAATGGAAACATATTTACCCAGAACTAAAAGTACAAACAAATTGTGATATTAAATTTCAAGATGCAGAACTAACACATTGGAAACAATTAATCGGAATGGACAATGGAACAAAAGGAGTTGCTAACTTAATAGATGAAATCCATACATGGTTTAGTAATCAAGAAAGTCAAGATTTACCACCAGAGGTATTAGGGGAAATCTCACAACAAAGAAAACAAAGAAAAGCAATAATCGGAACAGCCCAAGTATTTGGTAAAATTGCAAAACCATTAAGAGAGCAAACGCATTATGTTTATAGACCACATACATTCTTTGGTTGTTTAACAATAGTTTTTAAAGCTGATGCGAATAGTTACGACAGTGAAAAGGACAAGTTTAAAAAAGGCAAAGGCGTTTTCTTCTTTGTTCATACAAAGGAATTACGAGAGGCTTATGACACTTATAAAAGGATTTCAAGGTATAAAAATACCAAGTTTTCAAGAAGTTTAATTAGCGGTACCCTCACAAGCGAGAGCCGTGAGGGTACGGAATAAACTTTGAAACTTTGTTTAAACCTGGATTCTAAAAAGTGTTGTAAAAATGTAGAAAGGAGTTGCGTGAATTATGGAAAATAATTCACTTGAGACCCCCGTTACTAATAGGGGGGTTACACATACAATAGACAATTCAAAAGTCTTTGATTTTAAAGGGGAAATCAACAAGTTAGGACAATATATACTTTTTGATTGGTTTCAGTTCACTATTCCAATAAAACGAGATGATATTTTATATAGTGAAACGCAGTTTTCAGTTTTTTATAAAGAAAAAGGAGAAATGTATATATATGATAATTTAACTAAATTTCAAGTTAAAATATGGGGATTATTCAAAGACCTATTTAACATTGAAAAACAAGATTTATTTTTTGAAGATAAAGGTATAAATGGTTATAGTCATTGTATAAGCTATGATAACATTAGAATGTATTTTAGTCCTAGTCAACCACATATGGGAATAAATGTTTTAATGAGTGGTCAAGGTTGTAGAGATTTTGACATATTAGGATTAGATTATAAAGAATTAGTAAAAAAAGTAAACGATTTAGGCGGTAAGTATAATAGGGTAGATATAGCAATCGACGACTTTAGTAATGAATATTTTTCTTTAAGTAAAATTAAGTATTATATAGAACATAAACGAGTAATAAGTAAGTTTAGAACATACTTTCATATGAGAAAAGGAATAATTGAAAATAATGTGATTTTGGGGGACACATTACAATTTGGCTCTAGAGCAAGTTTAGTTCAAATAACTTTCTATGATAAATTACAAGAAAGAAAGAATAATAATTACATTGTAAGAGATGATGTTAAATACTGGGTAAGAACTGAGTTAAGATTTAGAAATGAAAAAGTATCAGAATTGTTCGAATATTATTTAAATTCAACAAGTTTAAATCAGTTTGTAAAAGGTGTTTTAGGCGAATATATGAGATTTTTAAAGAAAAATGGAAGTGATGATAATAAATGGCGTTGGGAAACAGCCCAATGGTGGACAGACTATCTAGAAAACATGAACAAGATAAAGTTTGTTCCAGCGACATTAGAAACAAGTATATCAAGAAAAAAGAATTGGATTAATGATTCAACAAGTAAAAGTGCATTCATGTGTTTAATTGCTGATTTACCTAATTTAGCAGTAGATGATCATACAACTGATTATTTATACCAATATTTTCAATTCGGATTTGATAAAATAAAAGATAAAGATTTACAATTGATTAATACTTATAGAATAAGTAAAGGCAAATTGCCAATTGAACGAGAACAAATGGAAGATTATGTAAGGGACTTTAAAGACCAAATTATAGCAATGGAAGAAGTAACTTTAGATGAGTTAAACGCAAGAAATGACAAGTTAGATACTACTTCCGATAATCTATATTATGTTAATTTATATATTTTAAAATCACTATTTTATTCTATTTATATAATGTTATATCTGTTAAATAAACTAATTTAATTTCTTTATCGCAGTTAACTATTTTTTCATTATTTTGTTTTAATTCATATAAACATGATATTGCTTTTTCATCATTATAAACTATTATTATATACTCGTTATTTGTATCTTTATCATAATACTTATAATAATCACTGTGATTATAATGATTAACATTTATTTCTGTAAATATATAATTTAAAATTGAAATTACAAATGGAATAAATATAAAAAGAGTTAATAACGAAATTATCAAAATATCATCAATGACTCCACTTTTTTCTTTGTTACTATCAGATATAAAATCAATGAAGTCATCTATAAATTTTTTACATGATAACCAAAATATAAAAATTAAAAAATCAATGCCGATAGCAAAAAGAACGTTTTGAAAAAATGATGTTGTATAAATATTACCATAATAGTTTAAAAAACATACTGAGAAAAGAATAAAAAAATGTTTAATAGCCCAAAACTTCAAGTAATCAAAGCTAAAAAATATTTTAACTTTTTTTAAAAATGGTTTGTTTTTCTTTTTAAAGAATACATAGTATTGTAAATAATATAAAATAACTGAAATCAACAGTATAAATACACATATAATATCAAAAATAAATGCATTTATATTAAAATTATCAATTAATATCAAATCAAGTGGTATATTATAGTAATGATAAATTGACGTTTTTAATACAAATTTATAATAACCATATAGTATAATTAATAAACTAACAATTAATCCTACAAATGCGACAAAATCGTTTTTAATACTATTATTAATTCCTGTTTTTAGTTTTTTTTTAATATCATAAAGCATAATACTCTACTTCCCTTCTTTACTACGAAAAAAAAGCAGTATTAAACAAAAGTCAATACTGCTAACTTATAGATATATTATATCTTTAAATTTGCATTTTGTCTATATTTTTATAAAAATTTTAAAAAAATAATATTTTATGAATAATATTAATTTTTTTGTAAATATTATTATTGGGTGATAAAGGATGAAAAAACAAAGTCTAAAAAACAGCAAATCATGTAAAGATGCTAACACTAATAAAAGTGCTAATAGACAAAGTTCATTTGACGCTAATACAAATTGTAGAGCAAATGAATCAGATACAAGAAGTGCTGAATAGTTAACCCAGTAAAAAAGACATTTATTTGTCTTTTTTATTTTATTATATGAGTTATATACATAAATAACATGCCTATTATAAAAAATAAATATGTTAAAAATTTGTTGTTATATTTTTTTGATGTTGGCAATAATTCAAATATTGCTATATAACCCATTATTCCAGCTATAAAACTAAATAAATATCCCATTACATTATCAGTAATAAAATTGCTCAAAAATATATATGTTAATAAAGCTCCAAGTGGTTCTGATAAACCAGATATAAGTGTATATAAAATTGCTTTAAACTTGTTTTTTGTAGCATAATAAATAGGAATTGATATACTAATACCTTCTGGTATATTGTGTAATGCTATGGCTATTGCTAATGATAAACCTAATGATACGTTACTCGTAGTAGCCATAAATGTCGCAATGCCTTCTGGTATATTATGGAAAATTATCGCTAGCATCGATATAATCCCTACTCTATATAGTCCATTTGATTTTCCTTTATTTTCTACATTTCCCGGGAAATAACGATTTATTAACATTGTGAATATTATACCTATATTTACAAATATTAACATGTAAATAATTGTTAAAAACATATTTTTTTCTTTAAATATAAGGGAAAATGACTCTGGCAACAAATCTGTTAAAGAAACGCACAACATAACACCAGCAGCAAATGACAATGACGAAATAATGATATTATCTGTTTTGTTTTTTAAAAATATTGGAATTGTACCAATCATTGTTGAAAGACCAGCTATAATAGTTAATATAAATCCTGTACTTACATTTTCCATAATCTCACCAATAAATTATATGAAAAAAAATTTTTATTATTAAATTTTAAAAAATTATGATATAATATATAACCAGATAAGGTGATTTTATGGAAATAAAAGGATTTAAAGCATTTCTTCCAGGTCTTAAAACACTAGAGGGAAATCCAAAATTAGAAGTTGGAAATAAATACCATGTTGATGGTCCAGTAATATTTAATCGTAATGGTTTTCATTTCTGTAAAAGACTAGAAGATACACTTCATTTTTTTAGTGGTTATAAATCAGATATCGATATATGTGAAGTAATAGGAAGTGGTGATATTCATCAAACTTGGAGTGATTACTATGGCTATTATGATTTATATGCAGCAAGTGATTTAGAAATCGTTAGAAAATTATCCAGATTAGAAATATTAAAAATGTACAAAGAAATTGCTCAAAACTATAGTGATATAAGAATATCAAGATTTTTAAGATACTACCCTAACCTTACACAAGAAGAATTAGAATATATGGGAGTTAAAGATAAAACTTATACATTTTATTATTAAAAAACAATATATATCAACTATATTGTTTTAATTTTTTTATTTCTTCTTTATTACTTATTCTATTAGATTCAACTATTTTAGATATTGCTTTATTATATGTCCATTTATCCAATTTGTTATTAAGCAAGTATTTATATGTTTCAGTGGGATATTTAATGTAACATATAGATATTAACCAAGCAATAGCCATTTTACAATAATATTTTTTATTATTAATACTATCACAGATTTTAAAAATATCGTTTAGATACTTAGGTTCAATATAATAATTTAATAATAAAACCAGTCCAACTCTTATTTCAAATTCATTGTTTGAATTTACATATTCAACTATTTTTTTATACCCTACTTCTTTATTTTTTTTAAATATTTTAAAATTACCCACTACAATATCACATGTTGCCCAGTTATCAATGTACGGAATGAAATCATCAAATAATTTTATAATTTCATTAAAGTCACTATTTAAATAAGTTATAATCAAACCGTGAATAATTGTATCTTCATAATATTTGTGTTCACAATTGTTAATGTATTCAATATAATTATGTTTACTTATATTTTTAGCTATTTCTTTTAATTTAGGTGTTCTAATTCCAATTATTTCTTTTTTTATTAACTTTTGATGAAATTCTTTATATTTTAAATCTTGTAATGAGTATAATTTATTGTAAAAATTATCCATGTGGGTGAAAGTTGTGATAGTCATTTTCTAATTTTTTATTAGAAACATGAGTATAAATTTGTGTTGTTTGAAGAGAAGAATGTCCTAGCATCTCTTGAATTGATTTTATATCAGTTCCACTATCTAGCAAATGTGTAGCAAATGAATGTCTTAAAGTGTGAGGTGAAAACTCTGTTTTAATATTTTTCTTAATTGCTAATTCTTTAATTAATTTATAAAACGATTGTCTTGATATTTTTTTCCCGTGATTATTTAAAAATAGATAATCTGTATAGTTTTTTTTAATCAATTCTTCTCTAAAATTATTTACATATAATTTTAAATAATACATAGCATATTCACCAATCGGAATGATTCTTTCTTTATTTCCTTTGCCCATTGTCCTTAATAATTCCATATCATAATCTATATCATGTATTTTTAAATTTACAAGTTCACTAACTCGAACTCCAGTTGCATACATTAACTCTAACATTGCTTTATTCCTATAACTATATTTATTAATCAAGTCTATATCTAAAAGTTTATCAACTTCTTCTTTTGATAAGACTTTAGGTAAACTCTTTCTAAATTTGGGAGCTTCAACATATTCTAATGGGTCAGTAGTTAAGTACTTTTCAATTATTAAAAATTTATAAAAACTTCTTAAACAAGACATATTTTGATTAATTGTTTTTGGAGACATTTTGTTATCTTTTAAATACTTCAAATAATCTTTGATATCATTTTTTTTAATTGTTTTTAAATTTAAATTGTTTTTTTTCATAAAAGTACAATATTTATTTAAACAATATGTATAACTTTCTATAGTAGCGTTGCTATATTTTTTATCTATTAATAAATAGTTTTGAAAATCTCTTATTTTTTGTTCGAATTGCATACTATCACCATTATTATTATACCACTTTTATAAGTAATGTGTTAATACTATCTTTTTTTTGTTTTTTTTGGTAAAATAATTATGGTGATTTTTATGTATGAACCTTTAGCAATTAAATTAAGACCGACAAAATTGAGCGAAGTTGTTGGACAAGAACATATTATTGGAAAAAATAAGATATTATCTAATTTAGTTAAAAATAAAAAACTAGTTTCAATTATATTATATGGTAAACCTGGTATTGGAAAAACTAGTATTGCTAATGCTATTACAAACGAATTAGGTCTTAGAACAAAATTTTTAAATGCTGTTGTTAATAATAAAAAAGACTTCGATATCGCTATTGAAGATGCTAAAATGTACAAAGGAATAGTATTAGTTATTGATGAGATTCATAGAATGAATAAAGATAAACAAGATATTTTACTTCCATTCTTAGAAAATGGTTTAATAATCTTAATTGGTCTTACTACTTCTAATCCATATCATAAGATTAATCCAGCAATTAGAAGTCGTTGTCAAATATTTGAACTCCACGAATTAAATGATGAAATTATTAAAAAAGCTCTTAAAAAAGCTTGTAAAAGTGAATATTTAGATGGTGTAAATATCGATAATAAAAGTATTGATAAAATTGTCGCACTATCATCTGGGGATTTAAGATTTGCATATAATCTACTAGAAACATGTTATTTTATAAACAAAAACATTACTGAAGATATAGTTTCTAGTGTAAATAACAAACCAGTATTTTTTCATGATAAAAACGAAGATGGCCATTATGATGTATTGAGTGCTTTTCAAAAATCAATTCGTGGTAGTGATGTAAATGCCTCTCTTCATTATCTTGCTAGATTAATCGTTGCTGAAGATTTAGATAGTATTTATAGGCGGATGACTGTTATTGCTTATGAAGACATTGGACTTGCTAATCCTACTATGGGAGTTAAGGTTGATGCTGCTATTAATGCTTGTGAAAGATTGGGACTTCCCGAAGCAAGGATTATATTGAGTAATATTGTAATTGAATTATGTTTATCACCTAAATCTAATTCTAGCGTACTTGCAATAGATGCAGCTTTAAATGATATCTATAATGGAAATACAGGTAATGTTCCTAATCATATTAAAACTAATTCTAAAGATTATATGTATCCACATGACTATCCTAATGCTTATGTAAAGCAACAATATTTGCCGGATAAGTTAATAAATAGAAAATATTATAAACCCAAAACAACAAGTAAATATGAGACAAGTTTAAAAAATATATACGAAAAAATAAGTCAAAAATGACTTACATTTCTAAAATGAATAACTCAAGGGCTAAATCTTTATCGATTAGTCCTTTTTTAATTTTTAAATCTAATTCTGCTAGTTGTTTTAAATATTTTAATAATATATCATCAGTATACTTTACGGCTTTTTCACGAGCTTTTTTTACTCTAAATGGATGAATGTTTAGAGTTGTTGCAATCTCGTTTTCTCTATATCCCAAACTATATAATTTTTTTGATTGGAACATAATTCTTATTTGGTTAGCTAAGGTAATTATTATAGCAATTGGTTCTTCTTTTTGTTTTAACATTTCATTATATATTTCTATTGCTGTATTTTTATCTTTTAATATAATAGAATCAATTAATTTAAATAAATCAATTTCAATTGTTTTGGATGATATTTCGAAAATATCTTCTTTATTTATTATTTTGTTATCTTTATATAGTTTTAACTTATTTGCTTCTTGCTCTAACATACATAAATTGTTCCCTACTCTTTCAATAAACAATTTAATAGTATTGTCATCTATTTTATACTCATTAAACATTTCCTTTACAATTGAAAAAACATTAGTTGCTTCATTCAATTCAATTACTGTTCCTTTATTTCTGAAAAGTTTTGTAATTTTTCTTCTTTCATCTAGTTTTTCCTCTTTGTAAACAAAAATCATTATAGTATCAGGATTTATGTTTTCAAAATATTTTTCTAATAAAGTCAAATCATCTTTAAATAAATTAGAACAATTTACGATAATCATTTTTTTATCTTGAAACAAAGATAGAGTTTCTGCATCACTTATTATATCTTTTATATTATTATCAAGTTCATAAGTTGAAATATCTAGTTTATTTAATTTATTTTCAACTATTATACTATTAATTTTATTTTTTATTAAATAATCATTTATTCCATACAATAAATACATTTAATCACCTTATTTCAAAATAGAATGTAGTTCCATTATTTTTCTTTGTTTCAACTCCATAATTAAAGTTATGACTTTCTAAAATGCTTTTAACAATCGATAAACCAAGTCCTGTTCCAACTACATTTCTTTTATGTTTATTAGAAGAATGATAATATTTATCCCAAATATACGGTATTTTATCTTTGCTTATTCCCATACCTGTATCTGTTACTTCTACCCTAATTATATCATTTTTAATGACATTAATAAATACCTTATTATCACTACCTGTATAATTAATTGCATTATTAATTAAATTATATATAACTTGTTCAATTCTTTTTTTATCGGCTTTAACAATCAACTTAGAAGGAGAATTAAAAATGAATTCATAACCTTTAGTCACACTATAAATTTTATATCTTTTTAATATTTGATTAATTAAATCTATTAAATCAAATTCCTCTATTTTTAAAGTTGTTGCTTGAATACTAGATAAAGCAAGAATATCATTTACAAGCAATGTTAGTCTATCACTTTCTTCAATTATAATATTTAAATCTTCATTTCTTTTATCATCGTTATTATATGTTAAATCTCTTACCATTTCCGCATAGCCTTTAATCATGGTAAGTGGTGTTTTTAAATCGTGAGAAACATTAGCCATCAATTCTTTCTGTAAACTAGATATTTTACTTAATTCTTGTTCTGTATAGTTTAATGTATTAGCAAGTTCATCAATTTCATAAATATTAGAATTAATGTTAAAATCAATGTCATACCCACCACTACCCATTTTTTTAGCTGATTTTGTTATATTTTCGATTGGTTTAGATATCTTTTTTGATATAAAATATCCTATTATTAAAGCAAGAATCAAAACGATTATTGATACAATTATTAATTGATTTGATAATATATTAACTGTTGTACCTAATGGTTCTAGAGAGGCGTTTACAAATAAATATGTATTATCATCTAACTTGGTTGCTCTTATTAAAATTTTATTATCGTGCTTAGGATTAATCAATTTATAAAGTTTACTATTATCGTTGCTGTTTATAAAATCTTTTTTGTACTCATATGTATTTTGAATACATCCTTTACTTTGATTAGAAATATATAAAGTATTATATCTATTAAATACTTCAATACAAGCATCTTCTTCATATGCTAATTTATCAATAAATGTATAAATATCATCGTTTTTATATGATATTTTAATATTATAAGTTATATCTTTTATTTGACTGCTTTTATTCAATTCATAAAATTTATCAATAAATATTACTTGAAATAACCATAGTAAAGTTAATAATGATATAGCAAAAATTATTAAATAAAGCCAAATTTTAACTTTTAAACTATTTCGTTTCAAATTTATAACCTACTCCTCTAACCGTTTCTATTAAATCACGATATTTTCCTAAATTATTTCTTAACATTTTAATGTGTGTATCAACAGTTCTATCATCGCCAAAGAAATTATAATCCCATATTTTATTTAATAATTCTTCTCTTGAAAGTGCTACTCCGATATTATTAGTAAAGTAAGTTAATAATTCATATTCTTTTGGTGTTAATTGTAAAACTTTACCATCGATAGTTACAACATGTCCTTTAAAATCAATGTGTAATCCTTCAAAATCAAAGTATTCTTTGTTATATCTTTTTGTAACTGCTTTTATTCTTGCCATTAATTCTTTGGGGCTAAAAGGTTTAGAAACATAATCATCTACACCTATTTCAAATCCTTGCAATTTATCTTCTTCTTCTCCTTTGGCTGATAATATTATAGTTGGAATGTTTTGATTTTTAATTTCTTTATAAGCACTTATTCCATCTAATTTAGGCATCATAACATCTAGTATAATTAAATCTATTTTATTTTTAGTTACCATAGAAATTACTTCTTCACCATCTTTTGCTTCTAGTACACTATATCCTTCATGAATAGCATATTCTTTTATAAGTGTTCTTATTTTCTCTTCATCATCAGCAATTAATATTTTCATAATACCACCTCTATTTAAATTATACTATATAATTGTGAAAAAGAAATGAAAAAAACCTCATTTGAGGTCTATTTAGCTTTTTCAATAGCGTTTTCTAAAGCTTTATATAAAGCATCGATTTTAATAGTACAACCACTTACAGCATCGGTTTTAGAATCACTATCTAATTTAATTTTATCAATTCCGTTATTATCAACAACAAATTGTTCTAACAACTTAACTTGTTCATCCCATTCTAAATTACTTATTCCGTAATCACTATTACCAATTTTCATACCATAACCAGAACCTAGAGTTTTCTTAGTAGTTTTAACTCCATCTTTAGTATATGTTGTATCTAATACTACTGATACAATTTTACCATTTGAATCAACTGTTACTTCAGCTGTCGCTATATTTTCTTCTCCACCATAATTATCAATAGCTTCTCCTTTGTAAGTTCCTTCCTTATAACCATCACTTACTTTCTCACAACCTGTTATTGTTAGTGTTGTTACTAATAACAAAATCATTAATTTCTTCATCTTGTTTCCTCCTATGTTAATTATATAATAAAATTATTGTTTTTTCAAACATAATTATTCTACTTTACACATTTTGATTTATACTTTCATTATCGATTAATTTTTTACTTATAATTCCTATAAACAATCCTGATGGTAGTGCAAATAATAAAATCCAAGGGAAATAATATATCATATTAGTCGTATTCATAATTAACATGGCCATTATTATTTGACCAATCGAGTGAAATAACGAACCTACTATACTTGTTCCAATCACGGATAATTTTAAATATCTTTTACTTAAATACATAAATAATGTGCTTAAAATGGCTCCTGATAGACTAAACATAAAGATTGTACTAAATAATCCAGTTCTTGTAATTCCAACTAGAATAACCCTTAAAATGGAAATATAAAGGGCATCTTTTAAATTATATTTATATAAAACAAATAAAGTGACGGTATTAGCAAGTCCAATTTTAATACCAGGTATATAACCATTAAAAATAGGAATAAATGACTCTATAATATTTAAAACAACAGATAAACCTAATAGTAAGGATAGTCTGGTAAATTTTTTTGTATCCATTATTCCACCACCGTATCTATATTTCCATCGATTGTTATTATTATTTTATTAGGCAAGCAAGTAATAGACTCTCCTTTATTTTTAATAAATCCTTGTTTACTACACAAATTATTTTCACTTTTTTCTGATAGTACTCTAATCATATTATCCTTAACTTCTATTACAACTTCTCCATTATAACCATTAACATAATATATATTATTAGTTTTTAAGTTAATTGTTTTGATTAAATCATTTTCATAATAAACTTTAGCGATGTTTCCCTTATCATTGTTAAAATATATTAAAATAAATAAAATAATTATAATTAAAATAACAACTATCAATAATTTAATATCATTTTTATTCATATCTAAATCCTTCGCTTTTTATTATTTCATCATCGTTAGAATACCATATAACATCAACATCATAATCCTTAATGAAATTCATTCCTTCTTCTATCGACATCAAAAATAAAGTTGTCGATAAAACATCACATAGCATACTATCACCACCAATTACTGTTACACTTTTCATAAAGTTTGCAGGTTTTTTAGTTTCTGGTGAGATTATATGGTGATATAAAGTGTTGTTGTATTCGACAAATCTTTCATACCCACCACTTGTCACGACACTTATATTGCTACCATTTATAATCATTATATTTCCATCTTTGTTAGGACTTGCTACACCTATTTTATAGTTTCCTTTAGGACTATTTCCAACTTTAACATTTCCACCAGCATTAATTATGTATTTATCTAATCCAATGTTTTCTAAATAATTTCCAGCTAATTGAGTAACGTAACCTTTAGTTATACTTCCTAAATCAATTTTAACACCATTATTAATAACTGTATTTTCATTTAAAATAAAACTATCAATTTTTATATTTTTATTTAATTCATCATCAGTTGGAAAATCAATTAAACCATTCCTAAAATCATGCCATATTTTGGTGATGTTTCCCATAGCTATATTTAATTTACCATTACTTTTACTATACCAATAAGTTCCTATATTAAGTAATTCTTTTAATTCATCACTTATATTGGTAGTAGTATTGCTATTTACTTTATTAAGTTCACTGTTATCACTATAAAAATTAGTAATATTATCATATTTTTTATATAAATTTTCAATATATTCTATAGCTTCATTTACTTTTTTAGTATCGTTACTATATATTTTAATATTTATTAAAGTATCCATATAAAACAAATTTTTAGTTGTTTGTTTATAACTGCATCCAGTTAACAAGAATATTGTTAAAAACAAAATTAGATATTTTTTCAAATTTAATCACCTAAATTAATTATATCAAAAAAAGGTGGCTTTTACCACCTTATATAATTTCATTTTTAATGTTTTCATTTTTTAAAACTTTAACTAAATAATCAATTTCTTCTTTAGTGTTGTAAAGATAAAATGAAGCTCGGCATGTATTTTTAACTCCTATTTCATCTTTTAACATTTTAGCACAATGATTACCAGCTCTAACACAAATATTATATTTATTCAAATAAATTGCTAAATCTTGAGCAAAAATTCCTTCATAATTAAATGCGACTATACCACCTTCAGTATTTTCATTATAAATTTTAATATTAGGAATTTCTTTTAACCTTTTAACAGCATATTTTTTTAGTTCTTCCTCGTGTTTATGAATATTTTCAATTCCAATATTATTTATATATTCGATTACTTTTCCAAATCCGATTACTGATGCTATGTTAGGAGTTCCCGCCTCTAATAAATAAGGAATTTCATTATAAACTCTAGTTCCATCATAAGAAAAACTAGCATTCATACCTCCTCCTACAACAGTTGGTTTAAATTGTTTCAAATATTCTTCTTTTCCGTATATTATACCAAGACCTGTTGGACCTAACATTTTATGAGCTGAAAATGCTAGAAAATCAATTCCTAAATCTTTTACATCAACTTTCATGTGTGGTACACTTTGAGCACCATCTATTAAAACATAAATACCATTTTCATGAGCCAATTTTGTTATTTCTTTAATTGGTCTTATATCACCTACCACATTGGTAACATGAGCTAAGCTAATAACTTTTGTATTAGGCATTATTTTAATATTTTCAGGTTTAACTTCATAGTTTTCATCTAAATCGATATATCTTATTATCAATCCTAATTCTTCTGCTAATTCAAACCATGGTAATATATTAGAAGCATGTTCACTTTTGGTAAGCAATATTTCATCACCTTTTTTAAGTTTATGCTTAAAGAAACCATTAATTATTTTATTTAAAGAGTCAGTTGCTCCTGAGGTAAAAACTATTTCTTTTGCATCTTTTGCGTTTAATAACTCTTTAACTAATCTTCTTGTATTTTCAAATTCCCTATCAACTCTCAAGCTGATATCATAATCTCCTCTATGAGCATTCGCACTATAGTTGTTATAATAATCACTAATTGCTTCACTTAATATTTTTGGTTTTAAAGTAGTTGCTCCTGAATCAAAATAAACAATATTTTGATTTAGCATTAAAAAATCTTCACGGTTCATAAATTCACCTCCAATATTTAGAAAATAATTGTTCAATTAAATTTTTGTCAACTTTATTTAGTAAAAATCCACTAATTAATAGTTTTAAAGCATCATCATGATTTATTCCTAATCGTTTTAAATAAAACATTTCTTCATCTCTAAAACCACCGATTAAAGCAGAATGGTTAGCTTCTACATCTTGTTCATCAATTAATAAATTCGGTTGAATTTTACAATTGTTAGAAGTCAAATTAATGATTCTATTTTGTTGATTTGCAAAACATCCAGTCATTTTATTTTTAATATAAGTACTTACTATAAATGAAAGTCTTCCATCATTTATATTTAGTCCATTAGTTATAATATTACTAGTTGTATTTATAGAGTTGTGATAAATACTTAGACTATGTTTTTCTACGCCTTTACTAACTGTTTTTAAAATATAATTTATTTTTGCATTTTTAGAGTCTAGGTTAATAATTGTGTTTGAAGAAATAGTTTCATTATCATTTAAATCATATAATTCAAGTTCACTTTTTAAGTTGATTTTTGTTTGAAATTTAGTTTTTTGATTTTGTTTTATAAAATACATTTTACTGTCTTTTAATACATCAATACTTAAGTTAACTTTACTTTCAGTATTAAATTCAAATAAAATTTCACTTTCTTCATTGATTGTTAATTCAATTGATAGATAATAAGTGCTTTTAGTTAAATTAATTTCAAAATTAGGTTTTTTTTCATAAATTAATTCTTCTCCAGCTAATTTAATTTTAAACATTTTCTTCCTCAACGTTATTATAGCCTAATTCTTCTATTTCTTTAACTAAACTTGAATCTCCACTTTTAACTATTTTTCCGTTTTTTACTATATGAACATGAGTTGGTTTTATATAGTCTAATAGTCTTTGATAATGTGTTATAACTAATATTCCTGGCTTATATTTTTCAAAATATTCCATTACTTTATTACCGATTAATTTTAAACTGTCTACATCTAATCCTGAATCTATTTCATCTAGTAGAACAATACTAGGCTTCAACATATACATTTGTAATATTTCATTTTTCTTTCTCTCTCCACCAGAAAAACCACTATTTATGTGTCTATGAATCATATCTTTATTCATACCTAATTCTTTAACATTTTGTTCTAATTCTTTGATAAAACTAAACAATTTAAATTCTTCTTGTTGTTTAGAGTGACATGCAGTTCTTAACATATCAGCGTTTGTAACTCCTTCAATTTCTGGTGGAAGTTGCATGCCTAAAAATAGACCTAATCTTGCTCTTTCATCAGTTGTTAAATTATTTATTAAAGTATCATCAAAGTATATATTTCCATTTACTACTTTATAGTTGCTATCTCCCATTATAACTTTAGATAGTGTTGATTTTCCAACACCATTTGGTCCCATAATAGCATGGATTTCTCCTGTTTTAATAGTTAAACAAAAATCTTTAAGAATTGTTTTATTGTCGATTTGAACAGTTAAATTTTCTACTCTTAATATATGCATTTTTTCACCACCACACAATTATTATACACTATTATTTTAAGATTTTTTTATTTTTTTTGTATATTTTTTTAGTTTTTAATCATTATTAAAATGAATATTCGCATATTTCACGTAAAAAAGAGAAAATACTCTTTTTTTATGGTATAATTTAAACAGGAGGAATAATTATGAATTGTTTATTTTGTAAAATTATTGCTGGTGAGATACCTTGTTATAAGGTGTTTGAAAATGAATATGTTTTAGCTTTCTTAGACATCGAACCTAAAGCTATGGGACATACATTAATAATACCAAAAAAACATTTTAAAGATCTTGATGATATTGACGAAAATACTTTAATAGAAATATTTAACGCTGCTAAAACTATTAAAAAAGTGCTAGAAGAAAAGTTAAACTGCAGTGGTTTAAGCTTAGTTCAAAACAATGGTGATTTACAAGAAGTAAAACATTTTCACCTTCACTTAATTCCAAATTATCAAGAAAACAGCGAAAAAACTTTAGAAGAAATAAAAGCTATCCTAGGATAACTTTTATTTTTTTATTACAATCATTTTTTCATTTACTTGTAGTAAACCGCTAAATGTTATTACACTACTATTAGGAATTTCTTCTAATTTTACTTGTGCTCCTGTAAATATATTGCTTTTACCACTAAATACATAATGTAATAATAAATCACAATTTTCATCTTCTATTTTATCAAGTCCGTTAATATAATCGATTAATGTTTCAATTGTCCAATTATCTTGCCAAACATATCTAAAATAGTTTAATATATTAGATAAAAATATTAAATCATATTTATCGTTAAAACTATTTTTTAAATCTATGGCATTAGCAAGTTTAAAAGTAATTGTACTTTTTAATAAATTACTTCTTAACAATTCATAATCTTCTTTTGAAAATAAATATTGATTTCTATTTTTAAGTGAATTTAAAGAAAATATGTTATTCGCACAAAGCATATCAAATAAATCTTTGGATTTTTTATTGTTTTTTTGTAATTTATAGTTAAATTCGACAATTTCATTCCAAAATTTTGCGTATCTTTCCTCCATATACGGTAATAATTCTTTTACAAAAACAGATAGTTCATCTAATGACATAGCAGGATTATCATGACTGCTACACATTTTTTTTGTTTTTATTAGAAATTCTTCATATGAATATTTCAAAATCATCGCTTTTTTAAGTCCTAGTGTGAAATATTCTGTCAAGCCGTTATTATCAAATGTATCTATTTTTATAACACCTTTTAAAAGCATATTAAAAATTTGGTCCCCACTGCTTAAAACACTTAATACATTTTTCTTACCTTCAAATAGATTTTGATAACCCCTGACATTTTCATTTGTCCATAAATATACTGGCTGACAAATTGACTTGTAGTCTATTAAATCAAAGTAAAAACCATCTTTAACTTGTCTTTCAATCAATTTTTTTGTTTCTTCTAACATAAAATCACCTTAATTTTCTTAATATACTAACATAGGATAAAAATTAATGCAAGAAAAAAGTTAATCCTTTTGCATTAACTTTCTTTTTACATCATCACGTACATTATTTTCAAAACAATCTTCTATTTCTTCTTCATCAATTTCGTATTGACCACTTGTAATTGATAAGAAATCGTCAATTAACAAATACATCAAATCATCGTCACCAATGAATTCGTCTACTATATCAGCTACGGTATTTTCTTCGACTAATTTTAAAATACGATAGTCTATTTGTTCGAGTAATTCAGGACAACTAATTGCTTCAGCTTTAGTAACTTTGTAAAATATATTAATCATAGCTAACATCATTTTTTTAAATCCATCGTAGTTATTATAAGACATTATTAATAATTGACATCTTAAATTTTCGACTACTCCTTCGATTTCTGATTCTATCTCTACTCTTTCGTTGTTTTCTTCTGGATGGTTTTCTTCATCATACTTTTCGTCCAGTTGTTCCGATTCTTTTAAAAGTTCTTTATATTGTGACACAAAAGATTCAAGAGGATATTCGTTAAAAATTGAATCATTTTCTATATAAGTAAATGGGTTAAATTTGGCAGCAAAATCTAAATCACTTGAGGTATAGCAAAGTGATTTTTCATAATCATCTTTTAGAGCAAAAGCAACTGAGTTTTCGATTAAATCACTTAAGCTTAATTTATTATTTTTCAACACTTCAAATAAATCTTCAATATTTCTTACACTTGAAATAAATTCAAATACTTCCTCTTCTTCTTTTGATAATGTCAAAAAATCTTTGATATAACAATAAATACGATATGTATCAGCAAAAGCCATTCCTATTATGTGTTTATAAATTATTGGGGTTTTAAGTTTAATTTGTTCTAACCTAGAAAAATAATCATTCCAAAAAGCATCGCCTTTTTTATTTCCGATTCCCTCTGATATCTGAGCTAATAAATATCTTAAATAACCATTATAATCGATAAAATTATAAACCATTTTAACCACCTTGTGCGTTATAGTATAACACAATATATGAAAAAAATCTAGATATTTTCTAGATTAATCTCAATTTTATTTCAATGCTTCTTTTCTTGATAAATTAAGTCTACCTTTTTTATCAAAACCTAGTGATTTTACTAAAATTTCATCTCCCACTTTAACTACATCACTTGGTTTTTCAACTCTATCGGCAGCTAACTGTGAAACATGAACTAATCCTTCACATCCTGGCCATAATTCGACAAAGCATCCAAATTCTTCTACTTTAACAACTTTTCCGGTATAAATTTTGTCTTTTTCTACTTCTTTTACAACATCCTTAATCATTTGTGCGGTTTTTTCAATTATTTCTTTATCAGTATGGTAAATTATAACTTTTCCATCATCTTCTAAATCGACTTTTACTGCATTTACATCGTTTACAGATGTTACATTGCTTGCTTCAAGAATAATTTTAGTAATCATTTCTCCACCTTTTCCAATGACATCCTTAATCTTATCTGGATTAATCATAAAAATCATTGTTTTTGGAGCATATTTACTAACTTCACTTCTTGGTTTAGAGATTTGTTTTTCCATTACATCTAATATTTCCATGCGTGCTTGTTTTGCTTGCTCTAGAGCTTCCTTTAATATTTGTTTTGTAATACCTTTAATTTTAATATCCATTTGTAGTGAACAAATACCTTTTCTTGTTCCTCCTACTTTGAAATCCATATCTCCTAAATGGTCTTCCATCCCTTGAATATCAGTCAATATTGTATAATCATTACCATCACTTGATGTAATTAATCCCATAGCAATTCCAGCAACTGGTGCTTTTATAGGAACTCCAGCAGCCATAAGACTCATACAACCAGCACAAATTGTTGCTTGACTTGAACTTCCATTTGACTCTAATATTTCTGATACAACTCTAACGGTATATGGAAATTCTTCCTCAGATGGCATTACTTGTTTTAAACATCTCTCACCTAGTGCGCCATGTCCAATTTCCCTTCTTCCTGGAGAACCATAACGACCTGTTTCTCCTACTGAAAATTGTGGGAAATTGTAATGTAGCATAAAATGTTTTTCTGCTTCTAAACTTATTCCATCCAATACTTGATATTCATTTAATGCACCTAGCGTAGTTACAGCTAAGGCTTGAGTTTCACCTCTTGTAAATAAAGCACTTCCATGAGTTCTTGGAAGTAAGTCTATATCGGTAGAAAGTGGTCTGATTTCTGTCATTGCTCTTCCATCGGCTCTTGTTTTTTCATTAACAGTTATTGCTCTAAATATATCATATTCAATCGATTCTAAAACTAATTTTACTTTAGTTAATAAAATATTTAATTCTTCTTTATCTAAACTGCTATTTTCTTCTGTATATTTATTTACAATTTCTTCTTTAACTGAGTCGATTGCTTCGTATTTTTCAGCTTTACCTTTAATACGCATCGCACTATCTAATTTAGCGCTTGCTAATTCTTTGATTCTTTCTTTTAAATTGTCTTCTATTTCTAGTTTTTCGTACTCCATCTTTTCTACGCCTATTTCAGCGATAATTTTTTCTTGGAATTCACATAATTCTATAACAGCTTCGTGACCAAACATTAGTGCTTCTAGCATATCTTCTTCGCTAACTTCTTTTGAACCTGCTTCAACCATATTAATAGCATTTTTAGTTCCAGCTACAGTTAAATCTATATCTGATATTTCTAGTTCTTCTTGAGTTGGATTTATGATGAATTTTCCATCAACTCGTCCAACTTTAACTCCTGCTATTGGTCCAGAGAATGGTATTTTTGAAATACATGTACATAGTGATGAACCAAACATGGCTGTTAGTTCTGGAGAGTTATCATTATCAACTGATAATACTGTATTTACAACTTGTACTTCATTTCTAAAATCTTCTGGAAATAAAGGACGCATTGGTCTATCTATCATTCTAGCTGCTAGAGTTGCAGCATCTGTTGGTCTTCCTTCTCTTTTGATAAATCCACCAGGTATTTTACCTACAGAATATAATTTTTCTTGATATAAAACCATTAATGGAAAGAAATCTGATAAAATATTAGCATTTTTTGATACTACAGCTGTTGATAGTATTACTGTATCTCCATATCTTACTAAAACTGAACCATGGGCTTGTTTTGCCAATTCTCCATTTTCAACTACTAATTTTCTTCCTCTAAAATCTAATTCAAATACTTTTTTCATTTTTACCTCCTTATATAAACTAAAGACACTCAAAAAAGAGTGCCTACTTATTATTTTCTTAAATTTAATTCTTTGATTAATTTACGATATCTTTGAACATCATGTTTGAACAAATAGTTTAACAAACTTCTTCTTTGACCTACTTTTTTAAGTAATCCACGACGTGAATGATGGTCATGAATATGTTCTTTTGAATGCTCTGTTAAATTTTTGATTTCTTCAGTTAAAATCGCAACTTGTACTTCGATGCTTCCTGTATCATTAGCGTCAGTACCAAATTTTTTTACGATTTCAGCTTTTCTTTCTTTTGTTAAAGCCATAATTTCTCCTTTCATTTAATTCGCTTAATTCCAAGATAAAATCGGAGTGTTTCTAACTTAGAAATAAGTACATTAATAATATACACTATATTTTAAAAATATGCAATCATTTTTCCTTGTTTTTTTGAAATATTTATAAAAACATTTGGTCAGGTTTGATTAAATTATCTTTATATTGTTTATATATAGCAATTACTTTACCATTTTTAGTAAAAACTACTCTATTTTTATTGTTTTCACAATATTTATCTGATAACACTGCTCCATTAATTATTTTTTTATACAAATCGTCATCTATTTCATATGTTAATTCATTTTTAAGAACTTCTTCAATCGATATTAACTTGAAATTACCATCTTTTATATTATCAATTGTAAAACATTCATCAATAGAAAAATCACCTTGTTTTGTTCGTAATAATTCTGTCATTATTCCAGTTGTACCTAAGTTTTTGGCTATATCTTTAATTAAACTTCTAATGTAAGTTCCTTTACTAACACTAGTTTCAAATGAAAATGATGTGTGTTTGTTTTGTTGTGTTGTTTTGATTAATTTTAAACTATATATATTTACATTTCGCTTTGGTAATTCTATTTTTTGGTTATTTCTGGCATATTCATATAGTTTTTTCCCATTTATTTTGACCGCTGAATAAATAGGAACTTCCTGTAAATATGTTTTTGGAAAATTAGTTAATACTTCTTTAATTTCATCGTTAGTAAAATATGTATTAGTATCACTCAATATTTTCCCTTCTATATCTAATGTTTCAGTATTTACTCCTAAGAGACATGTAGCAATATATGTTTTATCATGTTCTGTTAACAATGAAACTAATTTAGTTCCTTTGTTAATACATAAAACTAGGACTCCTTCTGCTAGTGGGTCTAGTGTTCCGGTATGTCCTATTTTCTTTGTTTTTAAAATACGAGATACTTCATTTACGACATCTCTACTCGTCATTCCTTTTGGTTTTTTTACTAATAATACTCCATCCATTTATTTTAATCTCTATCCCTTAACATTATTATTAGCCTCAATAGGTTTAACAATGAAGATATAAATGAAGCTACATAGGTAAATGCCGCAGCATCAAGCATTTTTTTTACGCCTTTTTCCTCGCTTCCATCAATTATTCCTAATTTTACTAGTTGCTCTCTTCCTCTTTTCGAAGCATCAAATTCAACTGGTAGTGTTACTAATTGAAATAATAATGCAGCTAGAATGATTATAATACTCACTTTTAAATAGCCTGTTATTCCTGCTAATAATGATATAAATGCTACAATGTAGCCTATATAAGTTATAAAGTTCACTACCGGTACAAGAATTGAGCGAATTTTCATAAAGATATAGTTTTCTTTATCTTGAATAGCGTGTCCTACCTCATGTGCTGCTACAGCAACGCTTGCTATAGCATTATCATGAAATATTTGTTCAGATAATCTTACTACTTTTCTTCTTGGGTCATAATGGTCAGTTAATTCGCCTTGGGTTTCAACTACATGTATATTATTCATTCCATTACTATCCAAAATCATTCTTGCTACTTCTTGACCAGTGATATTTTTATTTAGTTTTATATTTTTATATTTTCCATAAGTTGAATTGATTTTTATTTGAGCATATAAGACTATTATAAATCCTATAATAAATAGTGTTAGTGTTAGTATATTCTCTAATCCATAAATCATTTAATCACCTCATATGTTACTCCTTCACGGGTATCTTTTATAATTATTCCTTCATTTAATAATTCATCTCTTATTTTATCTGCTAACTCAAAATTTTTATTTTGTTTTGCTTGTTTTCTTTCTTCGATTTTTTCTTCTATATGTTTTAGAAGTTCTTTATCTAAGTCATTTGTAGAATTGGCTTCATCTGTTTTTAATAAATCTAATGATAAAACTGTATCAAATGATGATATTAATTTTAATTTTGTATCATCGTTTATATCGGCCTTTAATACATCATATAAAGTTGTAAGCATCAATGATGTATTTAAATCATTTGAAATTGCATCTTTAAATTTTTCTTGATATTTATTAAATGCACTTTCATCTATTTGATTTTCTGAATCTTTAAGCGTATTTATCTTATTTTTTAATTTTTGATATGTATTTTTAGTTGTGTCTAAAGCATCATAACTAAATACTAATTGATTTCTATAATGTGATTGTAAACAGAATAATCTATATACTAATGGATTATATCCTTTTTCTTCTAATAAAGATAACGTTAAAAATTCACCATTACTTTTGCTCATTTTTCCACTCTGATCATTTAAGTGCTCACCATGAACCCAATATGGACACCATTTATGACCTAGATATGCTTCAGATTGAGCAATTTCATTTGTATGGTGTGGGAATATATTATCTACTCCACCACAATGAATATCTAAATATTCACCTAAAAATTGGATTGATATTCCTGAACATTCGATGTGCCATCCTGGATATCCTACGCCCCATGGGCTATCCCATACCATTGCTTGATTTTCAAATTTTGATGTTGTAAACCATAATACGAAATCAGCTGGATTTTTTTTGTGTATGTCTAAATCTACATCTTCTCTTGCACCGACAATTAAGTCGTTTGACGATTTTCCTGATAATTTATAATAATCATTCGCCTTTGAAATATCAAAATAAACATTTCCATTAGATAAGTACGCATAGTCTTTTTCAATTAATTTTTCAATCATCTTTATGTAAAAATCAATGTGGTCTGATGCTTTTTCTACTGTTTCTGGTTTTTTGATATTTAATTTTTTAGTATCTTCGAAAAATGCTTTTGTATAGAAGTCGGCTATTTCATAGACAGTTTTATGTTCTCTTCTAGCACCTTTTAACATTTTATCCTCACCAGTATCAGAATCACTAGTTAAATGACCGACATCTGTTATATTCATAACACGTTTTACATTATAACCTAAATAATTTAGACCTTTTTCAAAAATGTCTTCAAAAATATATGTCCTTAAGTTTCCAATGTGGGCAAAGTGGTAAACTGTTGGACCACATGTATACATTTTAACATTATTTCCATCGTGTGGTTTGAATTCATCAATTTGTTTAGTTAATGTATTATATATTTTCATTTATCATCACCTATAATATATTATATCATAATTATGTATTTAGTAAACAAAAAAAGCGAATTAATCGCTTGATTTGAAATATTATTTTGTTTGTTTTATAAGCATTTTCGACTTTTTTACTTAGTTGAATCTTTTTCTACTTCTACACAAGTACTATCGAAATTCATGATGTGTGGAAGTGATGCTACTCCTTGACACTCGTTTTGAATATTTTGAATTAAAATTTCTCTTCCTAATGATAGTTTAATTAAACCTAATTTTTCTTGTTGTTCTTTTGTTAATTCTTTATTTTCTGAACCTTCTTTGAAAGCTGCATAATATGCTTTTAATCTATCTTGGCTTTCTAGCACTGAACCTAAATTTGTTCTTAATAGATGTAATTCTTTTGTGCATTTATCCATACCTTTATCGCTTTGAACTAGTAACTCAACATTTTTAGAAATTGCATCATTGTCATATAAGTTTGTTTCATCAATAATATTAAGTCCAATTGCTTCACTCCATAATTGTGCTCCTGGAGTAAGATTTAATTTTGCGTAGTCTTTATCTCCCACTTTAATAGTTGCTCCACGAACAAAGAATGGTTCTGCAGCAACTATTACATCGTTTACTGTTTGATCAGTGTTTTCATCAACATTTCTTGTTGCTTTTACTAAATTCATATTTAAATCATCTAATTTATTTAAAATTGCATAGTCGAATGTGTCATAACTAAATTGAGCATAACTGATTTGGTGTTCAACATCTGATTTAAAATTATGAGTTCTAATCATACTTCTTAAATTTAGTGAATTTTCAACATCTTTAACGACATCGTAGTCTTTCCCAAAAATTGCATCATAATCTGCTTTAACAAAGTGGCTTTGATTTACTACTCTTAATGTTGAATCGATTAATTCTGGTCTTACATCTAATCCTTTTTCACTTAATGATTTTAATAATTCAGCTGATTCAGTTTCAAAGTTGTCTTTAGTAAGTGGTGTAATTTCAACTTCAACAACTGCTGCTTTATCAGGATTTGTTGCAGCTTGTGTTTTTGTGTTTTTAGAGCCACATGCAGTAGTCAACAATGTAACTCCTGCTAAACTTAATGCAGCAATACCTGTTTTTGTTAGTCTTACTTTTTTTCCTATAATTTTTTTAATATCTTCGAATGTAGTAATTTTTTTCATAAACATTCCTCCCCGTTTTCCTTTTGATATGCGTTATAATACCACACTTTTATCATTATGTCAATAAATTTTTACATTTATTTGTAACAATTTTTTAATAATGTTATTGTAGCTGATTTTTTCACAAATTTATTCATTTTTATTCATTTTTTATGATGCCTTTTTGTTTTTTTATTTGATGATATCATATTAATCTACAACTATATTTGTTTCTATTGCGCCTATTTTTGTCGTTTTAGAAATATTTTTTAATTAATTTTCTTGTTTTTTTAATTATTTTTAATAAATATATTGCATAAAATTAATAAATGTGTTATTATTAATGAGTAATACGCACATGGACCCTTAGCTCAGTTGGTTAGAGCTTCCGGCTCATAACCGGGCGGCCGTAGGTTCGAGTCCTACAGGGTCCACCACTATTTGTGCGAGTGTGGCGAAATTGGTAGACGCACTAGACTTAGGATCTAGCGCTTTACGGCATGGGGGTTCGAGTCCCTTCACTCGCACCAATCTAATTAGTCAGTTCTGAAAAGAACTTTTTTTGTGCCTTAAAACCGGCCACCCTTTGGTTATAGCCGAAGCGACATAATATAAAATGACATACTCTTTATAAATTTTTAAACAATTACATTTTACTATAACAAAATAGATAATTTATGATACAATTATCTTCAACACAAAAATTTGTGTTAAAGATAAAACTATATATTTTAGTATAAATTCTGTTAATATTAGTATTTTTATTTAATCATGTTATATTAAAGAAGATTTTATAATTAGATTACTGTAACAAAAAACTTTTTCTAGCAATCTATGATATTAATAAAAACTTAATTGAAAAAAGTTCATATATAAACTTTAGTAGTTTAAAAACCCATCTAGAATTAAAATTATCTAGATTAACATTAGTCTACGCAAGTAAAAAAAGAACAGAAAATGATAATTATTATAGATACTACAAAATGATTATATATGAACTAAAATCATTTGAAACATTTTTGGAATTGTTACATAAAAATATTATAAAAGTAGAAATAGTCGGACGTGTTTCAAGAAGTGGTTCAGAAAAAGGAAGACAGAGAAATAAAAATTTAGTCTTTAAATTACCAAAAGAAAATATTACTTATTTATTCAACAAAATATTAATTCTTGATTTAGATAAAAAATAGAATTACGATAAAAATCACAATTTTTAATATACTTTAACCTTTTAATTATAGCCTAAAAAGCATTTACAACTACAATTGTATATGATATTATTTTATTAGATTGGTGGTTGTATTATGTTATGTCCAAAATGTGGTTCGAAATATGATGGAAGTTTCTGTCTTAGATGTGGATTTACAAATTTAATAAATGAAGACGAAAAAACAGGTAAGCTAAAAAGAAGTTTTGATGGACGAAGAAAGTTAAGTTTTGTACCAATTATAGTAATTACTTTTTTAATGTTATTTTTCTTTACATTTGGAAAAGACTTAATAAAACGAAGCTATATAGTTGACGTTAAAAATCTTGTCTTAGATAGAAATAGTGAAAGTTACATTAATGATTTATATATATCAGATGAGCACGTATATAAACATACTTTAAATAAAAAAGAAAAAGAGTTATATAGATTGTTTTTAAAACAAATAAAAGAATATAATAAAACAATTACAATTGATTTAACTGAATACAATTTCACTAACTTTTATTCTTCATCAAGATACTTAATTGATATAAACAACGCCATATTTATGGACCATCCAGAGTTAATCCATTTTAGTTACATCACAATCACTGAATTAAGTAAAAATCATTTAAAAGTTGATTTTGATTATGTTTTAAGTAAAGAAGAATACTATAACGCAATTGATGAAATCAAATTATTATTGAACGAAATAAAAAACGATACCGAAGGTTTAGGTGATTATGAAAAAGTTAAATACGTCTATGAATGGCTAGGATATAGAAATGAATATGATTATTCTAAAAATGCTATAGCTCAATCGGCATACTCTGCTTTTAGTACCAAATACTCACCTGTTTGTTCTGGTTTTGCTAGAGCATCGCAAATAATATTTCAAAATATTGGTATTAATTCATTATTAATAAGTGGTAATTATAATTATTCTTCACACGAGTGGAACTATGTCATGTTAGATAAACAATACTATTATTATGATGTAACACAAAGCAAGTCAGGAATTGAACCGGTAAATAATGGATTATCATATTCAGGTTTCTTATTTAAAAAACATAGTGGTTATCATATTCATCATAAAAAAGTAGTTCCATATGCTTTAGGTAGAAAATATTTGTATAAATAAAATCGCAAATTAAAATTGATTTACTGTTTTTTTGAAATAAATTTTAATTAGATGCATAAATTTTGTTTACTTTTATAAATTTTTAAAAAAACGCTTTGTGGATAAAGCGTTTTGTTTTGTTTTAGTTTATTTTTGTAACATATTTAGTAAATTAATTTTAAATATGTCTTTGTCATGATTTTCGTTTGAAATCATAACACCTTTATATGTTGTTAATTCAGACTTATGGCCTTCTTTTAAAATTCCTTCTGGAGTTATTTTATCTAAAACTACTGTTTTTTTATCTAAATGGACTATATAATGTAGCATAACATCGCCATGTACTTTAGAAAATAACACATCAGTTGGAAGTTTTAATTCATATATCTTTACATTTTCATCATCAGATGCTTTTTCTTCTCCTAAAAAGGTTCCCTCTTTCAATGAAGGATAATAAGAAAAATATAATTTTTTATATGCGAGCATGTTATATTTCTTTAAAGAACGTTCATACTTTTTAAATTCTGCTTCATTTGTATATTCAAAGATGAATGAATCCTTCATTTTTACACCTTCCTCTACTATATTTATGATAACACAAACCAAAATTAATGTCAATCAACTTAATATTTAAATGAGTATTTTAAAACCTTTAGTCGACAAAAAATGTTAATTTGTTTATTATAGTTTAATTTTAACTAAAACTCCTTCGACTTTTTTCCGAATTTTAAATCCGACAGATTCAAATATCTTCAATGTATTTTCGATTTATTTTAAAATTGTCATATAATCTTTGTATCTTTTTCCGTTGATTAACGGATTAATTTCTCTTTTTTTTACATTAGAAAGAGAAAAAGTTTTAATATCTTCTTTTTTTATATTTTCAAATTCATATAACAATTTTAGTAAATATTCATCTTTACTATTCTTCATTCGTGTAAATAATGTGTTTTCATCGATATAAAATAATTCTTTATAACATACTATTTTTTTGGCAATAGCATGTTTAGTAATTTTTGCAAGTAATTCCATCATATAATTATCTTCATCTGAATGACAATATAAGTCTATTTTTTCACTTGTTTCTATAGCTTTTAAAGCTGGAATTAGAGTTTTAAAACCTAGTTCTTTCTCGCCATGCTCGTTATCATAAACTGTTAAATCTGATGTGATTTTAATTATATCATTACATGATAAGGTTTTCGTCCAAGCGATTCCAGTTAATATAATTCCATCAAATCTATCAGCACATAATTTTGGACGTTCATTATCAACAATTGTATATTTTTTAAAATTAGTTAGAGCTTTATATGGAATATTATCTTTTTTTAATTGTTCTAGTAATATTTTATCATTTTTAATTATTTCTTCTGTATATTCTTCGGTACTTTCCTGTGTTTCATAATCTTTGTTCATATAATCAATTGTATGTGAAAAACATGGTGTGGCAATATCGTGAAATAACCCTGCTAACGTGCTTAATTTATCATTTGTGAATTTCCAAGTTAATAAAGCTACTGTTAAACTATGATCATATCTTGATATATTTTCTTTGAAGTCATATATATCTTTAGATGCATAGTCCATACCACATAAATAACTTATATTTTTTAGTCTAATTAAACTTGGTACATTTAAATATTTTTCTAAAAAGGGAGGAATGGTAAATAGATTTAAATATGTATTATATAAACTTTTCATAAATCACCAAAATTTTTTAAAATCCATTTGATATCTTCTATTGATTTATCAATATTAAATCTTCCATTGCCAACTGGATAAAAAACAGAAAAACATTTAAATTCACGATTACCAATCTTTTTTATAAATTGCTTTTTTCTTACAAGTGAAACTGATATTTTTTGATTTAAAACAATTGAACTCACTTGATTACCGAATAAAATTATTACTTCTGGATTTATAATTTGAATTTCTTTTTCTAACAAATCTAAATATTCTTTATAAACCTCATTTTTTAATGGTCTAGCATCTATTTGTGTACATTTTCCTAGATTGGTAATAAAATACTTGTGTTTTGCTACATTATCATATACTTTTTGACTAAATTCTATTGTCCATTCATTGCCTTTAATCTTTTTGATTTGCTCATATATATCCTCATCTAATAAACCAACTTGTTCAAATAAATCCCATATATTTTTTGTCCCAATCCACGGTGCTTTTAGACCTTTCCAATTTTTATTTGAAGCTATGTTTTTTGCTGTTGGGTTCATAAATACAAAGCATATTTTAGGGTTAGTAACACACCCTCCATTATAAATCGAGTCTAAGTTTTTATTGCCATACTTATTTTGTAATTTGGCGTATTTTTTATTTAAATCTTCTAGAGTATATTCTTTTACTGCCATAAATATCATTCACATCCTTTTTCTGCTTTATACATTTTTCGAGTAAAATAATAACAATCTGTATTTAATTCTTTATTGTCCCATTCACGGATTATTTTTTTACTTTCTAAATATTTAAATCCTTGTTTCAAGCATAATCTTTTTGATTTTATATTTGAATTGATAAAATAATATAAAAATACTTTACCATTTAATTCTTCAAAAATTAATTTTTTTAAAAGAGTTAAAACTTCATTACCAAAACCGTTTCCTTGATATTTACTCGCTATACATATACCTGTTTCCTCATATATTTGTAGTTTTTTATAAGTTATGCCGGTAAATCCAATAACTTCATTGTTATAGCATATAAAATAAGCATAATTATTATTTTGATATTCAATTGTTCTGTTTAATCTTTCTAAAGCTTCTTCTATATTTGTAGTTGGTTTAAAAAACATGTTTTCATATATATTTTTATCACTCCAAATGTTGTTAAAAATATCATATAAATCACTTTCTTGTGCTTTTCTTAAAATTAAATTTTCTGTATATAGCATTTAATCACCTACATTTAAATTATATCATAGAAAAAAACAAATCTTATATTGATTTGTTATTTCCATTCGAAAAAATTATTATCTTTAGTTACAATTCCTGTTGTTACTTCTAATCCTTGACTTTCTAAAAATGAAACTAATTCACTCTTTAATGCTTCTACTTTTTCTTTTGTTTCTATAAATCCATCAATTGGAATAAATAAATTAGTTGAATTTTCAGTTAGTTTACTTTTTTCACCTTGACGCCATGTCCATCTTCTTGTCTTCACTTCATTTCCCGATACATAGATTATTTCATCTAAATCTGGGTGTTCGAACTCTTCACTGTTAAATGGAACAAAAATATCGTTTTCATTTGCTCTTCTAATTTCAATATCACCTTTGAAATTATCAATGTCGTGTGCTCCTATAGGTAAAATATACTTTAATGATAATGCATTGCATAAATCAACAATTGGACTAATAGATGGAATACTATTACCTTTAGCTATTCTTGTAATAAGTGCTTCAATTGAACACATATATTTGTTGGGATTAATTCCTAATTTAGTAAAAGCATCACGATACGGAGTAATTAGTTCACTTTCTTTTACTTTTACACCATCAAACTTTTTTCTACATTCTTCCATACTCTCATTAAAAAAATCGTTTATAAAAGAAATATTTTTCTTATTATCAAATCCTTTTACAACTACAACGCCAAAATATGCGTTTGGAACTTTTTCAAAAAAATCTTTTTCAACTATAAATTTCATAAATATCTCCTATGCTATATTTCTTTTTAAAGTTTTTTGAAAACTTAATTCTTTTACTTTCTTATTAAAATCTTTTTCTAAATTATTTAATTGTTCTAAAATGGTTACTATTTCTTTCTCATTATATCTATTAATTAAAGAATCCTTTAAAAGTATTATTTCAAGTAAAACTTTATTATACAACTCTAATTCTTCTTGAAAAGCATAAAGCATATATTCTTCACTATTTGGTTCAATCATTTTTCGCATTGCTTTAAGGCAATTATTCAAAACTACAAGTGAAGCTAAATATTTGTAACTACTTATAATTTTAGGAAATGGATTCATATAATAACTTATCCCTAAAAACATAATATTCTTCAAATTAAAAATTTTTGAACCTTTGGAATGACTTAACCTTTTAAAATATTCTATTTGAAGCAAGATTTCTTCATTTATAAGTTCTAATTCTGTTTTCTTTTTTTCCTGTTTTTTTTCTTGCTTTATTTCGTTTTGTTTATTAATATTTTTTGATTGTTCTTCCTTTTTTGTTGGTGTTAGTATTTTTCTTTTTACATCATATATTTGTTTATAATCATTGTTTAATATATTTATATAGTTAATAAACATTACACCTTCCTCTAATTTAGAGGTTGCATATAATTTTGTTTCTTTAGTAATTTTTTTATCTTCAATTAAATTTTCATAATCTTTTTTTATGTGATTTAATCGTTCTAATAATTCTTTTATCTTTCTTTCCATATCATAGGTATCTTTGTAATTTGTACAGTTTTTAATTTGTGTTTCTAATTCATTTATTTCTTCATCTATTTTTTTTAATTCTTCAATTTTTATTTTTACCCAATCAATAATAAAACTTTTGTCATTAGTATTTAGCTTATCTTTTTTTAATTCTTGAGCTGGTTTTATTTCAACTATTATTTTTTTCTCTGATTTTTGTTCTTTTTGCTTTGTATTTTTTAATTCTTGAACTTTTTTAGTAGTTTTAAATTTACTAGCTTGTTTTTTAGCAATTGTTATTGGTTTTGATAAAACATTTTCCTGTTTATCTTTTTTTTCATTATTTATTACTTTAAATAATGAAATATTTTTTGTTTTTTTTATTTCCTTCTTAGGAGTGCCTTTTACATATTGTAAAGTGTGAATGTTCGCTTCTTGCTTATGTTTTTTGTTTTCAATAATAAATTGCTCACTTTGTTTTATTTTTTCTTTTTTGTTCTTAATGTTTATATTATAACCAATAATCGAATAAACAAAAATAAATGGCATTACAATAATTTTAGTTATCCTTTTTGCCTTTAATTTGTTTTTTAAATTTATTCTATATTGTCTTCTAATATTGAAAAAGCCTCCAATGCTTCCTTTCATAATTCACTTCCTTTAAAAAGAAAAAGATTAAAGTTAATCTTTAGTTACAATCTTCTTTATAAGTGTACGTATATTTATTTAATGAGTCGTTTAATTTAATCACTATGCACCCTTTTAATTGTTCATTAGTAAGAGGATTAATCATATCTTCTTTTTCAACATAATCTTCATCATATAGCTGTGTTAAATAAAGTTTATACACATCATCTTTTTCATTTGGTAATAAAAGGTCATTGTTAACTGCCCATCTTCTTGCCAAATCTTCAAGACTATGTATTTGTTCATTATACAAATTTCGTTTATTTGTAACCATTATTTTACTTATTAGCGGATATGTTACAAGAACAATCAGCCCTAAAATAACTATTGCTGCCATAATTTCAACTAATGTAAATCCACGTTTTTTCATATAGGCTCACCTCTACTATTAAAAGTATACAATATTTTTGAAATTTTGTAAATGATTATTTTAATGTTTTAATTGGCCATATACTGAAATCAGTACTTCCTAAAAGCATGTCTTTAGTCACTGAGCCAATCATTCTGCTATCAACTGAATCGTTTCTATTATCACCAAGTACAAAATAGGAATTTTCACTAACCACACCAATATATTTAAAATCTTTTGTTATATTTGAAAAAGGGTCAACCATCTCTTCATCATTTATATATAGTTTTCCATCTTTGTATTCAACTTTATCTCCTGGAAGACCAATAACTCTTTTTATTAGTCTTGAATCATTATATTTAAATACTACTATATCAAATCTTTCAATTTTTTTATCATATTTTTTTAATAATAATAGTTCATTATTTTTTAGTGTTGGTGACATTGATTCTCCATTTACAATTACTGGCGTTATTATATATGTTCTTATTAATATAACCACTAACAGAATTACAATATAAGGTAATACTTCTTTAATAAATCTCATATTTTCCCTCCATAAACAAAAACAAGGCATAAAGCCTTAGTTTCTTTCTTTGATTTTTGGCTCTTTAACCATATCATGGATATAGCGTAATTTAGCTCTTCTAACGCGTCCTTTACGGATAACAACAATACTATCAATTGTTGGTGAGTTTACTGGAAATGTTCTTTCAACTCCAACGCCACTTGAAACTTTTCTAACTACAAAGTTTTTGCTAATACCGCTTCCTTGAATAGCCATTACTAAGCCTTCAAAAGCTTGAATTCTTTTTCTTTTACCTTCAACGATGTTGACATTTACTCTTACAGTATCTCCAACTTGAAATTGAGGTAAATCTGTTCTAATTTGTTTTTCAGTAATTTTATCAATTAGATTCACAAGTTTCACTCTCCTTTATATAAAACTATAATCATAAATATAAAATCCAGCGGATTACGTCAATGTTAATTTTACCACACATTAAAATTATATGCAAGCATTATTTGTCATTTGTAAGACTTTTTAAAAAATAAAATTTAAACATTTTTTAAACTGTTTTCTAATTATACTTTAATTTTCAACATTTAATAATGTAGTTTCATCAAAAAATATTAATGTATTGTTAATTTTTTTTAAATTTTTTCAACAATTCTTTACCAAAGACATCTTCAAACAGGTGTTCTTTATATGCTATAAATCCATATACGAAAATACCAATTAAACCATAAATTATGATTTCTAACAATGAATATAATCTAGTGTGTGGGAATTCTCCTATAACAAGTTTTACAATAAATAAACTTACAATCATAATTAAGTTTAATATAATTATTTTTACTCCTGTAATAAATGTATCTTTATAATTAACTTTATATTTCTTTTTAAGATTTAATAATAAAAATATAATTGCAAGGGCTTGCGCTAATATTGTTGTTATAATTGCTCCTATATATGCAGGCAACTTTAAATAATTAAACAACAGCATAACTGGAGTATTAAAAATTAATTTTAAAATAAACGTTACAATTAATGTTCCTAAAGCTACCTTTGTATTACTTAAGGCTTGATTAGCATCTACTAATATATAGTAAAAAGACATGACAATCGCTTGTAAAATATACGCTTTAAATACACTAGTGCTTAATTGATCGTATCCATAGAAAATAGTCCAAACTGAATCTGATAAAAACCATAATCCTAATGTCATTGGTAGCGCAACAAATAAAATTATTTTTAAAGCTTGATTGATTTTTTGACTAACTTCGTCATATTTTTTCAAAGTCGCACTGCTCACAACATTTGGAATTAAACTAATTGTAAGTCCCATTGTTATAGATAATACTATCATATTTAATTTAGAACCCCAAGTAGTTATAATGCTTAATATATTTTCAGCGTCTTTTATATTGTAACCTACACTTACCAATGTTTTAACAACTGTAAATGTATCAACTGTATTATATATAGACCTTATAAATTCAATTAAAATAAATGGCAATGCATATAACACTATTTTTTTAAATATTTCTTTATTAGTAATTTTAGCTTCAGCTCTTGTCATTTTTTCATTTCGCTTTAGTGCTTCTCTATTTTTTCTGATTTTATCTAGTACATATAAATATGCTATTAATGCTCCTATAGTTGCCCCAAAAACAGAAACACCTACTGCTGTAGTTATAGATAAATTAAAAACTTTTAAAGTTAAAAAACTTCCTGCTATAATAACTATTACTCTAACCAATTGTTCAATTACATTAGCAATTGCTGGAACTCTCATCATTCTATGTCCCTGTACATAACCTTTACTAATACTTAACAATGGAATAAAGATTAAAGAAGTTGATATTACTCTAATTACCATTACAATATCATTTAAATTACTTCCACCTTCAATATCTCCAATTATTAAATGAGCCATTTGTGGAGCGAATATAAATAATATTAAAAATGATACAATTCCTATTCCATTTATTATATATTTACCTATTTTATAGGCTCTTTCTTGAGAGTTATAATAGCCTAATGTATTATATTCACTAACTGTTTTTGACATAGCACTTGGTATACCATTAGATGATAATCCAGCAAAAACAGAATATATTGTATATGCATATCCGTATAAAACTGAGCCTTCTACTCCTACAATGGCACGAAAAGGAATTACATAAAGTAATCCCAAGATTTTACATAATACAATTCCAATTGTCGAAATTAAAGCTCCTTCGATAAAAGAATTTTTTTTCATATCATCATCCTTAATTATATATAATCATTGCTGAAAAACAATATATTTGTTCTTCTCCTAAAAAACTAATTGCAACTTGATACTTAATATCTATTAAATCATTAATCGTTTCTAAAAAACCATTAACCGCTTCTTCTAAATCTTTTTCATGAGATTCATCAAACACTTTGACTTTCATAATGTTCACCATTCTTATTGTAGAATAATTTTATTAAAATATTTGTCAAAACTTAGCGTTACGGCTTTTCCAATAAGTATATTTTGTTTTTGGAAAGTTAATAATTGTACCTGCATGTACTCTTCTTGAATAATAATCACCTTTAGAAATAGTACCATAAGACATCTCTAAGTGAAGATGAGCACCAGTACTACATTTATCCCAAGTTTCTCTACTAGGATTTCCACCCATAATACCGATTACAGTATCTTTGGTAACTGTTTGACCAACTTTAACTTTTATTTGTCTTAAATGTAGATATCCTGATGAATAAGTTTTACCATTTACTTTATGTTCAATAAATACTCTTTTTCCTCCACATTTGTAGTTTCTGCTATCGCTATAACTATTAATTATACTTACAACAACTCCATTGGCAACCGCATACACAGGATAATTAATTTCATTGGCATTATAATTTGACATATCTAAACCATTGTGGTAGCAAGATACACGATGGTCTGTACAATCACGATATCCAAACCATCCAGTTATATAACCAACTGGAATTGGTCTCCAAAAAGTTGTATCAGGTGGTAATACTTTTTGTCCACAAGTAGCTATATCTTCACTATCTTTACAACCTTTATCTTCATAAACTTTAATAGCAGATTTTCTTTGTTTTATTTGTGTTTCAATATCTAAAGCTAAATCATCTAATTCAGATAAATCATCTTGAATTTTAACTAAATCTTCTTTGTATGATTCTTGTTGAGAATTTAACTGTTCTTTTTTAACTTCTAACTCTTTTGCTTTTTTATTATTAGCTTCTATATCGTTTTTATAACCATTTACTAATTCATTGTTGTACGAAGTCACTTGTTCAGATACAGCCATTCGATAAATAAAATCGGTAAAATCTTCCGCTCCAAACGCATATTCTAAATAAGCTGGCTCTCCATTTGAAACTTGAGTAAATGAAATAATTGATTTTATTTCTTCTTCTTTAGAAGCAATATTTTCATTTAATTTTTCGATTTCTTCATTTAATGAAATTACCTCTTCACCAATATCAGCAATGTTTCTTTTGGTTTGATATATTTTATTTTCAACATTTTTCTTTTCTTGCTCATTTTGTGCTTGTTGTTGTTTATTTTTTTCGTATTTATCTTGAAATTCTTGTAATTCTTTTTTTAAATCACCTAATGTTTTAGCTTCTACCTTTGGAACATATAAAGTTAGACATACCATACTAACACATATAAATAAACCTAATATCTTTTTCAAAGTATCACTCCTTTAATGATTTTCTAATTTGTTTATAGTTTGGACAATATTTAGAAACTACTTTCCAAAATTCTTTTGAATGATTAAAATGAACTAAATGACTGAGTTCATGTATTATAACATAATCAATAGTTTCTATATTGTAATTAATTAAATTTGAGTTTAAAGTAATAGTTAATGTTTTTCTATTACATACTCCCCATCTTGATGTCATTTTTCGTATTCTTAAATTTGGATAAACAATATCTTCAGTAAAAAGATTGTAACAATAGTCTAATCTGTTTTTAAAAATTGTTTTAATATTGTTTATGAGCCATTGTTCAAAACTTTTATCAGATTTAATTAAAATTGTATCTTCCTTTAATGTTACTTCATCAATCGTCGGTATAATAATTATATCATATTTTCGACCTAAAAAATAGAAGTCTTTCTTCTTTTTGTTTTTTTCTTCGATTTTAGCAATCATTTTACGCAAAAACAATTCGTTTTCTTTAAGTAATTTTTTAATTGTTTTATTGCTTATTAAATAGTTTGTTGTAACATGTATTGTCAAATCATCTTTAACCCTAGTATAAGTATTTTTATTATTTTTTCTTTCTATAAAAACATCATATTCTATTCCATCTAATTCATATTTCATATTAAAATTATATCACTTTGCAATATGTTAGTAAAGAAAAAACGCAATTAAGCGTTTTCATTTGGTTCACTTGGAGTTGGTATAATAGGATTTTCTGGATTAGTTGGGTCAATAGGATCAACTGGTTTGGTTGGTTTTTCTGGTTCAGCTGGCTCAGATGGTTCGGTTGGTTCAACTGGCTCAACTGGTTCAACTGGTTCAACTGGCTCAACTGGTTCAACCGGTTCAACTGGAGTTGTTTTGGTTGGGTAACTTGTTGCATCTAATGGATTAGTATTAGCATCTATTTCCTCTTTGTTTGTAAATCCATCATTATCATAATCTCCTAGTGGGTCTAGTACATATATGGTTCTAGTAACTGACGCTGTATTTTCATAAACATCAGTAATACTATAAGTTATTTTATAAACTCCAGGTACTTTTTCATCTACACTTCCAGTTTTTAAAACACTTTCTAAATTAGTTTTTGTATCAGTTAAATCAACACTAATACTAACTCCAGACTCTTTATAAACTTGATTAGTAAGTAAAATAACATTACTTTCTCCAACCAAGGAAATAGTTGGTTTTTTAATTTCTACTTTACTTGGAATATCAGGCTTTGGTGTTGGTTTAGAAGGAGTATATTCAGTTGGATTTTTAATATCAGTTGGTTCATCATAACTTTTTTCCAATATTTCACCATTTTCAACTCTGTTTATTAAGTCGATTGCATTATTAACTGTTTCTTCTTTTGGTTTCATTACATATAGTTTTTGACTAGGATACGAATATGTATAATCATTTGCATCATAACCATCTAAACTAATTGATGTAACATTCCACTTTGCCATATCATTAAGTTGCATTTTAACTAAATTTGTAATGTCACGTTCTTCCATATTAGTTTGAAAAGTTCCATTTAAATCACTTAATATTTTAGTATATTTTGTTATTATAGCACTACTTGTCATTTTATTGATAAGTCCACTAATTACGGCTTGTTGATTTTCTCCTCTACTTCTGTCGCCACCTGCTAATCCACTCGCTTTTCGCTCTCTTACAAAAGCTAGTGCTTGTTTACCATTTAGGTGATTATATCCCTTAGTAAAGCGATATGTTCCTCCACTTGCTGGTGAGCTTGAAAAATTATATTTTGAATAAACATCTATTCCATCTAACCTATCAACTATTTTAATAACTGAAGAAAAATTAACTTTAAAATAATAACTGATATCAAGTTCTAATAAATCTTCAATTGTTTTCATCGATGTATCAATTCCATATATACCAGCATGTGTTAGTTTATCTTTTAATCCTTTAGTACCACTTATTTGTACATAATAATCTCTTGGTATAGTGATTAATAAAACTTGTTTAGTATTTGGATTAACAACTGCTACAATATTAACATCACTTCTTGATACTGATTTAATACTACCGTATGTATCAATACCTGTTAAATAAATAGCAAATGGTTGATTTGTAACATTTAAATCAACTTTATTTTCTAATTTTGTTTTAATATTGATAGTATAAAGAATTCTAATATCATCATTGTTTTCTTTGTGTTCATCGATTAAATTTTTTTGATTTTCTTCAATTATAATCGCATCATTAGTTTTATTATATAAACTTTCTAATAATTTATCATAATCTTCTAAAGTATTTTTTTCGTATACTAGGCTAGCATCTAAATTTTCAATTGCTTTATTAATACCAGTTAATTCATTTAATACATAACCTATTTTTTTATTTCCTAAATCTTTTAATTCTTGATATGTACTATTCTTTAAAACTAAAACTAAAAAGTTTTCTTCTTTGTAGTTATCTTTTCCAAATCCTTTAAAAAAACCTAAAGTCGAATTTAAATAATAAGTTCCAAAAATTGTAATTAAAACTAATATAAAAGATAATATATATCCCACTATTTTTTTCTTTTTGAACTTTGTAAAGAATAACCCAATTAAAATGTTCCAAACTAATAAAACTACTAATAAAATTATTATATATTTAGTTGGTACCATATTAGATTTTATAACAATTCCCAAAAATATTAATGAAATCAATATTGTAAATATATATATTAATAAATTATAATTAAACTTTTTCTTTTTCACTACAATCACCACTAACTCATTATAACATAGTTTGTGTTTTTTTTGAATCATTATAACCCATTTTATAATTTTTTACTAATTTTTACAAAAATTTTCTTTAAAAATTCAAATATTCACTTAAGGTATTTTATAAATATAATTTATGTGTTCATATATTACAAGTTTTAACTTTAACTTTTTTATCAGTTTTTATTTTAACATTTATAATTATTCAAGCCAAAGGAAAATAGCCTTTGCTTCGTTTCAATTCGCCAAGTCTACTGAGCAGACAACACAGCACGCGCCGAGTCGTTACTGCAGCTACTACCACCGCTGTAGCTGAAGTAGAACACTCCTGCACTAGTACCATTGTTATAGTTGCCCCCGCGATCGAACCAAGAGTAGCTTGAGGCCGGGAAGTACGCATAATCTGAATACCATCCACCACTAGTGTTTCCAAAAGTAGTTAAAGTCTCTTTCGTTGCATCTCCTAATTTTCCTCTTGCATGTGTTGTATTACTTGATGAGTCATATTTAT